>Ga0116217_10000939_pt1 | contig 29184 bp, 20 predicted proteins | sample Sb_taG_6_FD_89697 | JGI IMG/M metagenome (GOLD analysis project Ga0116217, IMG submission 89697) | Peat soil microbial communities from Weissenstadt, Germany - Sb_50d_4_PS metaG | ecosystem: Environmental > Terrestrial > Soil > Wetlands > Peat | place: Germany: Weissenstadt | collected 2010-09-21 | reverse complement strand
TGCGTAGGGAATCGGTGCAGACTTGCATGGCGCAGCCTCCTGGTGGGAATAAGCCGTGGGCGCCCATCGCCTAGGATACCCGAAAGCCCACTTACCTTCACCCCTTTTCGGGATTGGACCCGTCACACAAGAGGCCAAGTCAGCCGTAACTTTCCTCAGCGGACAAGAGTAGCGTTGAACAGAGAAAAAAGGACGGGGTCAGAACAAAGCTGTCAACAGGAGAAAAATGGTGTCAGTTCATTTTTCCATCTTGCCGGTCTGCTCGCGGCGAGTTAAGCTGCCGTCATGGGACGAGAAAAGAAAAGGAAAAGAAAAGGGGTCGGGAGCTATGCCGTTGCAGTTTTCCCGGGTTGCCGGACGGAACCGCCTGTATTCAAAGGGGTTAGGCATCGTGGCGGCTTCTGCCACCCTCGCGAGTCGGGAACCGCAGTTTTCCCGAGGTTTCTGGCCCGGCCGGCCGAAACCGCCGGAAAAACGCAACGGCATAGGGTCGGGAGTCGTTTTCGCCGCGGCCAAGGAAACGACTCCCGACCCCTTTTTCGATGAGGCGACCGTCGCCCTCCTCCGGGCCGGCGACACCCTTGGCGTCAACCAGCTCGAGTCGCCCGCCATGCGCCACCTGCTCATCCAGATGCGGCCGAACGGACTCGACGACGTCGTCCAGGCGCTCGCCCTGCTCCGGCCGGGAGCGGCATCGGCCGGCATGAAAGAACGGTTCCTGCGGCGGCGGCGCGGGCTGGAGCCGATCGCGGTCCACCCACGGCTCGAGCCGGTGCTGCGCCAGACCCAAGGACTGATGCTCTACGAGGACGACGCCCTGCGCGTCGTGCGAGCGCTCACCGACCTGACCATCGCCGAGGCCGACCGCGTCCGCAAAGAGGCGGCCCGGGAACACACCGAAGACGAAGCGCGGCGGCTGATCCAGGAGTTCGCCGACGCCTGTGCCGTCCACGGGGTGCCGCGGGCCGTCGCCGAGGAGCAGTGGCGTCAGCTCACCAAGTTCCGGCATTACACCTTTTGCAAGAGCCACGCCGTTAGCTACGGCCTCATCGCCTGGCGGGCCGCCTACCTCAAGGCCCATCACCCGCTCGCCTTCTGGATCGCCGCGCTGAACAACAACCAGGGCGCCTACCCGCGCCGCGTCTACGTCGAGGCGATCAAGCGCGCCGGCTTCCGCCTGCTCCTGCCCTGCGCCAACCGCTCGCGCGGCCCCTTCACCCCCGAAGGCGACGCCGTCCGCGCCGGCCTCGGCACCATCGCCTCGCTCGAACGGGAGCTGCTCGACAACATCCTCGCCGAGCGCGACCACAACGGCCCCTATCGCGACCTCGCCGACTTCCGGCGCCGCCTGCGGCCGGAGCCGGAAGCGCTGGCACTGCTCATCGGCTGCGGGCCGCTCGACTTCACCGGGCGGCCGCGGCCGGACCTCTTTCTCGAAGCCGACTTGCGAGATCGAGACAAGGGACAGGCCGGACTATTCGCCGCCGAGCCCGCCGACTGGTTGCCGAAGAATTACGGAGAGGACTGCCGACTGCGCGACGAGTGGCGGCTGCTCGGCTTCGTCGTCGGCCCACCGCTGATGTCGCTGTTCCGGCCGCAGCTGCCGCGCCACCTCGTCACCAGCCGCGAATTGCCCCAGCACGTCGGCCGCCGCGTCCACGTCGCCGGCGTCACCGCCACCGCCCGGCACACGCTGACCGCCAAGGGACGGCCCATGCAGTTCGTCACCCTGGAAGACGAGTGGGGACTGATCGAGGTGACGCTCTTCCCCGGCTCCGCCCCGCAGACGCCGTACCTGACGCTCGGGCCGTACCTCGCCGCCGGCACGGTCGAGGACCATTACGGGGTGCTGACGGTCAACGCCAGCAGCTTTCAGCGCGTGCCGCCGTCGATTTATCGTTTCGCGAAACGATAAATCGACGGCGGCGAAACGAGAAAGGAGACTCACGGCTGGCGCAGGTCGGTCGCGAAGGTGGGGTTGTTAGCCAGCGGCAGCAGTGGGGCGAAGCGGCTCCGGGCCGCCCGCGTGGCCCCGCCGCCGGGGTAGAAGGCGATCCCGAAGGTGGCCGTCACCGTGCCGCTGTCGTTGGGCGTGATGAAGTTGGCCTCGCCGAAGATGCTCAGGTAATCGGTCAGCGGCACGAAGACGTCGGCCCCGAAAACCACCGGGTGATGCACCGGCGGCTCGCCGGGCGCCACGAAAATGAATCGGCCGTGCTCCTCGGCGACGCCGACCCACGCGCGCGTGGTGATCTCGTTCCTCCAGACGTGCCGCCAGAAAATATTCCCTTGCAGGATCGGCCGCAGCGAGAATGTCTCGTCATCGACCGAGGCGTTCGCCCCGTGCTCGCGCCACGCGCCCCAGAGGCCGACCTCGTCGTTGGCCGTGACATCGTAGCCGACCTGCCCGCGCCACTGGCCGAGGGTGAAGCTGGAGTAATAGCGCTCGTCCACGAAGTCGTAGACCACCCCCCAGTTCACCCCCAAATTCGAGCGCTGAAACACGCCGGCCGTCGAGAAGTTTTCGATGCGGTCGTGGGTGTCGGAGATCATGCTCAGCACCCGCACCGCCGTCCGCGAGTAGTTGAGTGAGGAGCCGAACTGCACCCCCAGGCCGTATTCCTCCCACACGGGGAGTCCCCAGTTGACGGCCGTGCGGAAGCCAAAATTGGCGTTGATGCCGAGGTCCTCCGGCCCCTTCGATCCGGTCAGCCCGAGGAACAGGGACAGGTTGTCCGCCCAGCCCGTGTCGGCGCCGGCTTTGGCCGCGTCCCCGGGTGCTGCGGATTCCGGCGGCGCCGCGGACAACTCTTCCGCCACGTCGGTCCCCGTGAGCAGCCGCCACGAAGCAGCACGGTCCGTTTCGCCCTGGGGCTTCGTACCGCCGTCGTCCGGCTGCCGGAGTTCGCCCGCCTCCTCGGCGGACACGCCCCCGGGGTGGACGCCTACGAAGACCACCGCGGCGAACAGCACCCAGGAGCCGCGCGCGATAAGTTGCCCCGGCACGTCCTTGACCCATCGAGCGATGAACATGGCCCGTCCGGGTGGTTTCGCGCGTCCCGGCTCCTGGAATCCCTCGCGCACTCGCTACGATCGATACAACTGGTCCATCTCCTACGTTTATCGGAGGGCGGCGCCGGCAAACTTCATTCCGACGGCGAGGGCGGGAGGGTGAGGCGGTGCAGCAGGCCGCCGGGTTGGCCGGGGAGGGGGTCGGGGAGGACCTCGGGGACCAGGCCACGCTCCCGCAGTAGGGCGGCCACCTGCGGGTCGGCCGTGACGGCCTGGGTGAGGACCATCTCGCCGCCGCGGACGAAGCGCGGCAGCCGCGCCGCCTGGCCGACCGTGGTGCCGAAGTAGTCGAGGTGGTCGTTCAGGTTGGCCGCGAGGGCCGGGCCGCAGTGGATGCCGAGGCGGGGGCGCGGGCCGCCGGGCCCGGCGCGGGTCAGAAGTGCGAGTCCGGCCCGCACGGCCGCCGCCGGTTCGCTGAACGCCGCCAACGCTCCTTCCCCGCTCATCTTCACCAGGGCCCCGCCCTCGCGACGGACGCACTCGCCGGCCTCGCGGAAGTGCTCGTGCAGCACGCCGAAGGCTCGGGCGTCGCCGAGGGACTCGTACAGGTTTCCCGGCTCGTCCAGGTTGCCGGCCTCCCCCAGGTCCGTCACCAGCAGCGTCACCGCCGCCACGCTCACGAGTTGGCCCGGGGACAGCACTTCCCCCGGGAACAGCTCGCGGAACAGCGCCAGCGACGAGGCGCGGGCCGCGGTCAGGGCGTCGTCGCGCGCGACGGCTCGTTCCACGCGCAGGAGCAGCTCGCCGTCGCAGCCGTTGGACACGGCCAGCAGTTGTCCGCCGGCGCGCAGGCGGGGCGGCTCGGCGGGGCGCCCGCCGCCGGGGCGCAGGTCGAAGTCCCAGCGCGTCAGGAAGGCGCCCTCCTCCACGCGGAAGTCGAAGGCGTAAGGGAGCTGCGGCCCGCCCAGCCGGTACGCCCCCTCGCCGAGTTGCAAATCGATCTCGACGCGCTCGCCGGGCTGAACGCGGACCTGGGCGGGCACGTGCGGCCAGTGGAACGGACCGCCGACGCAGTAAGTGCGCAATTCCGTGTCGCGGACCTGCGGGTGGGCGCGGAAGATCAGCTCGACGGCGTTGCTGAAATCGAGGGCGAAGTCGAGGTTGCAGGCGACGCAATGGCCGTGCTCGCCCAGCGCCCGCAGGGTGTCCGTGATGGAGGCGGGCAGGCGACAAATCGGGCAGAGGATGTCCCACAGCAGGACCAGGAGTCCCTCGCGGGCGCCGTGTAGGCAGGCGGCCACGACCGCGTCGGAATCGAGGCCGAGGCGGCGGGCCAGGGCCAGCGGCCGGATCCGCGCCACCGCCTGCGGAGCCCCGCCGCCGAGGAACTCGCCGAGCCGCAGGGCCACCGCCGGCTCGACCCCGCAGGCGACGAGCCGTTCCAGCAGCCCCTCCAGGCGCCGGCGTCGCGCGGCGGAAAGGGGGGGCGGCACCTCGAAAGGGTCGGCGGCGCCGCCGACGAGCCGGCCGGTGACGAAGGCGTCGATGCGGCGGTAGACCTGTTCCACCTGGCGCCGCCCCCTGAGGCCGATCTCCACGGCGGCCACGAGGTTACCGATCCAGTTGCGCGGCTCGATGCGGACGCGGTGAGCCAACGTCGTCCCGCCCCCCGCCCGCGGCGTCAGCTCCGTCATCGAGGCCAGCCACTTGAACACGCCCTGGCTGTATTCGCGCAGCACCCCCAGGCGCCGCCCCTCGACCCACTCGAAGGGGTGCTCCTGCCAGGCGTTGGTGAAGCCCGCCTTGCGGAAGCGGCCGAAGCGGCGCACGCCGGTTCGCAGCCCCGGCCCCGGCGGCTCGGCCGGCTCGGCGCTGAACTCGACCGCCGGTATTCCGACCGCCCGGTTGAGGCGGTCCGTGTTGCAAACGTACGGCCACAGCAATTCCGGCGGCGCCTCCAGGTCCCAGGTCCAGTCGAACGTCCGCAGTCGTCTCGGGGCGCAGGCGGGCAGACGCGGGTGAACCGCGATGCCCGTCGGCTCGCCGCGCAGCAGGCGCTCCAGGTCGCGCAGCAGCCCGCCGGCGTCGGGGTAGCGGTCGCCGGGTCGCTTGGCGAGTGCCCGGGCCACCACCTGACAGGCGCCCGAACTCGGGGCCGGGTCGAGCCGCTCCAGCGCCGGCGGGGCCTGGTTGGCGTGCAGCAAGCTCAGGGCCAGGGCGCTCTCGGCCTCGAAGGGGGGCCGGCCGGCCAGCATGTGGAAGAGCGTGGCCCCCAGGGCGTAAACGTCGGCCGTCGGCCCCACGCCCTCTCCCGCGGCCTGTTCCGGCGCCATGTACAGGGCCGTGCCCACCGTGGCGCCCTCCCGGGTCAGGTTCAGCGACGCGGACTCGACGACATGCCGGGCCAGGCCGAAGTCAGCGAGTTTGACCCGCGGTAACAGGGCAGGATCCGGTCCGCGGCCGTCTTCGCTGTTCCCTTCCAGGAGGATGTTGTCCGGCTTGACGTCGCGGTGGACGATGCCCCGGCGGTGGGCGTCGGCCAGGGCCCGGGCCACGTCGGCGGCGATCCCCAGCGCCCGCGCCTCGGCGAGACGGCCGTGCTCGGCGAGCAGCCGGCCGAGGCTCGTGCCGGCCACGAACTCCAGGGCCAGGAAGTGGACGCCCGCGTCCTCGTTCACCTCGATCAGGTTGGCGACGTAAGGGTTGCGGACCTCGGCCAGGAGGCGGGCTTCCTTGCGGAAGCGGCGCAGGGCGTCGGGCCGGCCGGCCAACTCGGGATGCAGCACCTTGACCGCCACCACCGTCCCGTCGGCCAGGTCCTCGGCCTTGAACACCTGGCCGAGCCCGCCCTCGCCGAGTTTCTCGAGCAGACGATAGTGCCCGAGGCGCTCCCGCGGCGGTCCGCTGTGACTGACGAGGGCCGGGGCGGCCACCGTCGCGCCGACCGAGTAATGGGCCGTCCGGCCGACCTGACCCAAGAGGGCGTCCAGGCGGGTCAGGGCCTCCGGGGCCGAGGGACGCTCCACCGGGTCGGCAGCGAGCAGCAGGCGCAGGAACTTCAGCAGGGGCGTGCCGTTCCCCGATGGGGCCGGCGCCTCGGCCTGGAAAGGACGGCCGTACAACAGCCAGAACAGCAGGGCGCCCAGGGCGTACACGTCCGCGGCGGCGTCGGGGGCGCGACCGGCGGAAAGCTCCGGCGCCCGACACGACGTCTCCAATTCGGAGGGGGAGTGGTCGTTCGCGGGGCCGGAGACGTCGATCCCGGTGAAGTCGATCTTCGGGGCGCGGGCCGCGCTCAGCCGAACCGCACCCGGGCCCAGGGAGCCGTGGGCCAGTCCGAGGTGATGCGCCGCGGCCAGGGCGGCGACCAGCTCACGGCCGAGCCCGGCGACGGCCTCCGCGGCCAGGGGCACCTGTCGGCCGAAGGCCGTCCCGAGGTCGTCCGCCGGCGCCTCCTCCAGGGCGACGTAAGGCGGGTCGTGTTCCAGGTCGAGCGCCCGGACCCCGACCGCGGCCGGATGGTCGAGCATTGCCGCCAGGCGCAGGCGCCGGCTCAACGCGCGCCACCGGGTCTCGTCGCCGCGAGCCCCGCCCAGGAGGCAGACCACGACCGAGCCGTCCGCCCCAGTCTCTTCGGCGCGGTAGACCGCTCCGTTACTGCCCGCCCCGAGCTGCGCCAGCAGCCGATAGCGCCCAAGCGTCATGGCGTCCTCCCGGGGTCCGGGCCGGTCGCTGCCGGCGGTTGCGCTTCGGGTTGCCCCTTCTTATCACGCGAGTCGGCCGGCTGCTCGTTCCCTCCGATCCTCCGCGAACTACTATAGGAGATGCCCCGCACCAACTGAAGGCGCTTGCTGGAACCGCGCCGTCCGCAAGCGGTCTATTGTCCCGGTGGTTTCTTACCTTCCCCCGTTCTCGCGGTGTCTTCCCTGCGGTATGATGATGCGCCGCAGGAAGGCAACGGCGATCCCGCCGGCACACCGGGAGCGACCCGCTCATGGCCGCGGACTTTGATAGCCCCTGGAAGGAAGCGCTCGACGTCTACTTCAGGGCGTTCCTGCTGCTGCTCTTCCCCGAGATCCACGCGGACATCGACTGGTCGCGGCCCGTGGAGATGCTCGACAAGGAGTTCCAGCAACTCGTACCGAAGGCGGCGCAGGGACGGCGCACGGTGGACAAGCTCGTGAAGGTCTGGCGCAAGAACGGCCGGGCGGCTTGGGTGCTGATCCACGTCGAGGTGCAGGCGCACCGCGACCGGGCCTTCACCAAGCGCATGTGCGTGTACAATTGCCGCATCTTCGACAGCCACGATCGCGACGTGGCCAGCCTTGCGGTCCTGGCGGATGACGATCCCAACTGGCGGCCGCGCGTGTACCGGCGCGGCCTTTGGGGCTGCTCATTGCGGATGACGTTTCCGCCCGTGAAGTTGCTCGATTACGCCGGGCGCGAGGCGGAGCTGGAAGCGAGCGACAACCCGTTCGCCAAGGTGGTGCTGGCGCACCTGAAGACGCTGGAAACGCGCGACAACCCGAACGACCGCCGGGCCTGGAAGGTCCGGATCGCGCGGGGCCTGTCGGAGCAGGGCTTTCCCACCGAAGAGGTACAGCGACTCACCAAAATGATCGACTGGTTGATGGAGCTGCCGACGGCACTGGAACGCGATTTCTGGCGCGAATTACACGAGTACGAGGAGGGACTTCGCATGCCATATGTGACAACTCTTGAGAGGTTGACCATGCTCAAGATGATCGAGCGCGGCCTGCGCACGAAGTTTGGCGAAGAAGGGGCGGCCTTGATCCCCGCCATCGAGGACATGTTCGACGCCGAAAAGTACATGGCCATCCTGGACGCGCTGGTTCAGGCCAAAGATGCCGACGAGGTTCGCCAGGTCTGTGCGAAACTTGCGGCACCGCCTCCCCGTCGCAAGAAGGGCGGCAACGGCAAGCGCGGCGCAAAATGATCCTCGTCGGGACGAGGAAATAATCCGGCGAGGCGTGAGAAATCCGCGGCGGCGTGGCATCATAAGGGAGACGGACCCACGAGAGCCACGCATGAGGCCGATTGAACCGACGGTCCTGGGACGGTTGTACCGCGAGCACGCGCCGGCCTTGCGCCTGTACGCCCGCCAGTGGGGCGGCGGCGCCGAGGACCTGGTGCAGAACGCCTTCGTGTGCCTGGCCCAGCAGGCGCCGCCGCCGGAGCGGATCCTGCCGTGGCTGTATCGCGTGGTGCGCAACGAGGCGCTGGCCGCCCTGCGCAGCGCCGCCCGGCGCCGGCAGCGCGAAGAGCGGGCCGGCACCCCCGAAGCGTGGTTCAGCGCGGCTGAGGATCGCCTGGACGCCGACGAGGCCACCCGCCGGCTCGCCGAATTGCCGCTGGAGCTGCGCGAGGTGATCGTCGCTCGGCTCTGGGGCGGCCTGACGTTCGACGAAGTCGCCGCCCTGGTCGGCTGTTCGCTGCCGACGGCGCACCGGCGCTATCACACGGGACTGGCCCAGTTACGCGAGAGGCTCGAAGGTCAATGGACACCCACCCCGACGACCTGAGTGAGATGGAACGGCGGTTAGGAGCCTGCGCGCCCGCCGCCGACGGCCTGGACGCGGACGCCATGCTGTTTGCCGCCGGTCGCGCTTCGGCCCGCCCCGGCCCGGCCCGCTTCGTCTGGCCGGCGCTGACGACTTGCCTGGCCGCGCTGGCGGTCGTCCTCGGCGCCTGGCTTGCGGTCGAACGGGCCGAGCGGCTCTCCCTCGCCGAGCGACTCCGGCAACCGGCGCCCGCGCCCGTGCCGTCACCGCTCCCCGCCCCGCCCGAGCCGCCCACGGCGGACGAACCGGCCCCGAACAGCTTCCTGGCCGCCCGCCAGGCGCTGGAACAGGGACTCGACGCCTGGCCGCCCGCGCCCGTGCCTGCCGCCGGTCCGCCCGGCCCGCTGCCCCCCGACCCACCCGTCCTCCGCGTGGGTCGGCCCGACATGCTGCCCGACCTGTAATGCCCGTTCGCCATTCTTGCATTTCCCTCGTTCCCTGAAGGAGATTGTGCCGATGAATCGGTTGCGCCGATGGTCCGCGCTCGCCGGACTCGTCCTCGTCACCGGGTTGTTCCCCGCCCTCCGCGGGCAAGCCCCGCCGCCGGCGGAGAAGAAAGGGGAAGAAAAGCCCGCCGAAAAATGGCTTTTCGATCGCACGCTGGCCGTCTCGCCGGCCGCGGCACCTGTCCCGGCCCTCAAGTACCGACTTTACCCCCCGATCACGGAGCGCAAGGACGGCAACGCGGTGCCGATCTACCTGCGCTTCGCCCACGAGCGCAGCGACGCCCGGAAGAAGGAGCTGCGCGAGAAGCCCGAGGAGTGGAACAAGCTGCCGCTGGAAAAGCTGCCGCTGGCCGAGGTGAAGCAATTCCTCGACGAGCATCGGCTCAAGTACAACATGCGGCAGCTGGAGCTGGGGGCGCGGCGGAAGACGGCCGACTGGAATTACACGCTGGACGCCGGCGACCTCATCGGACTTCTGCTGCCCGACATGCAGGAGATGCGCATGCAGGCTCCGCTGCTGGTCCTCAAGGCGCGGGTGGAAATGGTCGAGGGGCACTATGCCGACGCCATCCGCACCCTGGAAACGGGCTTCTCCTTCAGTCAACACATTAACGAAGGGCCATTCCTCATCGGCAGCCTGATCGGCATTGCCGTCGCGAACCAGATGGCCGACTGCGCTCTGGAGATGGTGGAACGCCCGGGCGCGACGAACCTCTACTGGGCGCTGACGGTGCTGCCCCGGCCTCTCATCGACTTGCGCCGCCCCCTGGAAAATGAATTTGCGCTTCTGGAAATGCAGTTCCCCGATATGGCCGACCTGGACCGGTCGCGGACCCCCGAGCAGTGGAATGCCGTCCTGTTCCGCGTGCGCAAGGAAATTGAGCGGCTCAGCCGGATCGAGGAGGGCAACCCGCCGGGTGTCAAAGCGCCAAAGGCCGGCACCGGGTCGGCCGACCCCGCCGACAAGTCGCCGGACTTGGAGGCCGCCCGCAAGTACCTGACCGAGGTGGCGGGGATGTCGGCGGCCCACGTCGAGGCGATGCCGCCGGCCCAGGTCCTCGTGCTGTACCTGTCGAACTTCTATCACGAGCAGCGTGACGCTTTCTTCAAGGCGAGCTACCTCCCCTTCCCCCAGGGCCGGCCGCTGGACCAGGCGGCGGACGAGCGCTTGAAGTCTCTCCCCAACACCGAGCCGGCCCGGGTGGCGCGGCTTTTCCTCCCGGCGCTCCTCCGAGTTCGGTTGGCTGAGCTGCGGCTAGCGCGCAAGTTGGAGGCGCTGCGGGCGATCGAGGCGCTGCGCATGCACGCCGTCCAGGCCAGGCAGCTGCCCGACAGGCTCGACCAGGTGACGGTCGTGCCGGTGCCGAACGATCCGGGGACCGGCAAGGCGTTCGGCTACCAGCGGGACGGCCAGACCGCCACGCTGACCAGCCGCATCCCCGGCGAGCCGCTGGAGACGACCGGGCTGCGCTACCGGGTGACACTGCGCAAGTAGGGGCCGCAGCGGTTGGGCGGCGGGTCGCAGACCCGCCGCCAAACGGACCCCTCGGCTCACTTCGGCAAGCTGAACTTGAGGTCGGCCGACTCGCGCAGCTGCTGCATGATCGCCAGCTGCAGTTCCGCGGTGCAGATGTCGCGCACCTGGTCCTTCATCTTCTCGAAATCCGACGGCCGTTCGCCGGGCTTGCGCTCGGTCACCTTGATGAGCTGCAGGCCGTAGTCGGTTTCGACCACGTCGCTGACGCCGTTGACCGGAAGGGCGAACGCGGCCTTGGCGATGGGCTCGGGCATGACCATCTTGCGGGGGAACTCCCCGAGGTCGCCTCCCTCCGCCGCCGTCTGGTCCTGGGAATAGCTCCTGGCCGCTTTCGCGAAGTCGAGTTTGCCGGCGACGATGTGCGCCCGGATGGCTAGCAGGTTGTCGCGCGCCGCCTGCTTCTCCGCCGGGGGCGCGTTCCGGGGCACCTTGAGCACGATGACACTGGCCCGGACGAGCACCTCGTCGAAGTAGTCCTTGTTCTCCTCGTAGTAGCGCTTGACGTCGGCGTCGCTGATCTTGCCCGCGGCGATGGCGTCCCATTGCAGGGTGCAGACCATGCCGGAGCGGACGCCCTCCGCGGTCTGGCCGGTGTCCTTGCAGTAATCCTGCATGGTCTTGCCAGCCCTCTTGACGGCCTCCTCGAACTCGGCCATGTGCTTGTCCAACTCGGCCGGCTCGATGCGCGGGCCGTTCTTTTGCAGGTACTGCTCCCAGAGCAGACCGTCCACCAGGCCGCACAGGACGTTGAACTGCCAGTGCTTCTTGTTGTCGGCGGAAACCTCGAGGGGCAGCGGACCGTGGGCCTTCATGGCCGCGTCCAGCTCCCCCTGGGTGATGGTCCGGCCGTTGACGGTGGCGACCACCGCCATCGGGTCGGCCTGTGCGCGGGCCGGGCTGGCCGCGGCCAGGGCCGCCGCCCCCCCCAGGGCCGCGAGCGCCCAGATGTGCAACCTCATCCCGACCTCCTCTCTTGCGTGGTTGGCCCGGGGCCTCCCCTGAGCCCAGGTGTGTCCTATCGACCCTCTCACTACTTCGGCAGATTGAACTGGACCTTGGCGGCCTGACGCAGTTGCTGCATGACCGCCAACCGCAACTCGCCGGCGCAGAACTCGCCTACGGTGTCCTTGATCTTCTCAAACTCCGGCGGCGGCTGGGGGGCCTTGCGCTCGATGACCAGGAAGAGGTGCAGGCCGTCCTCGGTCTCGATGGCGTCGCTAATGACGTTGACCGGCAGCGCGAAGGCCGCCCGGGTGATGCTCTCGGGCCAGTACATCTTCCGGCCGAACGTCCCCAGGTCGCCGCCCTGCGGAGCCGTCGTGTCCTGCGAAAAGCGTTTGGCCGCCTCCGCGAAGTCGAATTCGCCCGCAAGGATGTGCGCCCGGATGGCGAGCAGGTTGTTACGCACCGCCAGCTTTTCCGCGGGGGAGGCGTTCGGCGACACTCTCAGGACGATGTGGCGGGCGTGGACGAGGACCTTGTCGAAGAGGTCCCTGTTCTCGTCGTAGTAGCGCCTGACCTGGGCGTCGGTGACCTTGGCGTGGGCGATGGCATCCCACTGGAGGACCGAGACGATGCCGGCGCGGACGCTCGCTTCGCTCTGGCCGGTCTCCTTGTAATACTCCTCCATGGTCTTGCCGGCCTTCTTGACGGCCTGCAGCAACTCGGCGAAGCGTTTATTCACCTCCGCCTTGGCGATTTTTGCCCCGTTCTTCTGCAGGTACTGCTCCCAGAGGACGCCGTCCACCAGCAAGCACGCGGCCTCATAACGGGCCTGCGGGATCTCGGCCTCGGGCACCTGGCGTTCCTTCAGGACGGCGTCCACCTCGCCGAGGGTGATGTTGCGGCCGTTGACGGTGGCGACAACGGTTTTGGGATCGGCCTGCGCGCGGGCCGTTGCGGCCGCCGCGGCCAGCCCCGCCAGGGCCGCGAGCGCCCAGATGTGCGACCTCATCCCGACCTCCTCTCTTGCTTGGTTGACCCGGGGCCAATCCCCCTGACCCCAGGCGGCCGGCTTATAGCGGCTCCGCCCGCCGAAAGGGAGGCCAATTTCGACCCGATCACCCCGGCCGGCGATAACATGAGGGGCGTCGAGGCCCTGTCTCCTCCGCGCGAGGGCTCATGCCATGCCGCCAGCCACCATCGCCGATACCGACCAGCTCGACGACCTGCTCAGCGAGCCAACGCCGCTCGCGGTGGACACCCTGGCCCGCCTCGACGGCGACCTGCTGCTGCTCGGCGTCGGCGGCAAGATGGGGCCGACGCTGGCCCGCATGGCCCGCCGCGCCACCGACGCGGCGGGCTCGCGGCGGCGCGTCATCGGCGTGGCCCGCTTCTCCAACCCCGAGCACGAGACCTGGCTGCGCTGCCACGGCGTCGAGACGGTGCGCTGCGACCTGCTCGACCCGGCGCAGCTGGAGCGCCTGCCCGATGCGGCCAACGTGGTGTTCATGACCGGGATGAAGTTCGGCTCGACCGGGCAGGAAGCGCTGACGTGGGCGATGAACTGTCACCTGCCGGCGCTGGTGGCGCAGCGCTTCCGCGGCAGCCGCATCGTCGCCTTCTCGACCGGCAACGTCTACGGCTTGACCCCGGTGGCCCTGGGCGGGTCGCTGGAAACCGACGCGCTCCACCCGGTCGGCGAGTACGCCATGAGTTGCCTTGGCCGCGAGCGGATGTTCGAGTACTTCAGCCGCACGCTCGGGACGCCGATGGCGATCCTGCGACTGAACTACGCCACGGAGATGCGCTACGGCGTGCTGGTGGACGTGGCCCGGCGGGTGTGGGCCGGAGACCCGGTGCCGCTGGCGATGGGACACCTGAACGCGCTGTGGCAGGGCGATGCCAACGCGATGGCACTGTGCGCCTTCGGCCGAGTGTCGAGTCCGCCGTTCGTGGTGAACCTCGCGGGGCCAGAGACGCTGAGCGTGCGGCGGGTCGCCGAGGAGTTCGGGCGGCTGCTGGGGAAGGATGTGATCTTCACCGGGACGGAGGCGGCGGACGCGCTGCTGAGCAACGGCCAACTCGGACATCAGTTGTTCGGGTATCCCCGGGTGGGGGTGCGGCAGATGATGGCGTGGATCGCGGAATGGGTGAAGCGCGGCGGGGCGACGTTGGACAGGCCGACGCACTTCGAGTCACGCGACGGGCGGTTTTGACGTGTCGCCCTTCATCACGGCCACCAGGATCCCGAGGACGCTGCTTACCGCGGTGATGTAATAGCGGTTCGCATCGACCAGTAACTCCTGGCCCTGCAGCCGCAGGAACTGCCATACCTCGCCGGTCGTGACGCAGCCGTACACGGCCGTCATCGGCTCTTTGTGATGCTCGTTGAACAGACGGGCTGCCACCATCTGGGCGGCGCATTGCGGCAGGCCTTCCTCGATGTCGTTCTTCTTCGCTTCCACGATGACCATGAGCGGCGCCCGCAGTACCGGGGCCGGCGGCGTCTTCGCCAGGATGAAGTCGCACTCGCCCTTGAGCCCCTTATCGGGATCGACGTCCAAGCGAATGCCGGAGTAGAGGCAGCACGCACTGTGAAGCATCTCCTGGCAGGTGAGCAGGACGGGGGCGACGATGAACTCGCTGCGGGACTTCTCGCTGTAGAAGGCGACGGCTCGCCCCTTCTGGAGGGTATCGAGGAGCCAGGGGGTGGGTTCGACGCGAGGTGGCGGGGTGAAGAGCGGAGCCTGAGCGAGGACGAGGCCGAACTCGGCCAGGAGGGAATCGAAGGTGAAATCACCGTAGCCCATGAGGCACCCCTCAAGAGGGTAGCATTCCCGAGGGGCACCGAAGCGAGCCAGTAGAGGTTCCTGCCACCCTTTACTGACGCGGCGGGGCATCCTCGTTCTCTTACGGCTTCTCGCTCTCAAGCAACTTCATCGTCCGCACGATCTTGAACTTCTTTGTCACTGTCTTGTCGCCAAGTTTTCGCTCCGTCTCGAGGGTCTCCGTCTCTTTCCTCTCAAGCAATCGGCCCGCCGTCCTGTCGAAAGAGGCGGTCCCCACGGAGTCGCCAAGGGTCGCCTTCTCGCCTTCTGGCACCGTCTTGGGATCGATCGTGCCCGTCTCCTTGATTGAGACTTTCTGGACCCTTCGGCCTCCGCGCTCAGCCGACCCCTCGTCGGTGAACTTGCTCTCCACAGCGACCTTACCTAAGGGACTTGTCAGCTCGCATTTGCTCCTCCACGATTCGCCTTTTTTGGTCTCTCCTTTGGGCAGCGGGAGCAACTCGCCCGTCAGCCCCCTAAGCAGGTCGTGGGAAAGCGCGTCGGCGTTCGGGCCCGGCCGGCCATTGACTACTTTCGTGACCTGGTCGGACAAATTGATGTCGCTGACCTGGCCCTGCGGGTCAATCGTCAGCATGACCTGCCCACCGGCGAGGGCTTTCAGCGTCCCCGCCATCCGCTTGAAGAACTCCTCGTCGGGTTCCTTGCCGCCCTTGGTGTCGTACTCCATCTTGCCAAATATTGGGCTATCTAGCGTCAGCCGCAGGCGGTCCATAGTCGCCGTCACCGCGGCGCGGCCGTCCTTGTCCACCTTGGTGACTTCCCAGGTGGCTTCACAGACTTGAACGGTGTCGAATTTCTCGGGTTCCCCGAGCCCTTGCAACTCGACGGTCGTCTTCACTTCGGTAACGTAGCGGAGTTTTTCCCCCTCCTTGAACCGGTAACGTAGGGGCTCCCCCTCCGCACCGGCAAGCGAGGCGATCAGCAGCAGGGACAGGCAGGCCAGGGAAATCCTTCGGGGCTGCGTCATCGCGCTGGACCTTTCGGAAAGGGACGCGGTTGGCTCGCGGCAACCGGCGCGAGACTTAGCCGATGATAAGGCCGACCCACCGGCGGCACAAGGGGCAACCCAAAGAGGGGGCGAGGAAAATGGGACGCGAGTCGAATTGAAATGACAACTGGCCCGCCCCGGCAATCTCGTCCGGCTAGGCCTGGTCGGTCCAGACTACTTGGAAGTCCACGCCGCCGACCTCCGCACGACCTCCTCGTGCGAGTGGACGCAGCCGGCGTCGGCGTCGGCCTCCCCGCGCCGGATGGCGGCAAGGATGGCCATCTCATCGCTGATTTGCTGCAAGGTGGCTGACTCGGGCATTTGCCGCAGCGCTTCCCAGGCCAGCTGTTTCTCGGTGAGGGTGGGGGCTTCGGGGGACATCGGTTCCCTCGCTCGGGTTGTTGCCAGGCGATATTCCCTGTTATCGTACACGCCCGGGATTTCGCCTGCAACACAGCCTCGATAGCTGCTTTACTTCCTCGGCGGCACCTGCGCTACGCTCGTCGCGGCCTTGAGTCGCTCGACGCGCGCCTTCGCCTCATTCAGTGCCGCCGCCGCGGCGTCCGCCGCAACCTTATCAGTCGCGGCCTTCGCCTGGGTGTTCTTCAGCGCCGCCTGCGCCGCCTCGACGTTCTTCGGCGCCTGCGCCGCCGCGGCCTGGGCCACCGGCACCGCGGCCTGCGCCTTCGCCAGTACGTCAGCCGCTGTCTTCGCCGCTGTCTGCGCGTCGGCCAACGCCTTCTGCGCCGCCGCCAGTTCAGCCGCCGCGGCGTCCGCAGCTGCCTTGGCCTTCGCCGCGGCGTCGGCCAGCGCCTTGTTGTCCTTCGCCGCGGCTGCCGCTGCTTGCACCTTCGCCGCCGCCTCGGCCAGCGCCTTCGCGACAACGTCCTTCGCGGTGGCAGTTTCCTGCGCCGCCTTGACCAACGCCGGCGCCGCGTCGGCCGTAGCCTTCGCCTTCGCTGCCGCTTCGGTCGCCGCCTTGACCGCGTTGGCCGTGTCGGTGACGGCCGTCTGCGCCGCCGCCAGGTCCGCCGTCGCCTTCTGCACCGCGGCGTTCGACGCCGTCAGTACCGCCGTCGCCTGATCGGAGGCCGCCTGCTTCGTCGCCAGATCCTTCGTCGCCGTCTCCAGGCGCTCGGCCGCCGACGGCGGGTTGGCGAGGAGACTGCCGACCGTCTTGCCGTCCTTCGCGTCCCAGGCGCGCACCTCGCCGGTCCAGTCGCCGGCCACGACGCGGCCGCCGTCGTGCGTGAAGCAGCAGCGCACCGCCACGTCCGGCAGCGCGTCGAAGGCCCGTTGCGCGGCGCCGTTCTGGTCCCACACCTTCACCACGCGGTCCCGGCCGCACGACACCAGGCGGTTGTCGTGCGTGTACTGCACCGCCTGGCCGCCGCCGCCGTGGGCGCCCCACGACTTGATCGCATTGCCGTTCTCCATCTCCCACAGCCGCAGCGTCGTGTCCTCGCTCAGCGACGCCAGCACGTTCGAGTCCAGGCGCCAGCTCACGCTCGTGATCGCCGCCGTGTGGCCGCGCAGCGAGAAATACTCGCGCCCGGTGTGCGACTCCCAGACGAACAACCCGCCGCTGCGGTCGCCGGTCGCCAGCAGCACCCCGTCCGGACTGTACTCGATACTGTAGATCCAATCGGTGTGCTTCTTGATCTCGCGGATCAGCGAGCCGTCCTTCGTCGAGTAGACGCGCACCGTCTTGGCCGGCCCGCCCAGGGCCACCTGCGTCTGGTCGGCGCTGACGTCGGCCGCCAGGACGGCGTCGGTCTCGTCGCCCAGCTCGATGACGCGCTCGCCGGTCGCCACCTTCCACAGGACGACCTTGCCCGACTTGCCGCCGCGGCCGCCGCCGGCCAGGAGCAGGCTGCCGTTGCGGCTGAACTTCAGGACGTGCGGCACCCCCTCGGGGAACGGCAGCACGCCGACCAGGTCGAGGCTGTCGGAGTTGTACAGCAGCACCTGCTTCTGGCCGCCGACGGCGACCAGCGGCGCCCACGGACTGCTCGCCAGCGCCGTGATGGCGTTGGCCTTCGCGGACTTCACCACCGGATCGAGCGGCAGCGGCTTCGCCGGCATCGGCGGCACCGCCGGCTTGCCGCGGACGATCGACGTCAGGCCGATGTCCGTGTTCGGCTTGACGACGACGGCCTTGCTGCCGTTATTTTCACGGGCCCCTTCGGCGATCCATTTCTGAATGATATCCAGCTTGGCCTGTTCGATCTTCGGCGACTTGGGCGGCATCGCCGGCTCGGCCTTGTGCGCCACCAGCAGGAGAAGTCGGCTGCCGTCGGGGTCGCCCGGCTTGACGACGGCACCCGACGCGCCGCCCTGCATCAGGTTGGTGAAGGTGTGGACGGCCAGGCCGCCGCGCTTCTTGTCGGGGCCGTGACAGGCGATACAGGTGTCGCGCAGCAACGGCAGGACGTGCTCGTCGTAGGTGGTCTTCTTGGCGGGAGCGGCGGGCTTGTCGGCGGCGCGGCCCCCCGCGCAGATCGACACCCCCGCCGCGAGAACGCACGCATATGAAATGAAGCGCATGAGAATTTCCCGGTATCGAGCGATCACCGCGGTGCCGCTTGCGGCTTAGCGTTCGCGCCATCGAGGGATAGCGCGAACGCTAAGCCGCAAGCGGCACCGCGGCGGGATTAATGGTTGAACATGAACTCGCGCGAGTTCAAGAGCGACCAGAACACGTCATCCAGCGCCTTCTTCTTGTCGGCCTCAACGTTCACCAGGGCCGTCAGTTTCTCGCGCTCCTTCGGCAGCGGCTTGCGGCTCAGGCAACGCACGTACAGCTCCTCGATGACCTGCTCCGGCGTCTTCTTCTCCTGCAAGCGCCGGCCGACCAGGTTGCCCGCCGCGATCCGCTGCGTCGTCGTGTCGCCGTTGAGCAGGTGCAGCGACTGCGACAGCGTCGGGTCGAGCTTCACTTCGCACGAGCAGACCGTCTCGCGGGTTGCCCGGCCGAACGTCGTCAGGAAGTACGTCGAGACGTTGCCGTCGGCGATCTGCACCGCCCGGGCTCCGTTCGGCAGGCCGGGGAACTTGTTCTTCGTCTCCGTCACCGCGCTGATGCAGTCCAGGAACGTCTCCGCCCGGATGCGCCGCAGGTTCTGCCTGGCAAAGTTGCGCGTGTCGCCCTCGTTGCTCGCGTTGGGCTGCGTGGAGAGTTGGTAGGTCCGCGACGTGCAGATGTCGCGCACCAGCTTCTTGAAGTCGTACTTGTACTCGGTGAACTTCTTGCCCAACTCGGCCAGCAGTTCCGCGTTCGAGGCCGGGTTGCTGACGCGCACGTCATCGACGTCGTGGATGATGCCCATGCCGAAGAAGTGCCCCCAGACGACGTTGGCCAGGTTGGTCGCGAAGTAGGGGTTGTCCGGCGAGGCGAGCCACTTCGCCAGCACCTCGCGGCGGTCCTTGCCGGCCACGTCGGGCTCGGCGCCACCGAGGAACTTCGGCTTCATGACCCGGCCGCCGACGGGGTGCGTCACCTCGCCGCCGCCCGAGTTGAAGATGACCACCTCGCGCGGGTCGTCGGTCCCCTTGCGGCCGATCTGCGAGAAGAAGGCCGCGAAGCCGTAGTAGTCGTTCATCGTCCAGCGGTCGAACGGGTGGTTGTGGCACTGGGAGCACTGGACGCGCATGCCCATGAACACCTGGGCCACGTTCTCCGTGATCTTCAGCGTATCGCGCTCGGTCTGGTAGTAGTTCGTCGCCGGGTTCTTGAAGGTGCCGCCCTTGGCCGAGAGCAGCTCCTGCACCCACTGATCGACCGGCACGTTGTTGGCGATTTTCTCCTGCAACCAGTTGTAATACAGGAGCATCGCCTTGTAACTGACGTCGTTGGACGACTTGATTTGCAGTAGTTCCGCCCACTTCAGCACCCACAACTCGGCGAACTCCTTGCGGCCGAGCAGCTCATCGACCAGCTTCTCGCGCTTGTTCGGCGCCTTGTCGTTGATGAAGCGGTCGTATTCCTCCTGCGTCGGCAACAGTCCGATGATGTCCACGTAGACGCGCCGCAGGAACGCCTCGTCGGTGCAGAGTTCCGAGGGCGTGATGCGCAGCTTCTTCAGCTTGGCGTTGACGAGCGTGTCGATGTAATTGTTTTCCGGCACCTTGGGGAACTCGAACTGGAGCCCCTTGGGCAGCACGACGAACGGCACGCCGACGGTGAAGGTGTGGAAGCGGGCCATCACGAACGCCTCGCCGCGCTCGCCGGCCGTCACGGTCCCGTCCTCGGACACCTTCGCAGAGTTGTCGTTGTTGCTGAGGAACAGGGTCAGCGCCGTCACGTCGCGCTCGCTGCCGTCGTTGTACTTCGCCCGGACCACCAACTGCTGCTTCTCGCCCTTGCCGTCGAGGACCGCGCTCTTCGGGTAGAGATCGACGCTGAGCGGTGTGGCGACGGTTGGCGGGTCGAGCGGGGCGCCGGCCTCGAGCCAGCGCACGAGGGCCTGGTGCCGTTCGCTCTTGTCGTCGAAGCGCTGGCCGCCGGTGTGCGGCACCTTGCCGGTGGACTTCTCTACCAGCAGGCTTTCCGCCGGCAGGGCGAGGTTGATGCGGCGGCCGTTGATCTCGCGCGTCAGGCGGTAGTGGTCGCCGTCGGGGTCGAAGCCGAACAGCGACAACCGGAAGCCGTCCTTGCCGCGCGCCGCCCCGTGGCAGCCGCCGACGTTGCAGCCCGAGCGCATGAACACCGGCATCACGTCGAGCTTGAAGCTGATCGGCCGCTCCGCCTTGGCGTCCTTGACCGCGACCGGCACCGTCACCGCCCGGCCGCCGAACTCGACGACGAGGTCGGTCTTGCCGTCGGCCAGCGGCGTCAGCTGGTTTTTTTCGAGCTTGCAGAGGGCGGCGTTGGCCAGCTTGACGGTCGCCTGCCCTGTGACCTCGCGGGTGATGCCATCGGCGTAGGTCGCCTGGACGACGAACGACACCTTCGCCCGGCTGGTGAACAGGTTCACCTCCGGCGGGTAGACGGCGAGGGTCGTCGGCGCCGGCGGTTGCGCGGGGGCCGGAGCCGGCACGGGAACCTGGGCGGGCGCTGTCCCCGCAAGGGCCGCGAGGAAGAACAGCACAAGCGACTTATAGATACGCATAGTAGTTGTTTCCGACGGGCAGTCACCGATCACAACCGTTTAGCCGCGACCCGAGGGGGAGCGCGGGCGCAGCCAACGCTGCACGAACAGGCCGACGACGAGGCCAAGCACGACCGGCATCACGACCAGCGCCGTCTCCCCGGCGCCGCGGCTCGGCGGCAGCCACGGCCCCACCGTCAGCAGCAGGACCACCCCGAGGGCGAGGCCGATCAGGGCGCCGACCTTGGCCCCCCGCGGCGCCTGGCGGTAGGCCGCCTGCTGCCGGCCGAGGTCGGCCTTGTTCGACTGCGGGATCTGGGCCGCGCCGCAGTGGGGACAGAACAACTCCTCATCATCGTAATTCTGCTGACACTGCGGGCAGGTCATTGTCGGCATCGGGCCGGGTCCTCGTTTAGCCGCCGCCCTCGGGGCGGCGCTCTCTCCGCGCCGCCCCGAGGGCGGCGGCTAAACGGCCAGCGGTCACTTCGCCGGCACGATCTCCACCGTGTGCGGCTTCATCTCCAGGGCGTTGCGCACCGCGTCGTCGTATTCCGACATTTTCGCCAGGCGCTCCTCGAACGCCGCCTGGCGCCTCCGCTCGATTTCCGCCTGATTGAGTTTGAGGTCCAGCCAGTCCGGCACCTGGACTCCTGCCAGTACGACACCGCGGAAGATGCGGTCGTGGTGGTACTGATTTTTCTTCTCGATGGCGGTCTTCACCGCCTTGGCCTGGTCCGCGACCGGCCCTTCCTTCAGCGCCGCGGCCGCCAGGTTGATGCCCTTCGCCAACTCGGCCGCGCTGTACTCCGCCACCTTCTTGCCACCGAGGCGCACCTCGTAGCTGCCGTCCTTCAGGCCGGTCACCTTCAGGCGGTAGTCGGTGAGGTCATCGAGAATCGGCGACCACTTGAGGATGCTTTCCGCTTCCGGCGGGAAGAAGGGGATCGCCTGATCGAGCTGCTGGAACGAGAGGCGGCCGTCCTTCTCGGTCACGTCGGTGACCTTGGCATTCTTGGCGGTCCCGCTCGTCTTGGCGGCGTCGATCTCGACCGAGGCAACGAGCTTGGGAAAGCTGAGTCCCTTGAGGATGGAGGCGGCCATCACCGCCTGGCCGGGCGGGGCGGGGTGGACGGCGTCGCCTCCCTTACCCGGGGTGTAGGTGATCGGGCTGTACTTCTCCATCTCGCCGCGGGCCTTGTTCAGCACCGCCAGGTAGGGGTGGAACTGATCGACGAACAGGCCGTCGTTCTTCTTGGCAATTTCCTTGACGCCGTTGTCGCCGTACTTCTCCAGCGTCGGGTTGTACTTGTTGGGCTCGGTCTTACCCTGGTCGCCGGTGTCCAGCGGCTGCGGCGTGACCCAGGCGACGCGGATCTTCGCCGCCTTCGCCTGGTCGGCCATGCCCTGAAGGCCGTCGTAGTAGGTCTTGAAAGTCTTCTCGTCGAAAGCCGTATAATTGCCGTCGTTCATGCCGAAATCGACGGTCAGGGCGGTGGGCTTCAAGCGCAGCACGTCGCGCTCGAAGCGCCGGTTGCCGCCGGTGGAGCGGTCGCCGCTGATGCCGACGTTACGGAAGGTCAGCTTCCACGCCGGGAAGCGCGTCACCGTCCACATCTCGACGTAGTTGCTGTAGAGGTGCTGTTCGGTGATGCTGTCGCCGATCATCACGACGACGTCGCCGTCCTTGAAGAAGAACTTCTCCGACTTCGCCTTCTCGGCGGCGCGTACCGGGGCCGCCCACAGGACGGCCAGGGCGACGAGGGAGAGGATGACTTTTCTCACGGTGCTTTCCTCATGGGTCCGAATCCCACGGGCTTGCCCCGTGGATTGTTAGGGTCGCAGCTACCAAGGGGAGAGAAAAAAGAATTCTCTCTTCCGCCTGCTGGTAGCCGCAAACGTGAATCCTCCACGGGGCAAGCCCGTGGCATCCCACAACGCTACTTCTGTGGTGGTTTCTCGCCCTGCTGCGCCTTCTCGCGCTCCTCCTGCTCCTTGCGCAGCTGCTCCAACCGCGTCAGCCGTTTCACCGGTGGGTCGGTCGGTTTCGGCATTGGCGGCGGCGCCACCACCACCGGCTTCGGCGCCTCGTTGGGCTTCGGCGGGATCGGCACGTCGATGCGCAGCTGCGTGCCGCCGACGTTGTGCAGCACCGTCTCGCCGTTGTGCGTCACGTACAACTGGCAGAAGACGTTGTTGTGCTGTCCCGGCGGGCTGGTCGGGTCGAGGGTCAGTTTGAAGGCGACCTCCTTGGTGTCCTTGGTGATCGTTGCCTCCGGCGCCGTCACCTTCGGCGGCAGGCCGACCAGCACCACCCGTGCCGGCCCCACGAACGGCGTGTTCTGCGTCACCTTGCAGAACAGGTCGGTCGTCTTGCCTTGCTCGCCGGCGGCGCGCTCCATCGCGAAGGTCACGAACGGCGGGGCGATCTCGATGGTCGCCAGCTGCGACGACACCCACACCGGCCCCTTGCCGAAATCGGACACGCCCAGCACCGCCGTCTTCCACTTCCGCGCCGGCGCCCCGCCCGAGGCGTTCATCGGCATCAGCACTTCCGTCTGTCCCTCGGCGATGGTCACCGACGACGCCGAGCCGACGCCGGGCGGGTTCCAAAGCGGCAAGACCGTGATGGCCCCCTTGAAGCCGTTCTTGCGCTCGGCCACGATCTTGAGATTCATGGCCCCGTTCTGCACCAGCGGCGCCTTCGGCTCGACGATGCTGATCTTGAACGGCACCTCCTCCGTCACCGCCACCGCTTCACGCTCGACGGTGTGCGACCAGTAGACCGATTGCCCCGGGCCGCTGACGATCAACTCGGCCATCTGGTTGAACTTGTTCAGGATCGCCGTCTTGCCATCGACGTGCTTCACGGTCAGGTCGGCGAGGTTGCCGGCCACGGGGGCGTCGGCCGCGGCCTCGAAGACGACCGGCACCAGGTCGAGGTTGGCGGCCATGTTCTCTGCCGTCATCGTCAGGCCCTTCGGCAGCCCCTCGGCCCCCAGGACCAGGTCGCCGCCGAAGTCGCGCCGGCCGACGTTGACCAGCGTGGCGTAGCGGTTGCCGCGCGGCACCGCGATCGTCTGCCGCTCCTGCGAGTAGAGGGCGACTTTCGGGATGCTGAGGATCGCTTCCGGGCGGATTGGCTGGAACTCGACGCGATAGAAGTAGTTCGGCCCGCCCTTGCCCAGGTGGTCCGTCACCGTCAGGACGTACTCGCCGTCGGCCGGCACCGACCAGCGGAAATAGCTGTCCGGGCCGATGGCGTCGTCGTTGCCTATGAGCGCCCCGCCATTGAGATTGTAAATGTACATGACCGAGTCGAGGGCCGAGCCGAGCCGGCGCGCGTAGCAGTGGACGTCGTAGGTCTCCCCCTTCTTCGCCGTGAACCGATAGTGATCGACTTCCTTTTCCTTCGCGATGACGCCGTTGAGCGCCGCGGGGAATTGCGGCACCTTCGTGGCCGTCGCGTGGCTGACGTTGCCGTCCGTCTCGACGACGTTGGGCAGGTCACTGAGGCGGAAGGGGATCGGCGAAGGCGAAATGCCACCCGCGTCCTGGGCGAAGACGCCGAACTTGCCCGGCGGCACCGTCGCGGGCAGCTTCACCTTCTGCTTGAACGGCCCGGTCGGATCGCCGAGGAAGGTCAGCTCAATCTCCTCGCCGGGCTTGCCGCCCGCGGGGACGACCGCCGTCGGCCGCGGGAAGGTGCCCAGGTGCAGCCGATACTGGCAGGCGCCGTTGCCGCCGTAGGCGCTCTCGCGCACCTGCACGTAGTAGGTGCCGTCCGCGGGGATCAGCACCGAACAGGCCGCGTCCTGACCCAGGAGCGGCGAGTCGTCGGTGGCCGCCAACTCGAAGCGCTTGGCGTCGAGGATGGCGACGTGCGGGTCGAAGAAGGTGTTGGCCAGGCGCATCCCCTCGATCTCGGCACTGACGCGCTGGCCCTTCTTCGCCTCGAAAGCGAAGAAATCGACGTCTTCGTTGTCCACGACGCCGGTGATGGTGACGTTGAGCGGCACCTTCTGGGCGGTGGCGATCTCGCTGTTGGGCTCCTTCTCCTCCACGACGGGGAGCGCCCCGATCCAGAACGTCTTCAGCTCCGAGATGCCGCTGGCGGTGCGGACGCGGGCGGCGTGCTCGCCGAGGCGGCAGTCGGCCGCGACCTTGACCGTCGCCTTCACCTGGGCGTCGTTGACGACCTCCAGCTTGGTCACGCTGACGCCGGGGTAGTACAGGAGGATTTCCTGGGCGTCGGCGAGTCGGCCGCCGTTGAAGAACAGCACGGCGTCGGTGCCGCGCTGCACGCCGCGCGGCGCGATGCCGCCGAGGGCCGGCGACGCGGCGCGCGCGCCGGTGGTGGAAATCAGCGCCAGGAGCGCGGTGAGGAGGATGCGCTTCGTCATCGGGGTGTCCATGAAAACGAACAACCCGTCTAGCCGCCGCGCTCGTAGTGACCGCATTTATGCGGTCGCCGGGTGGACACGACCCGATAAATCGGGTCACTACGAGCGTGGCGGCCAAACGGGCGGGGGGTATTACGCGACCAAATCCTTCCGCACCGACGCCTCGCGGACGATGTCGATGGGCCGGTTGCCCGGCGACATCAGCTTCTTCTCGTGGTTGATCCCGAGCAGGTGGTACACCGTCGCGGCCAGGTCCTCGACGGTGAGCGGGTCGTTCTCCGGCTCGGTGGCGGTGGCGTCGGAGGTGCCGTAGACGTGGCCGGCCTTGACGCCGCCGCCGGCCAGGACGACGCTGAACACCTTGGGCCAGTGGTCGCGGCCGGCCGTGGCGTTGACCTTCGGCGTGCGACCGAACTCCGACGACACCATCACCAGGGTGCTCTTCAAGAGGCCGCTCTGGTCCAGATCCCTGATCAGGGCGGCGAACGCCTGGTCGAACTGCGGTAGCTGGCCGGCCATGCCCTGCTTGATGCTGCTGTGCATGTCCCAGCCGCCGTAGGTCAGCGACACGAAGCGCACCCCGGCGCCGACCAATCGGCGGGCCAGCAGCATCCGCTGCCCCGCGGCGTTGCGGCCGTACTCGTCGCGCAGCTTGGCCGCCTCGGCGTTGATGTTGAACGCCTCACGCGCCTTTTCCGAACTGATGAGGCTGTAGGCCCGCTGGTAGAAGGTGTCCATCGCCACCAGGCCGTCCGCCTTCTCCTTCTGCGCGAAGTGCTCGTTGACCGTTTCGAGCATGCTCCGGCGGGTGTCGAAACGCTTGGTATCGACGCCGCCGGGCAGCGTCAGGTCTTGCACCGAGAAGTTGCCGTTGGCCGGGTCGGCGCCGAGGCTGAACGGGGCGTAGGCGCTCGACAGGTAGCCGCTGCCGGCGTAGGTCGTCGGCTGACTCGGCACGCAGACGTAGGGCGGCAGGTTGTTGCGCACGCCCAACTCGTGACTGACGATGCTGCCGAAGCTCGGGAAGACGAGGGCCGGGCTGGGGCGGTAGCCGGTGAACATGTTGTGCGTGCCGCGCTCGTGCGCCGCCTCGCCGTGCGTCATCGAGCGGCACACCGTCAGCTTGTCGGCCAGCTGCGCCGTCTGCTTGAGGTGTTCGCTGAAGAAGACGCCTTCGACCTTGGTCTTGGTCGTGCCGATTTCGCCGCGGTACTCGATGGGGGCGTACGGCTTGGGGTCGAACGAGTCCTGGTGAGCCATGCCGCCCGGCAGGAAGATGTGAATGACCGATTGGGCCTTCGGCTCCTTGGCCGCGGCCTTCGGCTCGGCGGCGCCGGCGCGGAGGCGGAAGAAATCGTCGAGGGTCAGTCCCAGCGCGCCGAGCACCCCGACGTGCAGGAAGCTGCGGCGGCTGGGCCGGCGGAAGTGGGCCGGGTCGTCATTCCAGGTTCCGGTGACTTTCGGCGGCATGTCGGCATCTCTCCTTGGGAATGGCAGGCGGGATCCCGGGCGACGAGGGACAAATACGGCAGGGTCTATCGGCCGAGGTCGGCCGTCAGTCTCGCGTGCAGAGGGAGGTCCGAGGCGAGCGAGCCTGGCAAGGTTCTTCTCGAGGTCGGCAGGGCTCGAACTACCAACGAGGATTAGGCTACGGCGCTGGTCGTCGGTTGTCAATGCCCTGGGACAAACCGGACAAACCCGTGGCATCTCCGTCAATCGATGTACAGGAACTCATTCACGTTCAGCAGCGCGTGGCACAGGTCGGCGACGGCGGCGGCAAACGCGGGATCGATCTTCTCCGGGGAAGCCGGCCCATTTTTCCCCTTCAGCAGCGCCGTCTCGCGGTCGAGGAAGGCGCGCATCGTCGCCCGTTCCTCGGCGTCGGGCGCCCGGCCCAGGGCGAGGCGGTGGGCGCGCTCGATCAGCTGCGCCGGGTCGGCGCCGGCTTCGGCCAGGACGCGGCCGGCGAAGGCGCGGGCGACGTCGAGCGTCACCTTGCCGTTGAGCAGCATCAGCGCCTGCGGCGCGGTGGTGGTGGCGTAGCGGCGGGCGCAGGTTTCGTTGGCGTCGGGGGCGTCGAAGGCGCCGAAGAGCGGGTAGCGCTGGTTGCGCTTGACGAAGACATAGACGCTGCGGCGGTGGCGCTCGGTGGGGTCGGCCGAGACGCGCCAGCCGTTGGTGCCGCTCAGTTCCGGCGGCAGCTCGGGGTAGACACTGCGGCCGCCGGCCTTCGGGTTGAGCAGGCCGGACACCGACAGCATCGCGTCGCGCAGCGCCTCGCCCTCCAGCCGGCGCCGATTCTGTCGCCACAGCAGTCGATTGTCGGGATCGGCCGCTTGCGGCTTCGCAATCGACATCTGCCGGTACGCCGCCGACGTGACGATGAGCCGGTGCATTTCCTTCAGCGACCAACCGCGGGCGACGAATTCGGTCGCCAACCAGTCGAGCAATTCCGGGTGCGTCGGCGGCTCGCCCTGCGCGCCGAAATCGCTGGACGTGGCCACCAATCCGCGGCCGAAGTGCTGCTGCCACAATCGGTTGACCATGACGCGCGCCGTCAGCGGGTTGTCGCCACTCGTCAGCCAGCGCGCCAGTTCGGCGCGGCGGCCGGTCGTCCGGGCGCCGGGCTTCGGGCCGGCCACCCGCGCCGTCCGGTCGTCGAGCGCCGACAGGAAGCCGGGCGCCACCTCCTTGCCGGGGTGGCGCCAGTCGCCGCGCCGGAGCAGGTATGTCGGCGGCGCCACCGGGCCGACGTCGGTGAGGGCCATCGCCGTCGGCGGCGCCGGCGGCCGCTCATGAGCGACTTCGACCATCTGCTTTTGCAAATCCTGCCACTGCTGGCGCACCTCCGGCTTCATCGACTTGACGACTTCGTCGCCGCCGGCGCTCACCTGCTTGCCGACCATGAAGGCGATCTGCTGTTGCAGCGGCGTGCGCTTGTCCGGCGCCAACTCGAACATCTCCTGGTATTCCTTCGGGAAGCGGCGCTTGCGGCTGTCGAGGAAGCGCTGGCGGTATGGCCCTTCCAGCTCGGCCATCTTCTTGCGGAGGTCGGCCGTCTTCGCCTCCCACGCGCTCAGGTCGGCGCGGTAGCGTTCCATCTCGTCGTGCCGACCGGCGGGCAGGTCGGCGGGCTGGTAGGCGGCGAAGAACGCCTGCACGCGGTAGTAGTCTTCCTGCGAAATGGGGTCGAACTTGTGGTCGTGGCAGCGGGCGCAGCCGACGGTCAGGCCGAGCACCACCTGGGCCGTCGTGTCGGTCATGTCGTTGAGGATCTCCTGGCGGCGCTGCTCCAGGTTGACGGCGTTGTACTCGTCGGGGAAGTGACGGTTGAAGCCGGTCGCGACCAGGGCCTCGGGGTCGTCCGGGTACAGCTCGTCGCCGGCGATCTGCTCGCGCAGGAAGCGGTCGTACGGCCGGTCATCGTTCAGCGCCCGGATGACGTAATCGCGGTAACAGTAGGCGGCGGGGCGCGGGTCGTCCGCCTTGAAGCCGTCCGTCTCGGCGTAGCGGGCCAGGTCGAGCCAGAACGTGGCCCAGCGCTCGCCGTGGTGCGGCGACGCCAGGAGGCGATCGACCTGCTTCTCGTAGGCGTCGGCGGACGGGTCGTTGACGAAGGCGTCGATCGCGGCAGGCGCCGGCGGCAGGCCGGTCAGATCGAACGACAGCCGGCGGATGAGGGTGACGCGGTCGGCCTCGGCGGAGAAGGTCAGGCCGGCGGCTTCGAGCTTCGCCAGGAGGAAACCGTCGATGGGGTTGCGAAGGCGGGCGCGGTCCTTGACCGCGGGGACGGTCGGGCGCGCCGGTGTACGGAACGCCCAGGGCTTCTCGCCGGCGGCCGCGGGCAGCGCGGCGAGGAAGCCCAGGAGGATGCTCACCAGCCGACCTACGCTTGCCATGCCGTTCGACCTCCGCCCCGTCGGACGATGAGATTAGAGTACCTGTCCTCGGCGGTGTGTCCAACGGAAAACGACGTGTGGTGTGGGCGTGGCAAGAGTTCCGGGGGGACGGAGTACCGAGTACGCAGTACCGAGTACCGAGTACCGAGTACCGAGTACGCAGTATCCACGGCTCGGTGTCGGGTTGGCGCTGCGCCGTACTCAGTACTGCGTACTCGGTACTCCGTACCTGCCACCCGGACAACTTGCCGCGCCCTGTGGGCTGCGACCCTCGCCATTCCTTCCGGTCACATTCGCGCGAGTCGGATCGAGGCGTTTCCTGGGCATGGTTCAGAAACGGGCCGTTTCAGGTGGCGCGGGTCCGTGCCCGTGCCCGTGCCCGTGCCCGTGCCCGTGCCCGATTCCAGACCGGGCACGGGCACGGGCACGGGCACGGGCA
>Ga0116217_10000932_pt1 | contig 29292 bp, 30 predicted proteins | sample Sb_taG_6_FD_89697 | JGI IMG/M metagenome (GOLD analysis project Ga0116217, IMG submission 89697) | Peat soil microbial communities from Weissenstadt, Germany - Sb_50d_4_PS metaG | ecosystem: Environmental > Terrestrial > Soil > Wetlands > Peat | place: Germany: Weissenstadt | collected 2010-09-21 | reverse complement strand
TGGAGTGGAACCATGGCACAAGTTTGCGACATCTGCGGCAAAGGGCCGCGTTATGGCAACAACATTTCTCACGCGCACAACGTGACGCGCCGGCGTTGGAACCCCAATTTGCAGGTGGTAAAGGCAATGGTGAATGGCACACCCAAACGGATACGCGTGTGCGCAACCTGCATTAAGAGCGGGAAGGTCGCGAAGGCGTAAGTTCCCAACCTTTCCGCGAAGAATCAGCGGAAAGGTTCCGGAAACGGAATTTAGGGACGAATCGAAAAACCCCGTCCGCGAGGACGGGGTTTTGTTGTGCACAAAAATTCCAAACTTGCGAGCGCGCGCCGCGCCGGAGCGGCCCTATTTCTCCTCTTTCGCAAAGGTGAGAGAGGCGGAGTTGATGCAGTAGCGCAGGCCCGTGGGGCGCGGTCCATCAGGGAAGAGATGGCCGAGGTGGCCGCCACAGCGGGCGCAGGTGACTTCGATGCGGCGCATGCCGAAGCTGAGGTCCTCATGCTCCTCGACCGATTTGGAATCGGCAGGGATCATGAAGCTGGGCCAGCCGCAGCCGGAGTCGAATTTGGCGCCACTCAGGAAGAGCAGCGCGCCGCATGCGGCACAGTGATAGTTGCCGGTTTCGTGATTCTCATTAAGGGCACCGGTGAAGGGCCGCTCCGTTCCCTTCTCGCGCAGCACGCGGTACTGCTCTGGCGTCAGAGCGGCGCGCCACTCCGCATCAGTGCGGACAACTTTCTCTTGTGAATCATCCAAGGTGACCTCCTTGAAAGTCCGGACGCGCTGCCGGGCAGGCGGAATCAGGGGACGCCGTCATCGCCGCGCGGACGGGCTCACCGTTTCATTGAAACAGATGGGCCGCCGCGACAATCACACTTCGGCAACAACTTCGATTTCGACGAGCAGGTTCCGCGGCAGGCGCGCGACTTCGACCGTGGTTCGCGCGGGAAGCGTGTCTTCATCGGTTGCAAAGTAGGATGAATACACTGCATTCATCGCCGAGAAATCGCCCAGGTCTTTCAGAAAGACAGTCGCCTTGACCACCTGGCCCAGGCTGCTGCCGCCGGCTTCAAGAATCGCCTTGAGGTTCAGAATGGTGCGCTCCGTCTGTTCCTTGATTCCCCCGGGAACGATCTGCCCGCTGACCGGATCGAGCGCGCCCTGTCCTGCGGTAAAGATGAGGTTGCCGACACGAACGCCCTGGGCATAGGGACCAATGGCGGCAGGCGCTCCGTCAGTTGTGATGATCGATCTTGTCATGCATTGATTTTACGGTCTGCCTGCACCGTGCGGAGCACGTAGCGTGAGCAAACCCTTCGGGCCGCGCGGACAGACTCAGGCAATAGGGGCAGCCTTTAAAGACACTTGCGAGGCAGCGACTGCAGAAACAGATCCCAGGTGGAATCTCCGAGGCACTTCACAACCTGCGCGGGCCCTGCGATGGCAGCGAAGGCAGGGCGATTTGGTGAACAAACCGCCCCGTCCCAACAGCGCAAGCACACGGTGAAAGGAGAAACTCCTTAGCCCTGAAAACCGCCCATAATGAGGCCGGCGAGCACCATGGCCAGAAGCCAATAGGAGATATTGATCACGATAAGGTTGGCGCGGCGGTTCTCGAAAATGTGCTGCGTAAGAAGCGTTGGCGCGATGAAGCCCACCCAGCACACAATGCCGAATTCTGCGCCGCGCGTCGCGGTGGTTACCCCGGCCCACGCGATGACATGGATCAGAACGTACGACACGATGAGGCATGAGACGAGCGACACGATCATGCCGAATATGCCGTTCTTCGGCTTTTCGCTTTCTCCAAGGCCAACAAGCTTTCTCCAGGATTTACGTACGATCACTCCGTACCAGAGCGCCCCAAGCAACCATTGAAGGACGCCCGAAACAAGAACCAATATCAACATGTGGTGCGTTGGCAAACCCATTCGTAATTCCTCCGTGAAGGAGTTGATGTCCGGCTCCCAAGCACACGATTCCGCGGAAATGAAAACTCGCCGCGGGCCCCGCTTCAAGGGAGTCGTTGCAAACACTCTGCGCGAGCCAAGGACGCGATGTCAAGGCAAATCAGGGCATGTGACGCAGAAGTGGTAATAGTACGGAGGTTGAAGCAGATGCGTCCTGAAATGGGTCAGCGGCGCTTGAGGGCTTCCAATTCCTCTAAAGTACGCGGCCAGTCGCCGCCGAGCAGGCGCGAAAGGCTGCGATCGGCCAGAATCTTGCCGCCGGTTTGGCAGGTGGGGCAGTAGTTGGTTTCGTTGTCGGCATAGCGAATGCGCTGGATGGGCGAGCCACAGCGCGGGCAGGGCTGGCCGAAGCGGCCGTGGACGGCCATCTCCGGGCGGAATGCGGTGACGCCCTCAGGGAATTTGTCTTTGGCTTCGGCGACAAGCCTGTCGATCCAGAGCGAAAGTGTAGAGCGTGTCGCGGAAAAGAGGCGTTCCCATTCTTCAGGCTTGAGCTTGTGCGTGACCGCGACGGGCGAAAGCCGCGCGGCGTGGAGAATCTCGTCGGAGTAGGCGTTACCGACACCGCTGATGAGGCGGGGATCGGTGAGTGCGCGCTTGAGGGTGCGATTTTCCAGCCTGAGAGCCGAGCGAAACTGGTCCAGGTCCGAAGAAAAAATCTCAATGCCGCCCGGATCAATGTCGCGCAGGGCCTGCTCACCGCGCAGAAGGTGCAATGAGGCGCGACGCTTGGAGCCCGCTTCAGTGAGAACCAGGGAGCCGTTCGCGAAGTCGAAGGCGAAGAGCGATTGGCGGCCGGAGAGTTTGGCTTGCGGCGGGCGCCAGTGGAGGCGGCCGGCAATCATGAGATGGATGATGAGCCAGAGACGGCTGTCTGGTCCGACATCAGGTCCGGCGTCGACTCCGATGGCAATGCGCTTGCCGATGCGGTGGAGCTCACGGACCGTGCGGCCTTCGACAGCTGTGATCGGAGGGTCGGCGGTGCGCAGGACGAAGACGCTCTGCAGGCGGACACGCTCGAGCTCCTGGCCGAGAATGCGCGGCTCAAGCGCGGTGAGATAGGCGGTGATGTCGGGCAGTTCCGGCATTCCATTCAGATTGAGGCGCGGAGGGCAAATTGTGCAATGGCTTTCAAGCGGCCGGGCGAACGCCGGAGCTCGATCTACTAACGCAGAATCGTGTTGTCGATTAGTCGAGTTTTGCCAACCCAGGCGGCAACGGCAAAGAGCGAGCCGGGAGCCGCAACGGCGACAGGCTCGAGCGTTGCCCAGTCGACCAGAGCGATGTAGTCGATGCGGATTGCCCGCTCTGCGGCGAAGACCTGTCGAGCGGCGTCGATCAGCGTTTCGGCACGCCGCTCGCCCTGGGCGACAAGCGACTCCACGTGGCGGACTGCACGGCTTAGGGTGAGAGCCTGCACGCGTTCAGACGGCGTTAGATAGGCATTGCGCGAGCTGAGGGCGAGGCCGTCGGCGTCGCGAATGATTGGGCAAACGACAATCTCCGTTGCAAGGCGCAGATCGGTGACGAGGCGGCGGAGAACGGCAACCTGCGCCGCGTCCTTCTGGCCGAAAAATGCAAGGTCGGGTTCCGCGGCGAGCAGCAGCTTGGTGACCACGGTTGCGACGCCTCGAAAATGGCCGGGGCGGGATGCGCCATCCAGACGATCGCTGAGAGCGGGGATCTCGACGAAGGCGGAGTCAGGGCCGTTGGGATAGAGTTCTTCAACTGGTGGCGCGAAGAGCACGTCGGCGCCCTCTGATGCAGCGAGAGCGCAGTCGTCCTCGAACGCGCGGGGATAGCGGCCGAAATCCTCGTTGGGGCCGAACTGCGTGGGGTTCACAAACAGGCTGGCGGCGACGTGCGTACATGCGGAGCGGGCGGCGCGAATCAGCGAAGCGTGGCCGGCATGTAGCGCCCCCATGGTAGGAACGAGGCCGATGGTGTTGCCGGACGCGCAACGGGCTGAGCGGGACCAGCGCCGGAGATCGGCGACAGTGTGCAGGATCTGCATCAGCGGCGATTGGTCTTCTGGTCGAGTTCTTCGCGCGCGTCGCGATTCACGACCGCGTCCTCGTCGTCGCGGCTGGCCTGGATCAACCTGCGCGCAGATTCGGGCAGGTGATAGCTTTCGGCAACGGACGGAAATGCACGATGCTCCACGTCTTCGCGGTAGTGCTCAATGGCGGAGCGGAAGAGCGCGGAAGCGTCAGCGTAGCGCCGAACAAACTTGGCGGCTGGCGCGAAGGTCAGATTCACCAGATCGTAGAAGACCAGGATTTGGCCGTCGCAGTCGGGACCCGCGCCGATGCCGATGGTGGGGATGGGGAGGGCTGCGGTAATCTCGGCAGCGGCTTCGCGCGGAATGCCTTCGAGAACAATGGCCCCCGCGCCCGCATGGGCCAGCGCAAAGGCATCGGCCTGGATCTGAAGCGCGGCGTCAGCCGTTCGCGCCTGGACCCGGTAGCCGCCCATGCGGTGCACGCTTTGCGGCGTGAGGCCAAGATGGCCGACGACGGGAATCTCCGCCGCGACGAGGGCTTGAACGAGTTCGATGCGCGGTCCTTCAATCTTGACAGCCTCGGCGCCGGCTTCCTTGACGAAACGCACGGCGCTCGCAACGGCATCGGAGATAGCTCCGTGATAGCTGCCGAAGGGCATGTCGGCGACAACGAGAGCGCGGCGTACAGCGCGGCGCACGGCTCGCGTATGGTGAAGCATCTCGTCCACGGTGACGGCAAGCGTGTTTTCGTGGCCCAGCACGACCATGGCCAGTGAATCGCCGACCAGGAGGAGATCAATGCCGGCCTCGTCGACGAGACGCGCGGACGCGTAGTCGTAAGCGGTGAGCGCGGAGATCGGCTTGCCCTGGCGCTTCATCTCGCTCAGGGCGGGCATGGTCACTTTGGGAAGGGGAAAGCCGGACGGCGAAGGATGCGCGCCCGCGGGAAAATCGGTGAGACTCATGGCTTCTCCAGTGCCGCTCCGAAGACTCAGGATGCGACCCGAACAAAGCAAGTATACGCTTGGTACCCGTTGAAAGAAACCGCGGTCTAACGGGATGGATTCGCATTTCCGTTTCTCATACAATGCCATGAGGATTGCCGCAAATGCAACCGGTTCACCTGCGGGCATAACGCTTGAAGATTCAGTGCCGCATGGAGGAGAGAATGGCCTACGATCTGGCGATCGTGCTGCCCACATTTAACGAAAGAGGGAATGTGGGCCCGATGATCGATCGGCTCGAAAGGGCACTCATGGGGATCCATTACGAGGTCATCTTTGTTGATGACGACTCGCCCGACGGGACCGCGGAGGCCGTGCGGCAGATGGCCCGGGATCGTGACAACGTGCGCGTGCTGCACCGGATCGGGCGGCGCGGGCTGGCGTCGGCGTGTATTGAGGGGATTCTGGCGGCGGCCGCACCGTTTGTGGCCGTGATGGATGCCGATCTGCAGCACGATGAGAGCATTCTTCCCGAGATGCTAAGGCGCATGCGTGAAGAGAATCTTGACCTTGTGGTGGGATCGCGCAATCTTGCCGGCGGCAGCATGGGCGAATTTGCCAGATGGCGCGTGAAACTGAGCCACCTGGGAAAGCGGCTCAGCCTCATGGGCGCGGAGCACGAGCTGAGCGATCCCATGAGCGGATTTTTCCTCGTGCGGGTGTCGACCTTTGAGCAATTTGCGCACCGGCTTTCGGGAATCGGTTTCAAGATCCTGCTTGACATCGTGCTTTCAGCCGGACCTGGGCTGCGAGTCGGCGAAGTGGCGTATCGCTTCAGGCAGCGCGAGCATGGTGAAAGCAAGCTCGACGTGCTGGTCGGTCTTGAATACTTCGAACTGCTTGTCGACAAGCACCTTGGCGACCTGGTGAACGTGAAGTTCGTTCTGTTTGGCATGGTGGGCGCGCTTGGTGTGGGCGTGCATCTGTTGATCTTGCGGGCACTGCTGCAGATTGCCGGCTTGAGCTTCGCCAAGGGTCAGGCCGTAACCACGTTCATCGTGATGATCCTCAACTTCACTTTGAACAACTCCGTAACCTATCGCGACCGTCGTCTCAAGGGATGGAGATTCTGGGGCGGCCTGCTGACCTTTTGCCTGGCTTGCGGATTGGGCGTTGTAGCGAACGTGGCCATCGCCAACGAGGCATTTCGTCGCGGAGTGCCGTGGGTGGTGGCGGCGATCACGGGCCTGTTGTTTTCCGCAGTGTGGAATTACGGCGTGACGTCAATGACCACGTGGCGGCAAGCTCGCCGCACCAGCGAGCAGCGGGCACGGAGGCGGCTGCAGTCTGAGCGGAGCGGCGATGAGGAGATACCCGCGAAAACGGTGTGACCCTAGCGAAATGGGATAAGAAGTCGCGAATACAAAGACAAAAGAACCAGAGACGGGGCGGGCGGCGACAGCGCAGACGCAGGCGGCGCATGTTGCCAGCGTTAGCTTTGCCGCCGCATACTTACAGACAGAATGATCTCTTCATTTGCAACCGGGATGTATGTCGGGTTGGGCGCGGCTGCGGCAGCGGGCTTGGCCGCGGGCGGGTTCTTCTATGCCTCGCTCTGGCCCGGCTCGCGAATCTTTGGCGAGGCTCTGACTGCGCCGGCGCGGCCCGGTGAGCTGGCGCTTACCTTCGACGACGGACCCAACGCGACATGGACGCCGAGGCTGCTGGATGCATTGGCGCACCACGATGTGCGCGCAACGTTTTTTCTGTTGGGCAGCCGTGCAGAGGCGGAGCCGGACCTGGTACGACGGATCGCGGCGGGTGGGCACTCGATCGGGAATCACTCGTGGTCGCATCCGAACCTCGCGCGAACCCGAGCGCACCGAATACGCGAAGAACTCGCGCGAACGAAAACGGCGCTGGAGCAGATCACGGGAAAGCCGGTGAGGTTCTTCCGGCCTCCATTTGGAGCGCGGCGGCCCGCGGTGTTTCGTATTGCGCGTGCACTGGGTCTGGAGCCGGTGATGTTGAATGCGATGACCTCGGATTGGCGCGACCCGTCAACGGCGCGGATTGCGGACAACTTGGCGAAGAAGATCGACCGGCTGCACAAGCGCGGCCTCGCTGCCAACATCGTGTTGCACGATGGCGGGCACGACGACCCGAATGCAAATCGTGAGCCGTCGGTGATGGCGGCTGAGATGCTCATCCAGCAATACAAGAGCACGCATTGCTTTGTGACGCTGGATGCATGGGTTTAATCGCCGCGCGGAATCGAGTCAACGGCTGTCCTTGTACCGCAGCATGAATCCAGCGGCCTGTAGGGCAATGGCGATTCCAAGCAACGCTCCAACCAAAACAATGAACGGGAATTCTTGCTTTTCGATCGCGAAATAGCCGATAGCGTGGACGGCGGCGAGCGCGAAGACTGCGTAGTTCCATCGCTGCAGGCGCTTCCAGCGGGGCGTACCGAGGACGCGGAGAGAGAAATCGTTCGAGGTGGCAAAAAGCGCCGCAAGAAGGATCACACTGAACAATCCGGTGTAGTTGGCCAGGCCAAAGAGGTCGTGGCGGATGGGAAATGTGTGGTGATGTTCCTGCCGGCCGTACACGTAATAGAGCCACGGCCTGCCGCGCAGATGGACGCACTGGCCGATCACAGCGTGCACAACACCGACGATGCCGGCCCAGATGCCAAAATCGCGGCGGAGGTCGTTGGACGTGGGATTGGGTAGCTTCCGCAGCAGGGTCCACGGGCCGATGAGGAGCGTGACAGCCAGCAGTGCGAGGGCTGGATATGCCGTGGCGAAGCTCAGGCGGCTGATGAGGTCGGCATGGGGCGAGTGACAGAGAGCAGGACCGCACCGGCAGTTGCAATGAGTGCAATCGGCAAATGGTGCGCGATCAGTCGGCGCGCAATGCGTCGATTTAAAACCCGCGAACGCATATCAGTTGAGATGAACCCGCACTGGCCTCAGGCTGCAAAGGCGCTCCGGGCAGCGGCGACGGTCGCCTCGACGTCAGCGTCGGTGTGGGCGTATGACATGAATGCGACCTCGAATTGCGACGGAGGCAGCCAGACGCCTTCATGAAGCATGGCGCGATGGAAACGGCCGAAGGCTGCGGTGTCGGACCGCGCCGCTTGCTCGTAGTTCATCACCGGGCCGGGAGTAAAGAACCAGGTCCACATGGAACCGACGCGATTGGTGGTGACCTGGAGATCGGCGCGCGCAGCTTCCGCGGCGACGCCTCCGGCGACAGCTTTCGTCGCAGCTTCGAGGCGCGCGTAAACCTCGCGGGCGTGCTCCTGCAAATAGCTGATGGTGGCAAGGCCCGCGGCCATGGCGAGCGGATTCCCGCTTAGCGTTCCGGCCTGGTAGACGGGGCCGAGCGGCGCGAGCTGATCCATGAATTTGCGCTTTCCGCCAAAAACGCCGACAGGCAGCCCCCCGCCGACAATTTTGCCCAGAGTCACGAGGTCAGGATCCAGCTTGAAGGCCTCGCATGCGCCGCCGAGCGCGACCCGAAAGCCGGTCATGACTTCATCGACGATGAGCAGGGCCCCGTGTTGCGCCGTGAGATCGCGGAGCCCCGAGAGATAGCCGTCGGCCGGCGGAATACATCCAGCGTTGCCGACAATCGGCTCGATGATGATGGCGGCGATGGCATCGGGATGAGCGGCAAAAGCAGCCTCGACAGCAGCGAGATCGTTGTAAGGCAGTGCGATCGTCAGGTGCGCAATTTCGTCGGGCACGCCTGCCGATCCGGGGATACCGAACGTGGCAACGCCGGAACCGGCTTTGACGAGAAGACCGTCCGCATGGCCGTGATAGCAGCCCTCGAATTTGACGATCAGCTTGCGCCCGGAGACGGCACGGGCCAGGCGGATGGCCGACATGGTGGCTTCAGTGCCCGAGCTCACGAAACGCATCTTTTGGATAGCCGGATAGCAGGCGGTGATGCGCTCGGCGAGATCGGCCTCGGCAGCCGTGGAGGCGCCGAAGCTCGGCGAATTGCGCGCGGCGCGCTCAATGGCCTCAACGACCGGAGGAAAGGCATGGCCAAGGATCATGGGACCCCATGATCCGAAGCAGTCGATGTAGCGATTGCCGTCAACGTCGTAGAGGTACGCGCCCTCAGCGCGCTCGATAAAGGGCGGATCACCGCCCACCGCGCCAAAGGCGCGCACCGGCGAGTTGACGCCGCCGGGAAAAAAGCGCTCAGCGCGCTGCTGCAGGGCCTGAGAGAGGGTGCGGTTCATGCTGGGTTCAGTATAGAAGGCGGTGCGAGGCCAAGACCTTGCGTGCCACCTTTGCGCTGTCGACTGCGCGCCGCTAAAGATTTGGATCTTCGACGGATCGGCATCGGCGCGCGCGAACGGCCATCAGGTTGGAACCAATGGAAACACCGAAGAGCAGGCCGCAGAGAGCGTCGATCCAAATATGCGCGGCGAGGGCGTGCGCCATGGCGCCGGAGGGCCGGGCGAAGTTCCATAGAAGGAGAGCGGCGACCAGGGAAAAGTTGCCGAGGACCATCATGAGTCGGGTTTTTGGATCGCGTAGACGATTGGATGCGCACATATTCCATGGCCCCTTTCAGGCCTAGCCGTTGATGCGATACCAAACCATCATGGACATCTTGACGACCACCATGGAGAACGCGACGGTGATTAGATCCCAACTGATGAAGTGGTCGTGGAAATAGCGGTACTCGAAGAAGCCGACCGCGACGAGAACAGCAACAATGCCGCCAGGGCTTGTCGACCGGCGGCGATGTTCGAGAAAGCGCTCGTCAACAAACTAGCCGAAGAACGGAATGCGGCTGAGAACAGGATGAGTCATCATGGTCTCTCCAGGTGAAAGATCTGGTCTGTACGGCAGCAAAAGATGCGGGCGAAAGTGAGAGCCAGCTCGAGTGAGGGCACGTAGCGGTTGCGTTCGATGGAGTTGATGCTTTGACGCGATACGCCGGCCGCGTGGGCAAGTTGCTCCTGGGTCCAGCCACTGGCCATGCGAAGTTCCTTGACGCGATTAATGATGGCTGGAGTCATGTAAAGCTGACTTTCCATCCCAGAATAGCCGGAATTAATATTAATGTCAAGCTGACTTTCCATTTTGGTGGAGTTCTATGGCTGCTTCGCTCTTCGTGACCGCGCCGCCGCGTTGTCAAGGGAGTGAGTGACAACTGCAGGTTTTCTCTAACAAGCCAGCGATTGTTTCATCCGCCTCGGCCTCGTCGATTTGGCGGCTTCATTGACTCTTTGGACCGACTTCCTCAGGCTCTTCAGTCGGAACGGATCGCATTTGTGCTCACGCTCCGCTGAATCTAAGTCAGCCTCCCAAATCGCACTGGCAACAGTCAGAAAGCAACTCTTACAAATGGAATCTGTCGTCCCATTCGGATTGGAGCGGTGGACATAATCAGATTCGTGCGGCGTCATGGTGAACCTCCGGGGAAGTCTGGAGTTCCTTTCTCTCGCTGTTCGAAGCAATTGACTCTTGCACATCGCGGCGAACTAATCCACACGGAATTACCCCAGGGAAACACGATTTCTGTGGATTTTCCTCGGCCGAGAGTGTTCGTCGATGGCTAGGGAAGGCAATGGCCCCGCGGCTGTCGACGGTTCTTTCCGGGTTTCCGAACAGGCTGCGGTTGCGCTAGGCGAGGCCAAAGGCACACGCGTTCGCGATTTGTGGGAATTACATCGAGCAATGCTGCTAGAATTCTGCTTTCCGGCTCATCTGTGCCGAAGCAACTCCCTGAAAAGAAAGCCCCGGCCGTGCCTCAAGAGAAAACACCCAAATCCGTTACCTATGCCGATGCAGGCGTCGATCTCGCTGCCGGCGACCGCGCCAAAGAGCACATCAAGTATCTGGCGCAGAAGACCTTTAATCGCAATGTGTTGGCAGGGATTGGCAGCTTCGGTGCGTTGTTCCGGCTCGATCTGCAGCGGTGGAAGAACCCGATCCTGGCGAGCTCGGCCGACGGGGTGGGGACGAAGCTGAAGGTGGCTTTCGAGCTGGGGCTGCACCAGACGGTGGGCGCCGACCTGGTGAATCACTGCGTGAACGACATTGCTGTACAGGGAGCGACCCCGCTCTTCTTTCTCGATTACCTGGCCACCGGCAAGCTCGATCCGGATCTGGTGCAAACCGTGGTGAGCGGCCTGGCCGATGCCTGCAAGGCGAATGGCTGTGTGCTCATCGGCGGCGAGACGGCGCAGATGCCCGGCTTTTATTCCGGCGGTGAGTACGACTTGGCGGGCTTCATTGTCGGCGCCGTGGACCGCGACAAGATGATTACAGGCGCAGCCATCAAGCCTGGAGACGTGCTGATCGGTCTGCCCTCCACCGGGCTGCACACCAATGGCTACTCGCTGGCGCGCAAGCTGCTGTTCGAAGTGGCCGGCTACAAGCCGACACAATACGTGACAGCGATCAAGGAGAAGGCCGGCGCGGCGCTGCTGCGCACGCATCGCAGTTATCTGCACGTGATCCAGAAGCTGGTGATGGGCGGAATGACGACGGGTATGGCGCACATCACCGGCGGCGGCATTACAGAGAATCTGCCGCGCATCCTGCCCAAGGGCGTGACGGCGCAGGTGGAGATCGGCTCCTGGCCGGTGCTGCCCATCTTCGAGCATCTGCGGGAATTGGGCAACATTCCGCAGGAAGAAATGCTGCGCACCTTCAACATGGGCATCGGACTGATTGCAGTGATTCCGGCGGCGAAGTTTACGCGGGCCAAGAATTTGCTCGACCGGGCGGAAGAGAAATTTTACGTGATTGGCCGCGTGGCAAAAGGCGACCGCCGCGTGCAGTACACCTGAACGCTGCGGGCCTGATGGCCAACCGAAGGCGATGAAATCCTCTAATCATGTCATCCTGAGCGAAGCTTGGCGCACGTCGGGGCCATGCGGAGTCGAAGGATCTGCGGTTGCTCTTCGGCTCGGCGAAGGCGGCGGGGCAACCGGGCGCAAGCCGGTTCGAATCGGAATCCTGCTTTCCGGCCGCGGTTCGAATTCTCTCGCCATTGCCGAATCCATCCGTGCCGGCCGCCTCAAAAACGCCGAGATTGCTGTCGTCATCTCAAACGTGGCCGAAGCGCCCGGGTTGACGAAGGCGAAAGAACTCGGGCTGCCGACAGCGGTCTTTGTTTCCAAGGGCCGCAAGCGCGAAGAGCACGACGCCGACGTGATGGCCTGCCTGAAGTCGCATCATGTCGACCTGGTTTGCCTGGTCGGCTACATGCGCCTGCTCTCACCGCAGTTTGTGGCCGCGTTCCCGCATCGCATCCTCAACATCCATCCCTCGCTGCTTCCGGCCTTTCCGGGACTCGACGCGCAGGAGCAGGCGTTCAACTACGGAGTGCAGGTAACGGGCTGCACCGTGCACTTTGTAGATGAGGAATTGGATCACGGAGCGATCATCGTGCAGCGCGCGATCCCGGTGCTCGAAACAGACGATGCGCATTCGCTCGCCGATCGCATTCTGGCAGAGGAGCACATCGCTTACACCGAGGCGATCTCACGCGTGGTGAGCGGGCAGTACGAGGTGAAGGGGCGACGGTACGTGAAAAAGCAGGGGCCAGGGATCAGGGATCAAGGATCAGAGGTACGTCGGTAGTCCGCTTTGTCAATCCGCCGGCCCGGCAAAGAGGATTAGGTTGCCGTCGGGATCTTTCACGATGAAGGTCTGGGCCTGCCACGGTTCGGTCCTCAGCGACTGAGCGATGGGCACGTCTGCGGCCTTATAGGCGAGGAAGAGGTGCTTGATTTCGTCCGCGCCAGCCAGTGTGATGGATGCGGAAAGCAGGTCCTCCCGTTGGCGAATGTCTTCGGCAAAGAAAGACTCCTCCATGGAACGCAGCGCGAGGCGGGCGTTGTCGCGGCTCACCTGCGCGTAGAAGGGCGGATCGCCGTAGACGAAGTCGACGGTGAAGCCGAGCTTGGTGGCGAAGAAGCCGGTGGACGCATTGATGTCGCGAACGTACAAGTGTGCGGCCACCGAGGTGAGAACCGGCTGAGAGTGCGGGTGCGTTGGAAACATGCCAGTCGAAGCTCCTCCTTCCTGATTGTTTCTACAGCGTATTTCAAAATAGCTGCTTGTGGGATTGGAGATAGTCGGCAGGGTTAAAACCCCTCGTTTCCTGGCGTCTTTATTGGCCCGGCTCAAGTCACCCCAGCGAGCAAAACCGGTCGCCGGGGCCCCGATGAGCCGTGCCCTTGTTACAAAACTGATCGTTGTCTGAAACAGTGACCAGGGTCAGTGGTCAGTGCCAACTGGTTCGTGAACAACAATTGGCAATGATATCCCAGGTCTCATCCGCCGCTGTGGACGAGATCTGGGGTGCCCATTTTCCAGGCGCTCGACACAACGGGCTGCACGCCGTGGCTGCCAGTTCGAGAATTCTTGCCGCAATCCGCGGGCTCAGATTACTTCCCTGTTCTAAGTATTCGTGTCGCTGGCTTGGCCAAGCATCAGCTTGAAGGTCATCTTGCGCTGGCCGCGGAGAATCGTCACGCTCACAATGTCTCCGGCCTGGTGCTTGTCCATGATTTCGCTGATGTCCTGCGGATTGGTGATCTGCTGGCCGTCGATGGCGATGATGAGGTCGCCGCCGAGCATAATGGGCGTGTTGCCCACATAGGCCTGTTCGTTGCCCCCACGCAAACCAGCGCGCTCCGCCGCTCCACCGGGAAACACACGCTGGATGAGCACGCCATGATCGGCGGCGAGGCCCATCTGCGAAGCCAGGTCGGGTCCGATGGCGAAGGAGTCGATGCCTAGCCAGGGCCGCTTGACGCGTCCGTAGCGCAACAGATCGGCAAGCACGGCCTTGGCGGTATTGATGGGGATGGCGAAACCGATGCCCGAGCTCTGGTCGGCGCCGTTGGAAGCGATCATGGTGTTGATGCCGATGACCTCGCCCGAGGAGTTCAGCAGCGGGCCGCCCGAGTTGCCGGGATTGATGGCGGCGTCGGTCTGGATGGCATCCTCAATCTTTCCGCCATTCTCGGTCCCGATCGGGCGAATTGCGCTGATGATGCCGCGCGTCATGGTTCCGCTCAGCCCAAATGGATTTCCGATCGCGTACACTTTTTGGCCGACGTTCAGTTGCGAAGAATCGGCCAGCGTTACCGGCTGCAGGTTCGGCACCGCCTGCTGGTTTGGCCCTTCGATCTGCAAAAGCGCGAGGTCGTGCGTGCGGTCGGTGCCGACAACGCGCGCCGAGAACTTTCGCTTGTCGCTCAGTTGAACCTCGATGCCGCGGTTGGCGCCCTCGACAACGTGAAAGTTGGTGAGGATGTGGCCGGCCTTGTCGAGGATGAATCCCGAACCCTGGCCCTGCTGCGGAACCGTTCCGTAGAAGAAGTCAAAGACCAGCGCGGTGGAAGTGATATTGACCACGGACGGCGAGACTCTCTTGTAAATGGAGATGTTGTTCTGCTCTTCGGCATCGTAAGCAGGCGCGGCGTGCGCCTCAGTGAGCTCGAGCGGAGCGCTCGAACCGCCGGCGCCGATCAACGTGGGATGGCCAGGAAAATGGCCAGGAGAAAAATGCGTGGTGACGAACCAGAATCCGCCCACCAACAGCAAAATAATCAAGAGAATCCGGCTCAGTCTCATCGTTCTTACGCCCGAAAAACCTTCCTTCATGTGTTACGGCGGCAGCGGGGCAAAGTTCCATTGCACGAAGCGCGGCCACCTCTTTTTATTGTAGAGACAAGTTCTGGCGCGATTTGTTGCTCTCGGCCTTCAAGAGAGGCCAAAGCCCCAACACCTGCTCGCGCAGGACAGCGATATCGCCCGAATTATCAAGAACATAGTCGGCCTGTGCTGTTTTGTCGGCGTCGGGAACCTGGTGCGAAAGTCGATTGCGCGCATCCGCTTCAATGCCCGAGCGGTCTGCTGCGTTGGGCGCGACGCGGGCGGCGTAGCGAGCGATTTTGAGATCGTCGGGCGCGGTAACCACGATGACCCGGTCGATGCGGCGGCGCCAGTCTGCGAGTGGATTGTCTTTCCCGTCGCGAGCGCGGGCATCGCGCACCACCTCGAAGATGAGCGCGGATTCAATGACGGCGACGGCAGAAGAATCGCGGGCGAAGACCTCCTCCATCCAGTGCGCCTGGGCCTCGATCACAGGCGGGTGCACGATGGCGTTCAGCTCCTGCAGGCGTCCCTCGCGAAAGGCCAGTTCAGCGAGGCGAGTGCGGTTGAGATGGTTGTCGGGATTGACGACCTGCGGGCCGAAATGGCGCACGATCTCGGCGTAGACCTCCTGGCCCGGTTCCATCATTTGGCGGCCCAGGGCGTCGGCTTCAATGACCTGCGCGCCCAGTTCGAGGAGCATCGCCGCAACGGTCGATTTGCCGCTGCCCAACCCGCCAGTAAGGCCGACGCGCAGCATGAATTACAGCCCCCTTCGCATTTTGGCGGCGCGCACGGTGTTGGCCATCAGCATGGCGATGGTGAGCGGGCCCACGCCGCCAGGCACGGGCGTGTAAGCGCCCGAGATTTCGAAGGCCTTGGGATCGATGTCGCCGATGACGACGGACCCGCCCTTCGCGAAAGCTGCCTCGCGCTTGGCATTGCCCTTGAAGAAGCGATCGAATTCCTCGCGAGTGTTCAGGCGGTTCATGCCGACATCGATGAGCGTGGCGCCGGGCTTGATCATCTCGGGCGTGATGAAGCCTGCGCGGCCGATGGCAGCGACGAGGATATCAGCCTGGCGCGTGATGGCCGGCAGGTCGCGCGTCTTGGAGTGGCAAATCGTAACCGTCGCGTTCTGGTGCAGAAGCAGCATGGCGACCGGCTTGCCAACAATATCGCTGCGGCCCACGACCACGGCATGCTGGCCGGCGATGGGAATCTTGCTGCGCTTGAGAATCTCAATCACGCCCGCGGGCGTGCATGGCGCCAGCGCGGGGCGGCCGGCGAGCAGACGGCCGGCGTTCACAGGATGAAAGCCGTCGACATCTTTCGCGGGATCGACGGCGTCAAGCAGCGACTTCGCGTCGACGTGCGGCGGAAGCGGCAGTTGGATCAGGATGCCGTCGATGTTGTCGCGCGCGTTGAGTTGAGCAACGAGCGCGTGCATCTCGGCGGTGGTGACGGTGTCCGGCGGTGTGATGAGATCGCTATAGAGGCCCAGCTCAGCGCAGGCTTGCACCTTGCTGCGCACGTAGATCTCCGACGCGGGTACGTGGCCCACGAGCACCGCGGCAAGCCCGGGCCGCACACCGCGGGCAGCGAGCGCCTTCACTTCTTCAGCCACTTCCTGCTTGATGGCGGCGGCGATCGACGCGCCAACCAGAATCATTGGCATTCTCAGCTCCAAAATTCATGGTAACGTCTCGGGCTCACGCAAAGTGCCGCAAACAAAGACGATCTCCGGCAGCGGTTTTCTTAAGCTCCGCCCGCCAACCCTATCGACGCCCAGCGATGTGTGGCTCCGCGCGGACATCCAAATGTGTTCTAAATCACATGCCAACGTGAACTAACTCACATACAGTACTCGCTCCTACGCCTAATTTCAGAGGTGTCGGAAGTGTGTCAAATCACACGATAGATCACAGCGGACCCTTCCGGCAGTCACTCGACGGAGACATCGTTTCATGAGTGCTCTGAAGGATGCAGGACATCTTTTCCGGTTTGCGGGCCTCTTTGTGATTGCGTTCGTAGTGTTCCTGGTTGTTCGCAGTTACGTGGTTCCAAAGACCTTTGGGCAGTATGGACACTATCGCGCAGCAGCAATCGGCGAGATTGCGGATCATCCCATGAAGTTTGCGGGGCACGAGACCTGCGAGGCCTGCCACACCGATATTGCCGACACCAAGACCAAGGGCGCCCATGCGCACGTGAATTGCGAAGCCTGCCACGGAGCACTGGCCGCGCATGCCAACGATCCAACGTCGGTAACGCCGGTGAAGCCGGACACAGCGGTGCTATGCGCGCGCTGCCACACGGCGAGCGCTGCCAAGCCCAAGGGATTCCCGCAGGTCGATCCGGCGGATCATTCGAGCGGTGCTCCCTGCCAAACCTGCCATAACCCACACAGCCCGGGCATCGGCGCTGACACCGGCGCAAGCGCGGCCAAAGGAGGTGCGCAATGAATATCAGCCGGCGTCATCTGCTGGTCCTTTTGCCCGCGGCGGCCGTTGCGTGGAAGCATGTGCTGGCCGGAACACCGCAAGATTCTCCGAATTACCAAATGAGCGAGCACTGGTGGGGCATGCTGATCGACATTCCCAAGTGCATCGGCTGCGGGAATTGCGTGCGCGCCTGCCAGACCGAAAACGATGTGCCTGACGGTTTCTTCCGCACATGGGTGGAGCGGTATCACAGGTCCGACATACATCTAGAAAACCCCGAGGTGATCTCGCCCGACGGCGGCAAGGAAGGATTTCCGCCGGTGCCCGAAGGAGCGGAGGGAGACTACTTCTTCGTCCCCAAGATGTGCAACCACTGTTCGGATTCGCCCTGCACGCAGGTTTGCCCGGTGGGCGCCACCTTCATCAGCCCTGATGGCGTCGTGCTGATCGACCAGAAGTACTGCCTGGGGTGCGCCTATTGCGTGCAAGCCTGCCCTTACGGATGCCGTTATATTCATCCGACCAAGAAGGTCGCGGACAAATGCACGCTGTGCTACCACCGGATCACGAAGGGGCTGACGACGGCCTGCTGCGAGGCTTGCCCGACGGGCGCGCGGCAACTGGCGGACTTGAAGAATCCCAACGACCCGATTCATGCGTTCCTTAAGACGCACAGCGTGCAGGTATTGAAGCCGCAGATGGCAACGGGTGCGAAGGCTTTTTACAACGGGCTGGACGGTTCGGTGCGTTAAAGCAGGGAGCAAGGGAACAAGGAGCTAGCAGCTAGGAGCTGATGTATGAACGGTGTCGTAGGCTACATGTATCCGAACGAAGTGACGCTTTACTGGAGCGTGCTGATCGTTCTGTATCCGTTTATTACGGGGTTGGTGGCGGGTGCGTTCATTCTGGCGTCGCTGGAACGCGTGTTTCGTGTGGAGGCGGTGAAGCCGACCTACCGGCTGGCGCTGCTCACAGCGCTGGCGTTCCTGCTGGATGCGCCGCTTCCTCTTCAGCTTCACCTCGGCCATCCGGAGCGCTCACCCGAGATGTACTTCACTCCGCATAGCACCTCGGCCATGGCGATGTTCGGTTATGTGTATTTGTGGTACCTGATGGCGGTGCTGGTTTTCGAGATCTGGCTCGATTACCGGCGTGACATCGTGCTTTGGTCGCAGGAGTCAAAGGGCCTGCTGCGCGTGATCTACAAGATCATGTCCCTGGGCTCGAGCAACATTAGCGAGCGCTCGCTCCACATCGACGAGAGGGTGGGCTGGGTCGTGACGCTGGTGGGCATCCCCTCGGCGTTTCTGCTGCACGGTTATGTGGGGTTCATCTTTGGATCGCTCAAGGCCAATCCATGGTGGTCGTCACCGCTCATGCCGGTGGTATTCATCTTCTCGGCCATGGTTTCGGGCATCGCCGCGGTTATGCTGATCTACATGGCGGTGACCAAGCTGCGCCGCCAGTCAATCGACATGCGCTGCATCGACACCGTCGCGATGTACATGTTCTATATCTTCATCATTGATTTCAGCCTGGAGATGCTCGACCTGGTGCACCGCATCTACGAGGCCGACGAATCGTTCCGCAGCCTCGATTTCATGGTTCACACCAAGCTCTTCTTCTCGCAGATTGTCGTGCAGATCATTATCGGCACCCTGGTTCCGCTGGTTCTGCTCTTCATTACGCAAGTTGCCAGGATCCGCGAGGTAATTCGCAAGCGCATTTATGTTCTCTGCGGCTGTCTCATTCTCATCAGCGTATTTGCCATGCGCTGGAACGTGGTCATCGGCGGACAACTGTTTTCGAAGAGTTTCCTGGGCTACACCACCTACAAGATGGACCTGGTGACGCGCGAGGGCCTGTTCGTCGCCATCGGTTTGACCATCCTGCCGCTTGTCTTCCTCTCGGTGTTGCTCAAACTTCTGCCTCCGTGGCCTGAAAAGACCCTGCATGAAGTTGCGGCCGGCGACTGAGGCCAGCCTCGTCTGCGCCAGATCGGGTGGGAACGATGAACGATCCTCCTGACGGAATCGACCGACTGGCCGAACGGATTGAAGCTCTCGAGCGGTGCGTACATGCGCTGAAACCTCGAGTGGACGCGCTGGAGCATCCGCTCGCAGCGCGATGGCCTAAGCCCAAGCAAGACGCGGAAACAGCGGCCGACCCGGCGTCCGCAACGGCCAGGTTCGTTGTCGATTCGGGAAGCCTGTTCCCTGTGCTGGGCACCGCGTTGCTGGGAATTGCCGGCGCCTATGTGTTGCGGGCAGCAGAGGAGGCTAGCTTCCTTCCGAGGTTGCCTGTTGCCTCCGCAGGCATCGTATACGCATTCTTGTGGCTGGTGCTGGCAGCGCGAACGCGCGGCGGACCACGAATTATGAGCACGATTTACGCGTGCACCTCGGCGCTGATTCTCGCCCCCATGCTCTGGGAGCTCACTTTGCGCTTCAAGGTGTTGTCGCCGGCGATGTCTGCCAGCGCGGTGGCCGCCTATGCGCTTGCAGGGGTTGGCCTGGCGCGGAAGCGCGCGGCGGCGCCGGTGCTGCGCGTAGCCTTGATTGCGGCGGCGGGACTCGCATTCGTGCTGGCAATTGCCTCGCACGCGATGATGCCGTTCCTTGTTGTGCTGCTGCTCTTCACTGGAGTATGCGAGTTTGTCCCGGCGCTCGATCGCATGATTGACATCCGGGCAGTGGTCGCGCTCGCGGCCGATGCTGCCATCTGGATGCTGATCTTTACTTATTTCTCCCCGCAAAATGCGCGCGAGGATTTCCCGGGGCTCAGCCGGGCAGTTTTACTCGCGCCCGGCTTAGCGATGTTTGTAATGTTCGCGGCCGCAATAACCATTCGTACCGTGTTGCGCGCGCGAAAGATCACGGCTTTCGAAACAGTCCAGACCATCATCGCGTTTCTTCTCGCCGCAGTGAGCGTCGCCGACTTCGGGCCGCCGTACGGCACGACGATGCTCGGTGTGCTTTGCCTGATTCTCTCGGCAGCATGCTATGCAGTGGTCTTTACGATCTTCGAGCGCGCCACGGAGCGGCGCAATGCAGTGGTCTTTGCCGCGTGGGGCGCGGCGCTGTTTCTTGGCGGGAGTTTTCTGTGCATGCCGCTGCTTTCGGCGGTCGCGGCCCTCGGCGCAGGAGCGATTGCTGCAAGCGTGGCGGGCCGCTGGAAGAACCGGCCGGCTTTTGAGTTCTATGGATTGGTGTTCCTTCTGGCCGCGGCTGCGGCGTCAGGGTTCCCAGGATTTGCCGCAAGCGCTCTCATCGGAAGCCCGTCCGGAGGTCCGGCTTTGGGCGCATGGCTGATCGTTCTTTGTGGAGTTCTCTGCTACGCTGCGGCGAATTCGCGCGAGCACGAACCCCGAGGATTGCAGACGATACATCTCTTGCTCGCCGCATTGGCGGTCGTTGGCGTAGCGGCCTTGCTTGTGCGGGGGTGGTTCGGGTTCGTCGCGTCGCAGGTCACGACTGGCCCGCATCACTTGGCGCTTATCCGGACGCTGACGCTATGCGCGATGGCGCTTGCCCTCGTGTTTAGCGGGGCGCGCAGCCACCGCGTGGAGTTGACGCGCCTGGGCTACGCCGCGCTGGCCTTCGTCGCAGTGAAACTCGTCTTTGAGGACTTGCAACACGGGCATTTGGCCTACATCGCTGCCTCTATCTTTCTTGTCGCCCTCACCCTGATCGCGGCGCCACGCATGGCGAGAGCAAAGCAAAAAGCGTAAGGACTCCAGATCGAGGCTCCCACCTTTACCGCAATCAAGCCGCGGCAAGGATGGGGGAGCGGGCGGTCAATGCCGCAGAGATCTACGGAGCCGATCAGCGCTGGATCTCAGGCCGGTAGACTTCAGGATGGAAGATTCCCGGAGGGTAAACCGGGTGCGCCTTTGCGCCATAGCGCTCCTCGCCGCGCAACCTCATCTTGCTGATGTGCACGTCGTAGTCCGTGCCGGGCAGCAACGACTCGAGCACGAATGTCTCTGCGCCATCGCTCTTCAACTCGCGATAGCGATAAATGCCCACTTCGCCCGCGCTGTTTTCCGTGCCGGTGGAGGGCGCTTCCAAAAAGCGTTGCGCATCGGCCACGGTTGGTGTGGCGTGACTCCCCTCATCCGTCAGGCTCTCGGCCGCGTAGGAACGGATCAGCTTGGTCCAGTAGCGCGAGAGCAGGTCCGTATTGGCGAAAAGATCAGCCCATACAATCTCTCCGCGCACAGCCACCACCACACCGACGGCATGTTCCTCGCGCAGCTTGGCCAGGGCCTGCTCACGAGCGCTCATTACTTGCGAGGTCGCTTCGTCCACTTTCTTGCTGACTTCGGGACTTTCCATCACTTTGGCGTAACTCGTGGTGCCCAGGGGGAGTGCCGCTCCGCGACCGAAGCCCTCGGCCGGAGTGCCAGGGACTGGCGGTGCGGCGGCCACCTCCATCTGCGCGATGGCGCCATGGACCGAGTTCCATACCTGCTGCTGATCCTGGTCGACCATCGCGCGCTCGCGCACCCCAGGCTGGACCATGAAGCTTTTTGCGACCGACCCGGCCGAGGCGCCGAAGCTATCCGAGCTTCCCGTCCAGCGGCCGGGCTCGATGCAGAAGACCGAGAGATCGATGGGATCGGCATCCGCAGGCACAATGCGGTCCTTGGCAACGATGCGGTCCTGCTTGCCGCCAGTCACAACTTCACCAGCCAGCAGCAGCAGAGGCCGCCTGGAGTGGTTCACAAGAACCAGAGTGTTCACCTGGTCGCCGCGATAGGGGTACGCCGGGAGGGGGCCCCGGCCGTTTCTTGGCCGCACGAGTCCTTGCGCGCGGCCTGCCTCCGTCACCTCCACTTCCCCATTTTTCAGGCCCTCATCGAGTGTAATGAACGGTGCTTCCGTCAGCGATTTGCTGTCGGATCGCACCACCGGGAACAGCAAAAGATTGCCGCTCGCGATGGGATCAAGCGCGCGGTATGGGCCGCCTTCGACCTGCGCAGGACCGCCAGCCGCCTTCACGCTGTTGCCATGCCGCCATGCCGCCATTGCAAAAAGCAACACTGCCAGAACCCCTATTTTGCCCAGGTTCTTCATGGATTTCCTCCGCCGGATCTTTGATCTACTGCACCCGCTTTCAACCCGGAGAACGGAGCGTGTGAGGGTTCTTGCAGGATTTTTTTGCGCCAAGGAACAGGTCAGAACTTTCGCTCCCGCTCCGGGTTCGTCGAATAGGAGAGTCGTCATTTTAGGCGTATCTTGAGAGCGTGGGGATGGCGCCAACGGAATCCGCAGCGAGCGCGATGAGCGCGGGGATCGATGCCCGGCCGGGAGCGATGAATCGCATTCTGGTTGAGGAGCTTTGGCGCGCGTGTGAGGCCTCGAGCTGGGGTCTATCTGATGACGAGTTCGAGCAGATCCTGGTGGATTTGGCTACCGCACAAAACTTTGGGCTTGCAGAAGGCGTGGTTGCGACGCTGCATCAGCAGGCTGCTTTCTTTCACGGCTTATGCCTGGCTGACATGGTGCTGGCGCGCGGCTGCGCGAGTGGAAACGAGCGCGCGTGGGAGCACTTTGTTGGAAAGTATCGGCAGCCTCTCATCCGTGCGGCCGTCGCCATAACCGGCAGCGAGACGCTGGGCCGCGATCTGGCCGACCAGCTTTACGCGGAGCTGTATGGCTTGACTGAGCGCGATGGCGCTCGGCGTTGCCCGCTCCTCTCCTATCGCGGCCGCGGTTCGCTGATGGGCTGGCTGCGCACGACGCTCGCCCAGCGCCATGTGGATCATTATCGCCGCACGCGTCGAGAAGAGCCACTGGAAGAGGTTGACGCGCCGGCCGATGACCCGGCGCCGCAGACGACGGCTCACGAGCTTTCGCTATTGGAACTCGCGGTAAAAGAAGCGGTAGCGAAGCAGCCGGCGGAGGAGCGCTATCTGCTAGCAACCTATTATCTCGACGGCCAGACACTCAAGCAGATTGCACAGGCACTCGGCGTGCACGAGGCGACGGTGAGCCGCAAGCTGCAAAGAGCAACCGGCGCAATCAGAAAGCTCGTTCTCAAGAACCTTGAACGCGGTGGCCTGGACCGGCGCGCGGCGCAGGACGCCCTCGGCGCCGATCCGCGCGATCTCGATGTGAACCTGAAAAAACTGCTGCAAAATTCGCAAACGGAGGCGTTCCAAGAACAGGCGGCACGATAAGTGTGGCAATCGATGCGATGAAAGCGACCAGCCAACACGAGTTTCATCCTGATGCGGAGCGGCTGAACGCGTTCGCCGAGCTGGCGTTGGGCCAAAGCGAGCGCAACGAAGCGCTCGAGCATCTGGCCGTGTGTGGCCGTTGCCGTCAGGTGGTGGCGCTGGCGCGAGAAGCGCCAGAGGCGGAAGTTGCGGCGGAAGGTGCGGCGCCGGCGTCGCGGAGTCCAGTGATTCAGGCAAGTGCATGGTGGAAGCAATGGCGGGTGGTTTGGGTTCCCACTGCAGTCGTAGCCGCTTTCGCTGTGGCGTCAGTTTCCATCTATCTGCGTCAGGTGGAGCAGCGCGAAACGACGATCAGGATGGCAAAGTTGGCTCCCAACCGAGGCACGGGGCCGGCTTCAGTTCCCCCGCCCTCGGAACAAGCGAAAGCCGAGCCGCCAGCCTCACCTGCGCCCGCTCCTGCAGCGGCCAAATCGCCCAAGGCCAGGAATTCGGGCGCGATTCCGGTTGAACGGCAGCGCCCGTACCAGGAGCCTCTCATCGACAGACTTCAACCGCTTCCGCCTCCGCCTCAACCAGCCGCTCCGGTAAGCCTGGCGCCGGGGCTCGCGGGCGAAGGTTTCCTGCGTGGAGGAGCACCGGCCATCTACCAGTCGTCGGCCTCGGCGCAGTGGCGACCCGAGAAGAAGGAACAGGATCGCGAGAAGCAGCAGGCTGAAAACGGCGTGCTACACGGGTCGCTGTTCGGGCCGAAGGCAGCACCGCCGGCCACCCCGCGCGGCGCAATTTCTATCCCTCCAGCCGCCACTGAATCGGTTGTGGTCACCACGGCTGCCCCAGAGCTCGAAACCCAAACTGCCGAAAGCGCAGGTTTTGGGGCGCTGGAAAGTGCGTCGGCGAGCAGGCCCATTGCCGCGCGCATGGCGAGCATGATTCGCCTTCCCGGCGGCCAGAATGCGGTTTCTACAACCTCTTCCGGCAAGATCCTCCTGGCCATCGACCAGGCCGGCGCTCTTTATATCAGCCAGGATCAAGGCGGCACATGGGACCGCGTAATCCAGCAGTGGACCGGCCGCGCCGTTCTGGTTCGCAGACAACCGATGCCGCCCACCGCCGCAGCCCCGCTGCCTGAAGCGGAACTAGAAGCGAAGCCGGCGTCTGGGACGAGCGAAGTGTCTCCTTCCGCGACAATCTTTGAGATTGTGAATGACAAAAATCAAGTGTGGTGGAGCAACGACGGCCGCATTTGGACTCCGAAATGAGCTGTGGCGTGCGCCACCTCGCCAGTGCCGCGCGATTTCCGCTATAGAACAGCCTGTAACCAGCCGAAGAACTGCATACGTGGATGTGCGAATCCGTCACTGCGTCCGGCATTGCGTCCGGGATGGCGTCCGCCACCGCGCACGACGATGCGTCGGAGACATGCACGCAAGGAAGGAGCAAATCCGCGCGGCTTGGATGAAGTTGCGCAGACGAAAAGGGGGCCGACGTTGGGAGTGGCAGAGATCAGCGAGCGAAGCGGGCAAGCGGCAACACAGCCATGGGCCTATTTGCACCTGCCGCCATTTCCCCAAGTCGCCGTGAGAGTTCTGCAACTGGCCAACAACGAGAATGTGCAGTTGCATCAACTCTGCGATCTGATTTCGTCCGACCCCGCGTTTGCCAGCGAAGTTCTCACGGTCGCGAATTTTCTGCTCTACGCTCCACGCTATCCCTCGACCAGCATCTTGCAGGCTGTAGCCGTGCTCGGCGCAAACACGCTGCAGGGGATGTGCGTTACAGTGGGCGTGCGCGCGTACCTGGGCAAGGCGATGAGTTACCCGGCGATGCGGAATCTGTGGCGGCACAACCTGGCGTGCGCCATGATTGCCGAACGGTTGGCGGAAGCGGGGTTTAACGACAAAGATACGGCTTACACCTCGGGAATTTTGCACGACGTCGGACGCATGGCGCTGGCCGTGATTCAGCCAAAGGGCTACGCCGCCCTGCTCGATGCGCATCACGGGACCGATGCGACCTTGCTTGATGCCGAACGCGAGCTGTTTGGCTGGGACCACTGTGAAACGGGAAGGCAACTTATTGGCGACTGGAAGCTGCCTGACAACCTCGAAGCCGTGGTCGCCGACCACCACCTGCCGCGGCGCAACGACGGCGCATGGGACATGGCCGAATTGATGAAAGTAAGCTGTGCCATGGCCAGCGCGGTGGGTTACGCCGCATTTTCAGCATGCGAAACGACCGCGTTTGCCGATCTTTTGGAACAGTTGCCGGCAAGAGAACGCTGGCTCTTCAGAGCCGATGCCGAGATGCTTCGCGGGCAGATCGAGGAGAGCATTCACGCGATCGAGTCGGTATAGGTTCGCTGTCCGCGCTCCGCGCCGCATCGGGTGCGCAAATCGAAAGATCATCGCGGCCCGCGCTCATCCTCTGCAAAATCCGATTCAATTTACGTTTCGCTTCGAGAATTCATCGAACAGCGACCCGAGTGGGCCTATAATCTCCTACCAACAAACAACCTTCATCAAGACTTTGGGGGAACGGCCATGCCCAACGTTCTTGTGCCAACGCCGCGAGGTCAGATGCCCGCGTGGCTTGCCATCCCACTCAACACAAGCGCGGCGCCAGGAGTAGTCGTCATTCACGATGTCCTTGGCATGACTCGCGATCATCGCAATCAGGCTGACTGGCTAGCACAGGCGGGCTTTTTATCGCTCGCAATCGATCTTTATTATCCAGGCGGGATGCTTCTGTGCCTTCGCTCGATTATCCGCGATTTTACTGAACGCTCTGGCCCCGCATTCGATGACATCGAAGCTGCGCGAAGTTGGCTTGCCGCGCAACCAAACTGCACCGGAAAGATCGGCGTGATCGGTTTCTGCATGGGCGGAGGGTTCGTACTCCTGCTCATCTCTGGCCACGGCTTCTCGGCCGCCAGTGTCAACTATGGCGGAAAGCTGCCTCCAGATTTTGACGCCTTCCTCAAGCTGGCTTGTCCGGTCGTCGGCAGCTATGGCGGACTGGCAAAGTGGGAGCAGGGCGTGGCTGATCAGCTTCAGATTGCGCTTGAGCGCGCCCTTGTTCCGCACGACGTGAAGGAATATCCGGATGCGGGCCACTCCTTTATGAACCAGCATGGAACGTTCCTGCTCAAGCTCCTTCGCTACAAAGCCAACGGTTACAACGAGCCAGCCACCTTCGACGCGCGGCGACGTATCGCCGCATTTTTCCATCAGCATCTTGACCGTTGAGCGAGAGCTCGCCTCTTAGGCTCGCATCAACTTGCGCTGCAACTGCTCGAGTGTCTGGTTCTTGGTCTCGGGGTACATCAGCAATACCACAAGGAATTGCACCGCCGTCATTACCGCAAAGAACACAAATGGCGTGGTCGTGCTCATCATGCTCACGATGACCGGGAACAATTGCGCGATGATTGCATTCATAAACCAGTGGCTCGCGCTGCCCACACCCTGGCCCTTTGCGCGCACGGCCGTGGGAAAGACCTCACCGATGTACACCCAGATGACCGTACCCTGCGAAAGGCTGAAGAACACGATGAAGACCACCAGAAGCCACAGTAGGGCGCCGGGGTGCGATCGTGTGGCAAACACCCACGCCACGCCACCCAGACAACCGGCACAACCCGCCGCGCCGATCAACAGCAGCGTCTTGCGGCCCAGCTTGTCGATCAGCGACATGCCCACGATGGTGAACACAAAGAACGTGACTCCGACCGCGACTGCCTGCTGATCGCTCGAGATTTGGCTGAATCCGGCGGCCGCGAAGATGTTATTGAGGTAATAGAGAATCGCGTTGATTCCTGCGAGCTGGTTGAATGCCCCGATTGAGATTGCAAGAAAAAGCGGATATCGGTACTTCCATTGGAATACCCGCTCGTGCGTCGTGACGTGTTCCTGCACCAGGGCCTCCCGGATGTCGGCCAGCTCCGCTTCGGGATCTGGGTCGCCAATCAATTGCAAAACAACCCACGCCTCATCGTTTCGGCCACGCGAGACCAGCCAGCGTGGGCTGCGTGGAATTCCGAACAGCAATGCCAGGAAAACAACCGCCGGCGCCGTCGCGATGCCCACCTGCCACCGCCACTCCGCAGCGCCCAGATGCATGGTGCGAATCGCATAGTTCGAGATGTAGGCAAGCATGATGCCGAAGGCAACGTTGAACTGAAAGATCGCCACGAGCCGGCCACGCCACTTCGCCGGGGAAAGCTCCGCAATATACACGGGGCCAAGCACCGACGACGCGCCAATACCCAGTCCGCCGACAAAACGAAATACCAGGAATGACGGCCAACCCCAAGCCAGGCCGCATCCGAGTGCCGAGATGATATAAAGCAGAGCTGTGATGCGCAGCGTTTCGCGGGTACCGAACTGTTGACCCGCCTGGCCTGCGCCCAGTGCCCCGATCACGGTGCCAACCAGCCCGATCGCCACTGTGAACCCCTTTTGTTGCGGGTCCAAGCTGTAAAGACGAACCACGGCATCGATCGCGCCGGAGATGACAACCGTATCAAAACCGAAAAGCAACCCTCCCAACGCTCCCGAAAACGCGGCTCGAATCAGGTTGGAATTGAGCTGCACCGGCTACTGTCCTCCGGAATTCGGAAGCCGTGATACGGAAATGCCCTGGGTCAAAGAAGCGGAGACGATCTCGATGATGGAGCCAGCGCGAACAGATGCTCCTGTCATGATGCACCTGCGCCGGAACCGTAATCGCGGCCACGGCCCGGCGCTTTTTTCGCTAGCCCCGCATCAGCTTGCGCTGCAACTGCTCCAGCGTCTGCCCCTTGGTCTCAGGGAAGAACAAACCCACGACGATCAGTTGCACCACCGTGGCGGCGGCGAAGAAAACGAACGGGGTTCCCTGGCTAAAGCTGTGAGCCAGGATCGGAAAGGCGAAAAGAATCGCCATGTTGATCGCGGAGAGACTGGCATTACCCACGCCCTGGCCCTTCGCGCGAACCGCGTTGGGAAACACTTCGCCGATGTACACGAACACGACCAGACCCTGTGAAAGGGCAAAGAAAGCGATAAACAACACCAGCAGGGGCAGCAGCGCTGCCTGGTGGCTATTGGAGTTGAAAATCCACGCCACGCCGGAAAGACAAACCGCGTCACCGATAGCCCCCACGATGAGCAATGTCTTGCGGCCAAACTTGTCGATCATTGCCATCCCCACCAGCGTGAAGATCAGATTTGTGGCGCCAATGGCGATCGCCTGCGAATCGCTGGAAAGCTGGTTGAAGCCCGCTGCGGTAAAAATGGTATGCACGTAGCTGAGAATGGCGTTGATGCCCGTCAACTGATTGAAGGCGCCGATGGCAATGGCCAGGAAAAGCGGATAGCGATACTTCCATTGGAAGACTGGCTCGTGCACGGTTGCATGTTCGGCCTGGAGCGCAGCTTGAATATCGGCCAGCTCGGCCTTGGGATCGGGCGCGCCAACCAGGCCGAGAACTCGAAGAGCTTCGTCAATCTCATTACGCGACACCGACCAGCGCGGCGAACGCGGGATGAAGAAGAGCAGGAGGAGAAAAATAAGCGCCGGCGCCGCCGCAACGCCCACCATTACGCGCCATTCCAGCGCGCCCAGGCTCGCCAGCCGCACCAGGTAGTTTGAGATGAGGCCAATCAGAATCCCTGAAACCACATTAATCTGAAATGCGCCCACAAGACGGCCGCGCCATTGAGCTGGTGCGAGCTCCGCGATGTATACCGGCCCCGCCACAGAGGCTGCTCCGATGGCGAATCCGCCGACGAAGCGTGCTACGAGCAGCATGGGCCAACCGACGGAAAAAGCCGCGGCCAGCGCGGCGAGCGTGTACAGCACAGCCGCGCCGCGGAGCGTGGCACGCGTGCCGATGCGCTGCCCGATCACGCCCGCGGCGAAGCAGCCGAGAATGTTGCCGATGGGCGAAGCGGCCACCGTGAGGCCTATCCCGCGCGGGCTGAGGTGATAAAGACGGGTGACCGTATCGATGAATCCGGAGATAACAATGGTGTCGAATCCATAAAGCAGGCCACCGAGCGCGCCTGTCAATGTGGCTTTGATGAGCTTGGAGTTGGGTCGCATCGATCTTTGTCCTG
>Ga0116217_10000928_pt1 | contig 29348 bp, 18 predicted proteins | sample Sb_taG_6_FD_89697 | JGI IMG/M metagenome (GOLD analysis project Ga0116217, IMG submission 89697) | Peat soil microbial communities from Weissenstadt, Germany - Sb_50d_4_PS metaG | ecosystem: Environmental > Terrestrial > Soil > Wetlands > Peat | place: Germany: Weissenstadt | collected 2010-09-21 | reverse complement strand
GCGGCGGTGGTCGTGGTCGAGCCGCCGGCGGCGGTGGTCGTGGTCGAGCCGCCGGCGGCGGTGGTCGTGGTCGAGCCGCCGGCGGCGGTGGTCGTGGTCGAGCCGCCGGCGGTGGTGGTCGTGGTCGAGCCGCCGGCGGTGGACGAGCTGGAAGGAGTCGCGCTCGGAGGCAGCTTGCTGCTCCCAGCGCTCGACGCACTCGATGCGCCGCCGCCGGTATCCCCGTTGATCCACATCCCGAAGATGGTCGCCACCAGAATGGCGGTCAGGAGCTGCCAGGTCCTCCAGGTTCGTCGCTCCTTGATCTTGAGCTCGCCCCGCTCGGGCGCGTGATCGGACGACGCCAGCGCGTCCCCACTGTTCGAGGGCGACGTCACCGACCCAGCCTCGAACATGGGCTCAGCCTGGTCAAGCGCACTTCCATTGATCACTCCACGGGACACACATACCGATCAGTCAGGTCGAGATCCCGTTGCCGGCATTGACGATCGCCGAATGGGATGACTGGGCGTAGATCAGTTGATCGGCAAAGGCAACCAGGAAGGTCCGATTGTTGATGAGCGCATGGTCCGCTTCGTTCGAAGGGTTCAACGAGCCGCCGAGGTTGTGAACGGAGGCCGCGGTCGTGACTCCCTTTACCACGACGCCCTGACCCGAGTTCTGGACGTAGAGCACAACCCGCTCGAAGCTGGTACCTCCGGTGTTCATCTTCACCGGCACGATCCAGTAGACGATCGACCAGCTGCCGAATTGCTGCGACGTATAGGACATCGCCTGTCCGGTGATCCCGCCGGCGAGAGAAACTTGCGTCACATCGGCCAGCGCGTACCCGTGGAATGCATAGCAGTCCTCGACGCCGAAGGCGGAGAAGCTGGAAAGGTCGGGGGTATTGATGACATCGGCGACCACGGGGGCGTTGGTGTGAAGCGGGCCGCTTCCTTCGGACCGCATGATGTAGCGATTCCAGATCGAGGTGTCACCGAACAGCGGTTTCGCCCACCCGTAGGTGGTCTCGTACCGTGTGCTCCAACCCTGCGGCGCCACCGGGCCCTGGATGAACGCGGTCAGCTTCGCGTCGCCGGAGACTCCCGCCACCAGGTTGTACGTCGTGAGCCCGACGTTGCTGACTCCGACGACCAGGGCTGCCAGCACGACGGCCACGACGGCCAGGTACACCTTGGGCACGGCGAGGGTCACCTTGCGCTTCTGCGTCTCCGCTGGAGAGCCGTTCGCAGATGCGGGGGGCATGCTGTCGGGCGACACCTGAGGGCTCGTCGCGCCGATGGGGATGGTCATTCCCAGGGGGTGGATCAGCAAGAGCATGACGATCACGCCCACGCAGAACAGGACGAGGCCGACGAACGGGTGGAAGACGTTGATGGCGATGGACTCTCCCCACTCCTTTCCGGCGAAGAAGATGAAGGTGATGCGACCGAGGTTGAGGATCCAGAGGAGAATGATGCCGCCGGTCAGCCAGAGGACCTTGCGCACAATGGGACCACGGACGATCGCGGCGAAGGCCGAGCCGACCAGCAGGAACCCGACGACGCCGTTGACCCCTGAGCAAGCGGACACGATGCTGAGCGTAAAGGGGGTGCCGTGGTGAGTGACGGAGAACACTGCGTTGTCCGATGCGGGGGCGGGCGTGGCGAAGTGGGTCCACACGGCGATCTTGTCCATGGCAAGCAGGGTGAGGCTGGTGAAGGCGTTGAGCACTCCGAGCAGGTACTTCTGGTAGGGGTAGGGCCAGGCCAGGAACAGGAAGGCGATCGCCAACTTCTGACGCCACAGGACGCGGCATCCGAAGATGATCGCGACCGCACCGGCAACGAAGATGGGCAGCGAGAAAAGGTCGATTCGGTAGTACCAGAACAGGGCCGACATGCGGGCCGGAAGCAATTCGTTGATGGCCACGGCGGCGAGGATCAGCGGGATCCCGATGGTGTAGTCGACCTGCCGGTCGTAGATCGGCGGCTCAGGCTTGAGGGGCCGGGAACGAACGGCGGCCAGCGCGAGCGCGATGGCCGGCACCAGGCTGATATAGGCAAGCGGCGTCTGCTGGTCTGCGGTCTCGAGCAGCGTGCTCAACGAGTAGTTGTAGGCGATCAAGACGGCGCCGAGCAGCACACCGACTTGGATCCATGTGCGGGTGGACTGAGGCGCGTCGGTCCAGCGTCGCCGCCACGAGTCTTGCCAATTCTTGAACGCGGCGCGTCGAGTGGGCGGCGGGATGTAGAGCGCTTCGGTCATGCGCATGCCCCTCGTGCCGCCGGCTCCTGCACGTCCTCGGGACGAATTCGTGGGACGCTCATCCGAAACGCCCGTGCACGTAGTCCAGAGTCCTCGGATCACGAGGATCGGAGAATAATTCTTGCGTCGGGCCGCTCTCGACGATGTGCCCCGGAGCCCCCTCGCTGTCGACCAGGAACAGCGCGCAATTGTCGGAGACCCGTTGAGCCTGCTGCATGTTGTGGGTCACGATGACGATGGTCAGCTCCTGGCAGAGCTCCCTGATCGTGTCCTCGATGACACCCGTCGAGATGGGGTCGAGGGCCGAGCACGGCTCGTCCATGAGGAGCACCCTGGGCCGGACGGCCAGAGCCCGGGCGATGCACAGGCGCTGTTGTTGACCGCCCGATATGGCCGCACCGGCCTCGTTGAGCCGATCTTTGGTCTCCCGCCACAGGCCGGCCCGCTCGAGGCATTCCTTGACCAGGGCATCCGGATTGTCCACCTTGGTCCCCGAGAGCCCGAGACCTGCCAGCACGTTCTGCGCGATGGTCATCGACGGGAAGGGGTTGGGTCGCTGGAAGACCATGCCGATCTTCAACCGAGTCTGGGTGACCCGCAACGCCGGCCCGTAGATGTCCACACCGTCCAGCTTGACCGATCCGGAAAGCGTTGCCCCGGGCACGAGCTCGTGCAGCCGGTTCAGAATCCGCAGGAACGTCGACTTCCCGCAGCCGGACGGGCCGATCAGGGCTGTGACCTGGCCGGCTTCCATGGACAGCGAAACTCGCTCGAGCACCTTGTTGGAGCCGAACCACGCGCTGACGTTGGTGGCCTCCAGACCTGACGGCGACGGCCCAGCGGCCTGCCCTGGAGACGGCTGTGCCGTTACCGGCACGCCGTACTGCTGCTCGGTGGTGGTCACGGCCCCACCTCGCGACGCCTCACACGCCGCGTTCGCCTTCGCCCGATAGCGCCCAGCACCACCAGAGCAGCCCCCACTGCGAGCGCCGGAACAACGTGCGTCGCGCCGGTGGCGGCAAGGCCTGTGCCGCCCCCGGTGTTCCCGGTCCCGCCCGTGGATGCCAGTGTGGCACTCGGAGATGTCGCCGCGGCGACCGTGGTGGCAGTCGTCGAGCTCGTGGAAGTCGTCGAGGTCGTGGAGCTCCCGCTCGGGGCGGTGGAGGTTGTCGAAGCGGAGGTCGCAGCCTCGGCATCCAACTCGGTCGCCACCTTCAGGTCGGCGGCCACCATGGTCGGCGTCGGGGGAGCCGATCCCAACGTCTCCTCGTCCGACCCGGCCACCGGCCCCACGACGAAGCGGATGTACTGGGCCAACTTCTGAGCCTTGGCCGCCGTGAGACCCGAGGTGGGCACGACCAGGTAACTCTCCTCCATCAGGTAGTTGTTGTAAGCGGCCGCGTCATTCTTATTGGCGGCGAACGTGACGAGGTTCGTGGTTGGGTCCATCGTGGCGTCCGCCTCACTCGCCGTCGCGGCGGTCGCGCTCGGAGCCACGAATTTCAAAGCGGCGTTCTGAATCGCCGCGGTGGGGACGTTCCAGGGTGTACCTTCGGGCGAGCCAGCCCACACAGAGGGTAAGGGGAACACGTCGTCGACTCCGTTGCCAGCGCCCAAGCCGGCCCACGTGTTGTCCTGCGACGGGGCGTTGGTCTCGGCGTTGATGCTCAGCTCTTTTCCGATGAGGCCGGCGTTACCGCCGACCCAGGCGTGGACGCCCTGGAAGGGCCAGGTCTCCGATGGATTGTCGCTCTTCGCGAGTGCGTTGCTCCCCGGGTTGTTGAGCGCGTTGTCGAAGAGCTCTTTGGCAGTGGGGTCACTGTCCAGCAAGGCCATCAGCGCGGTGTTCTGGGCCGATGGTTCGAGGGTGGACGCCTGGAAGATCCCCTCGTTGGGAATGGGCTGGCCTGAGGCGTCGTGCAGACGTGGATCGCCCCAGCCGGTCAGATTGGCCGGGAGCCCCTGACTGGGAGACACCGCCGGATTGGTGAGGCCGGAAGTGAAGAGGAGTGCCACCAGCGGTACGGTCAGTGGGATTTCCGGACACAGTGGGGCGGTGGAGTTGCTAGTGAGTGCCGCGGAGGGGCTGCATACGGCAAGTGTGGCGACGGCGACGGGTGTGGCGGCAAACGGAACATAGGCGAACGTTCGACCGTTGGCCTTGGCCGTCGCCGCCTCGGTCGATGTCAGCGGGCGCTCCGACACGACGAAGTCCGCCGCGAAGCTGCCAGGTGCGGTGCCGACGAGGTCGCCGATGGCATTGTCGAGGTTGGCGTCGTTGTACTGCGGGTTCAGCGGTGCAAGGCCGGTGTCAGCCTTGAGCAACACATCGGTCACGGGGGTGAGGAACGAGCCGCCTTCGCCGACCAGAGCCGTGGGGTCGGTGTTGGCGCCGGCCGGAGCTGGCAGCGCCGTCGCCAGAGCCGCGAGCGAGACCAAGCCCACACCGAGGAACCCGCCGAAACGCCGGCCAAAAAAGGAGCCAATCACGAAGTTCCCTCCGTTCCACGGTGCCTCTGCAGCCGGCGGCGGCCGATCCATCCGGTGGCAAGGAGGAAGACGCCGATGACGACCAGGGGCAGTGGATTACTTCCGGTCGAGGCCATGGACGTGGTTCCAGTCAGTGCGACTGAGGGATCAACACCAGCACCCCCGCCGCCCGCCCCCGATCCACTGCTCCCGCCAGTTGCACCGGCGGTTCTTGCCGCAGTTCCCGCCTTGCCCGCGGCCGTGCTGCCGTTGACGGTGGCGACGGTCGCTGCCCCGGGCGGTGGCGGAGGAGGGGCTCCGTTGGTCACGCCACAGGTGGGAGTCGTCTGGCCGGCCTGGACCTCCGTCGGCGTCAGGTCGCCGCACGCGTAGGCTTGGCTCTCTGCCGCGGTCGGATCGACTGCGCCGGGAACATTGGCGATGACCTGGTCGATGCCGTAGCGCTCGAGCGAGAGGCCCAGACTGGCGTATCCGAACTTCGGTGCCGCCTGCTGGCCCAGGGTGAGCACGTAGTTCACGAACTGGCTCATCGTGGCCCCCTTGGTGGTGGACCACCCCTTGGTCGGCGTCAGCAGATAGCTGTAGGTCGACGGGTTGTAGACGTTCGGACCCAATCCGTTGAAATTGAGCTGGTGAGTCCCGTTCGTCAGCTGCGTGGCGTAGGCGAGGGCAGAGGCGACATCCACGGGTGTGGGCGTGGTGAATTTGCCGCTCGCGTTCTGTACCTGGGCAACGGCGTGGGCCGGGTCGGACCCCGTGTACCCCGAGTCGGTGGCGTAGTTCTCCTGCACGGGTCCGATGGCACCCGGGGTGTTGACCACGTTGGAGGCAACCGCCGACGTCGACGCCTCGTCGAGACCATTCTGCGGAGCCTCCCAGTTCGACCCCGGGCTTGTCGCGTTGATAGGCACTCCGCTCGGAGGAGGGAACCCCGCCTCGTTCTTGGCGTACTGGGCCCAGACAGCGGGCTGCTCGTTGATGCAGTACTCCTCGAGCACGAAGTTGGTACCGGCGGGATCGCTCTCAGTGACCGGCTTCACGGGGAGGTTGGGCAAGGTCACATTGGCATTTGCGCCATTCTGCTTCAGCGCCGGGTCGTTCCAATTGGCGATCTGTCCGGTCAGGAGGAGGCATGCGGTGTAACTGCTCAGCTGGAGCGTCTGGGTGAGACCAGGAATGTTGTACATGAAGGCCACGCCGGCCGCGGTGATGGGGATGAACTCGTAGGGAAACGAGGGCGGGGTCGTGCCGACGCTCGAATTCACATATCCGGTGTCGCTGACCGCGTAGTCGACCGTCCCTTGGGTGAACTCGTAACGCCCCTGGCCCGAATTGCTCGGCGTGTAGTTCACGCTGAGGTTGTAGGGCGACTGCCCGGCTTGGTTCGCCCAGTTCGTCACGGCTGGGGACGCGAAGGACGAGCCGGTTCCGGCGATTCCCGCTGCCGTGACGAACGGTCGCTGGCCGGCTGGAGGTGGCGTAGCCGATGAGGTCGGCCACGTGGTGGTGGTAGTCGGAGTGGTCGTGGTGGAGGTGGTGGTCGAAGTCCCCGTGCCGTCGGAGATCGCAGTCCCGGTAGCTGCCCCAGCTTGCGCGGGAGTTCCGATCACGGCGAGCGCAAGGAGCGACGTGACGCCGACGAGCGCTGTCGTGCCCCGTCTGTGGTGCCGTGCTCCCTGCTTGGTTCGGCTCTGGAGATTGTCTGTAATCAGGGATTTCACTGGGTCGACTCCTTGGAAGTTGGTCGCTCGGACGGCATGATCGATGGGTCAGGTGGAAGAGGTCACGACGTTTTCGCTTACGGGTCGGGTCCGCCGCCGAAACCAGAGGCGGCGGCGGACGCCTGACCGACTCGATCCGAGCACCCGGGCCAGGGTGAACAAGATCAGCACCAGGGCCATCAGGACGAACGCCGCGCCCCAACCGATGGAGATCGCCTCCCTTGACGGCTGGAACACCTGTTCGAAGATGCGAAGGGGCAGATCGTCCTGCCAGCCGTGGAACGGGTCCCAATTGTAATGTGCATTTCCGCCGGCGGTGAACAACACCTCGGCCGTCTCTCCTGCCGTACGGGCGATGCCGAGTAGGGCCGCCGTGATTAGACCGACGCGCGCCGTGGGCAGGACGACGCGAAGGACGACCCGACGCTCTGGTGCCCCGAGGGCATGGGCCGCCTCCCGGAGTCCTCCGGGCACGATCCTGATGACCTCGAGAGCGGCTCGGCAGGTGACCGGAAGCATCATGATCGACAGGGTGAGGGCAGCGATGAACCCGGACTTTCCGTTCACCCCGTGGGGGCGGACCCAGATGATGAACATGAAGAGGCCGGCGATGATGGACGGGGTGCCGGTCATGGCGTCGACGACGTTGCGGACGAGACGGGCGAGGACGCTGCGGGACTGCACCAGGTAGGTGGCGGTCAGGAACGCGATCGGCACCGAGATCACGGTGGCGATCAGAACTTGCTCCACGGTTCCCACGATGGCCTGGCCAACCCCGAATTCGTTTCCCGACTTGCCCCCCGACGTGTCGTAGACGAGGAAGCGGGGAAAGTGGGCGATCACCACGGGGAAACCCTTCACGACCACGTAGAAGATCACGGCGGCCAACGCAGCCAGGGCAATGATGGCACCGGTCCAGATGGAGACGGTGGCGAGACGGTCCTTCATGATGAGGATTCCGTCGCGCCGCCACACGAGGAGGCCGTAGATGGTGTAGCCGGCAACGGCCCAGCAGAAGAGGAATCCGAATCCGGCGAGCGAGATGTTGGTGAGCTCGAAGACGAGCCAGACCAACGCCAATGCCGCGGCGACACTGCCGATGACATCCACCATGCCGTCTCGGGACACGCGTCGGGCCCGATTTGGACGATCACGCTCGGCCGGCGTGGCGTTCACCTGATCAGCGAGGAGGTTCGCCATCAGATCTGCGCTACCGAACGGCGGGCTATCAACCTGCCGCCCAGGCTGAAGAGCAGCGTGGTGGCGAACAGAGTGAGCCCGGCGAGCGTCAACTCGCTCTGGCTGTGGATGTCGGAGACCGGAAAGTACTCGGCGATCTGCCTGGCGACGTCTCCGTTCCCAGGGCCAAGGATGGCCTTGCCGGCGACATTGTTGGGGGAGAGGACGAGGAGCACCGCCATGGTCTCGCCCAACGCCCGGCTGATGCCGAGCAGCACGCCCCCGACGATGCCGCTGCGGGAGAAGGGCAGGATGACGTCGGTGATGGTTCCCCAGCGCGTCCCTCCCAATCCGTAAGCGGCTTCACAGGCATCCCGAGGGGTCTGAGACATGACCTCCCGGCTGACCGAGGCCACGACCGGAACGATCATGATGCCCACGATGAGGCCGCAGACGAAGACCGAATCGGTGTAGGTCCCAGGCTGGGTGGTCCGGAAGATGGGGATGAAGCCGAGATGATCGGCGACCCACGAGACGGGCCCGTGCACGTAGCGGTTCAGCGCCTCGAGCCCCCAGAACCCGAAGACGATGCTCGGCACAATGGCCAGCAAGTCGACCAGCCCGGTCAGCCATGCCCGGACCCTGATCGGGGCGTACTCGTTGATCATCAGTGCGATCGCCAAGGCGATGGGAGTCGCCAACGTGATGGCAATCAGTGCGATGAGCACCGAGCCGACGAGGATACCGAGCACACCCGGGTGGATGGGGGTCGACCACACCGTTCCGGTGAAGAAGTGCCATTTGAAGGTCTTGAGCGCCCACCAGCTCTGGGTGAACAGAAAAGCGAGAATGGAGAGGAGCATGACAAGGACGATCGCACCGCTGGCAGCCAAGAGGGCTCGGAAGGCTTGGTCCCCGGCGTCCCGGCCGTGGCTGAGCGCGATCGGGGTGTCGTCGACCGTCTCTGCGTCGCCGAGCGCAGCCGGTGGCGGGGCAAGCGTCACCATGGGACGTTCCTCCCGCTGTGCCCTTGCTCCGGCTCGTACGGATCGACGCCGGCCGCCGAAACGAAGGAAATGGGGGTCAGGCCCACGTCGTCATCCTGCCATCGACCCGTAGAAGGCTGCGTCGCCGTAGTTGAACACCCCGCCGTCGGAGGCCGCCAACCAGTAGCCCTTGCCGTCGGCGGTGGCGCCCGTGCCCACGATGGGCTTGTTCAGCTGTATGGACCCCGTCGACCCGTAGAAGCCGGCGTCGCCGTAGTTGAAGATGCCCCCGTCGGAGGCCACCAACCAGTAGCCCTTGCCGTCGGCGGTGGCGGCCATGCCCACGATGGGCTTGTTCAGCTGTATGGACCCGGTCGAGCCGTAGAAGCCGGCGTCGCCGTAGTTGAAGATGCCCCCGTCGGAGGCCACCAACCAGTAGCCCTTGCCGTCGGGGGTGGCGGCCATGCCCACGATGGGCTTGTTGAGCTGGATGGACCCGGTCGAGCCGTAGAAGCCGGCGTCGCCGTAGTTGAAAACGCCGCCGTCGGAGGCCACCAGCCAGTAGCCCTTCCCGTCGGGGGTGGCGGCCATGCCCACGATGGGCTGGTTCAGCTGGATGGACCCCGTCGAGCCGTAGAAGCCGGCGTCGCCGTAGTTGAACACCCCGCCGTCGGAGGCGACCAGCCAGTAGCCCTTGCCGTCGGGGGTGGCGGCCATGCCCACAATGGGCTTGTTCAGTGGACCGCCAGCACTTGAAGTTGTGACAGGCCTGGCGGCCGGCGTGAATGAAATCGTGACGCTCAAGCCGGTCAGCGGTGTGTTGTCCGTGACATCGGTCGCGGTGAAGGTCACGCTTTCGGCCGTGTGATCCGTCACCGCGAAGGTGGCGACGCCGTTCGAATCGGTGGTGGCAGTGGTCGGGGACACGACCGCATTGACCGACATGGGGACAAGGGTCACGGTCTTGCCGGCCAGGGGCAACCCGTTGCCGTCATTGAGAGTCACCTTGACCGTGGCACTGGAGTGGCCGTCGGCCGGCACCATCGTGCTGCTGGCGACGATGTCCGAATCTGCGATGACCGGCGCCGTCAGCGGGGGTGTGCCGAAGGTGACCTGGACCTCCTGGCCCACGAGCGGCAAGTTGTCGGTGGTGTCGGTGGCCCGGAACCGAACGCTCTCCGAGGTTGTATCGGTCACCTTGAATGTCGCCTTGCCGGCAGCGTTCGTTGCCACTCCTGAGGCCGGCGCGATCACCGATGAGCCGTTCAGCGCGGTCAGTGAGATGGTCACCCCGGGGACGGAGTTGGCATTGTGATCCTGCAGCGTCACCGTGATCGTCGACGCCGTCAAGCCGTCGGCGGGCACGCTCGTTGGGCTGGCCTGCACAGTGGAGTTGCTGACCTGCGGCAGTCCGGAGGTGAAGGTGGCGGATACCGTTTGGGCGACAGTGATGCTGTCGGTGGTATCCGTCGCCGTAAACGTGACCGACTCCGCGGTCGTGTCAAAGGCATTGAACGAGATCTGGCCACTCGAATTGGTAGTGGTGATCACCGTTGTGCCGGATACCTCGGAAGGAACCACCTTGGTTGTTGATGCGTTCGACGTGCCAGCGACGGTCGCGGCCACGGTGACCGTCTTCCCGGCCAGTGGGTTCCCGAATTGGTCCTTGATCGCCACCGTGAGGGTGGCGGCGGTGGTCCCGTCGGCAGGGACCGTCGACGGCGCAACGGTCATCGCCGAAGCGGACGGAGACGGTGCGGGCACCTCGAAGGTCACCTGGGTCGTCGCCGCGATCGCGAGGTTATTGTCCGAGCTGTCGACGGCGTGGAATGTGACGGCTTCAGGGGTGGTGTCACTCACCGTGAAGGACGCCTGGCCGTTGGATCCGGTCGCAACTGAGCTGGGCGTGATGACGGCGTTCGCGGACGAACCGCTCAGCGTGACGGTCTTACCACTGACGGGACTGGTGCTGTCGAGCAGGGTGACGGTGACAGTTCCGGTCGGCTGCGGACCACCGTTGGCCACGCTGGACACGATCGGCGTCGTCGTCGTCACGGTCGAATCCGTCGGCGAGACAATGAGCGTTCCGAACGTGACACTGGCGCTCTGGCCGGTCAGGGCAATGCTGTCGCTCGTGTCCGTGGCCGAATAGGTCACGGTCTCCGCCTTCGTGTCCGACACGGTGAAGATGGCCTGGCCCTGGGCGTTCGTCGCCGTCGAGGCAGGCACGATCGACGAGCTGCCGCTGCCCTGGGACAGCGCGATGACCTTCCCGGCGATGGGCCGAGCGACCGGCCCCTGGTCCTCGAGCATCACGGTGATCGTCGTCTGGCCTCCAGTGGCAACCGAGTTGCTCGCCGCGACGATGGTCGAGTTGGACGGCGTGGCCACGGGTGGGGCAAAGGTCACCGCTGCGGTCTGGTTCACTACCAGATTGCTGTCGGTGGTATCGGTGGCGGTGTACGTCACCGTTTCGGCCGTGGTATCGCTGACGGTGAACACAGCCTGCCCTCCGGAGTCGGTTGTTGCCGTCGACCCGGGAGAGCCGTTGAACTTGATGGTCGAGTGGCCAGAGCCTTGCGAAAGCGTGACCGACTTAGTGGTGGTTACCGGATTGCCATTGTCGTCCTTCAGCGCGACCGTGATCGTAGAGCTGTTCGCCCCATTGCCCGTCACCGTGGTGGTGCCGGCCACCACGGTCGACTTCACCGCCGACGTCGGCGCAACCGACGGTGCTGAACCGTCCCCCGGATTGTCTCCCAAGTCGAGCCCGTCACCGACGATGACATTGAACGGCGCCGAGAAGAGGTGAGGAGCGGAGAAAGTACCGGGCGCGCCGGGATTGGCCGCGAAGATACCGATGACGCACTGGTGCGGGGCTACGTCGCACGAGCCGACCAAGTTGCCGCTGAAGTTCGGGTCCGGGAGGTCGTAGACGGTGAACGGCTGAGTGAAGTCGCCGTTGGGCGTCTTGGTCACCGTCGTGATCGTGGCCGCCTCGCAGCCGCTCGAGTTGGTCGGCAGGTTGCCGGCGGTACCACCCGGGTCGGCACACTCTTCGAGGTAGAAGTTGCCACCCTGGTCGGCCGTGGGGAGGTTGGCGTTGTCGATCACTGGATTGGCGGCGACGCTGACCGTGATCCCTTGCCCGCTGGTGTAAGGCGTGTTTGGCGTCACCGTGCCGACGGTGCTCAGGCTCGTGTAGCCGTCAGCGCTCGTGAGGGTGGCTGCCTGGCTTAGGCTGCCGACGGTGGCGACGAGCACCGCAGCCATAACGAGCGACGCAAAGGAGACCATGGCGGCCCCACGACGCCTCGCCGTCGATCTCCCGGCCGCCTTGGTTGCGTGCTTTGCGTGGCGCGCCCGTATCAACGTCTGCCTTCGTACGCGGGCCGTCGGAGATAGCGCAAGGCGGACCCGACGATGAGCAGGATACCGCCCGCACCGAGCAGCCATGGCCACAGGGTTGGTCCTCCGGTGTTCGCCAGCGTGGCCGGGGGCACCGAGACACCGGCTGACGCCCCGCCGCTGGCCGAAGACGCCCCGCCGCTGGCCGAACTGGTTGCCGAGCCGGAACTCGATGACCCCGACGCGCTAGTGGGGATAGCTCCATTGGGCAGGCCCGATGGCGTGACCTGGAACGGCGCTGAGTACAGATGGGGCTTGGTGAGGTCGTGCTGATTCGAAAAGAGGCCGAGCACGCACTCGTGCGTGTTGTCGCACACCGTTCCGTTCGAGACCCCGAGATCGGCTGAATCGGGCAGGGCATAGATCGTGTATCCCGTGGCCAGCAGACTCCCGTCTCCACCTACGTCCGTCACGGGAATGATCGTCGACGCCTCGCAATCTGTCGCCTTCTTTGGGAGGTTTGCCACCTGTCCGCCGAGGTCGGCACACTCGAGGATCTTGATGGCCACGGCTCCGCTCGGGAACCCGGCGGCCTCGAGTGAGCTCCGACTGAACGTCGAATTGGGAGCGACCGACACGTCGACAACCTGACCCGCGGCGAGGGGAGTCGTGGCAGCCGAACTACTGGAGGCGACCCTGATCGTCACGGTGCCATTGGAGAGGGCTGCGGCGCCGGCGTGCGACGCGAACACCCCGACGATGACGGCCGACGCCACCAGCACCGCACCGATGAGCTGCAGAGCAAGCGCGACCCGCCTCTCACGCCGTGAGTGGTCGGTTCCCGTGTCGTTCCGTCCTGTTGGCCCTAACCGAGGCATTTTCCGCCCTTCCCTTGTCGTTGTTCTTTGCGCACTCATGCTCGCCGATCGCAACGGCTCTTTGCCACAACGTGCACTGAAATCGAACTTTCCGTTTCTCGCTCGGACCTACACCGAGGGGTGTCCTGCGATTCCTCGCAGGACACCCCTCGGGTCGAGGTACTACGTAATGCCTAACTGCTAACTGCTAACTGCTCCTTACGCTGGATATCCCGGCTCAGGTGTTCGGGTCGTGAACAGCCAGGACCGGCGGGTGGCCGGGGAAGTAGAGGCTCGACGGAGCCGAGCTCCCGGTTCCGACCGTGGGTGTCGCGCTCAGCGTGATGGTGCCGGCGCCGCTGTTGACCGACTGCACCGTGGTGTTGGCCGGGAGTGTCACGTTGAAACCGGCCGGGACGTAGACGTTCCACCCGGGCTGAATCGTCGAGAGACCCGTTCCCGACACGGTGACGGTGGCGCTGCTGGTACTGATGCCACTCGTGGCAATCGGCTCCGTCGCCTCACACGTTGCGTTCAGGTTCGTGACCCCGTTGCCCCCCAACTCTTGGCTGGCCTGAAGCTCATTCGTCGTGTCGGTGAGGCGGGAGAAGTCGTACTGAACGTTGACGATGTTGGTCAGGTCAGCGTCGAAGGTCCCACCGTCGACGTGGTCAACCCCCTTGGTGGTGGCCGGCGTGATCGTGGCACCGTTGATGGTGGTGGTTGGGCCGCCGTCGCACATCCAGTTGATGAATCCTCCCACCGAGGCCCGCACCGTGCCCGTGCGGATGACGTTGAAGAGCGTCCGAGCCGTCGGGAAGGCGTTGCTGGTCTCATGCGGGATCGAGGCGGCGACGTGGTTTGCGGTCAGCTCCGTCGCCTCGAAGCTGGTCGCGAGCCCTCCTGTCACCACGCCCGGGTTCACCTCGAGGCTGCTTACCGAGGCGTTGGGGTTGGAGAGGTAGGCCCCGTTGCCCATGTAGTACAGCGAGGTGGCGATGTCCACCGCCTGGTCGGCGGCGTCCGTCGCACCCCAGTCCGCACTGGCGAAGTCGCCGATCTGGTTGGCGTCGTTCTCCAGGGCGATCTCGAGGTTGCCCGACTGGCCCTGGCTCGTCTGGGGGTTGGCCCCCGAGGCGGCATTTGCGTTGAAGTTACCGCCGACGCCGTTGGTGGGCCCTTGGCCGCAGTTGACCCCGGAACCCCCGCCCGACTTGGCGAAGTTGTTGTACGTCGATGCGGTACCCGAACCGGCGTTCACACCGATGATCCGGACCGGGACGCCGATTGGCATGCCCTGGCCCGGAAGCAGCGCCGCGGACGTGGTGATGGTCACGGTGTCGGTGCCCGTGCCCGCAGCCTGGGACAAGGTGAGCGTGTTGCCCGAGACGGAGTTCACCGTGGTGTTCGCGGCGATGTCGGGACCGGTGATGGCTTCACCGTTCGCGACCGTCGAGGGGAAGTTCTCGCCCGACGGAAGGGTGGCCGTGGTCGTGCCGTTCAACGACACGCCCAGCACCTCGAGGTTCGGACCCAGGTTGGTCAGGTTGCCCCAGTCCATGATCTGGCTCAGTCCGGCGCCTGCGGAGCCGTGCTGGCACCAGAGGCGGAAGGCGGTGCTGCCGAAACGGTTCGGCCCTCCGTCGGCCGTCGTGTTGTCCAGTCCGCTGCCGGAAATGTTCTCAGCGAACTTTGTGCCCGAGCACGCCGGCCCGCCGAAGAAGCCACAGTTGGTGGGGTCACCGGGCAGCCAGCCGTCGGCCACGTCGCCGATCCCAGAAGCGGGGAACGGGGTGCTGATCGTCGTACCAGAGGTGTAGTCGTAGCTGATGAACGGCGAGTTGGCGTTGTAGCCGGTCGCGGTGCCGTACGACGCCGGGTTGATCGACTGGAAGTCCACGGCCGGGACGGAGTCCTTGGCGTACCCGAAGCCCTGGAGGTCGGTGCAGCCAGTGATACCACCGGCGGGCTTGGACGACCGGGCATAGTCGGGTGGCGAAAGCTGCACCGGCGTGCCGACCGTCCCGCACAGCTCGCCCTGGCCGTTGCTCGAACCGACGTTGTTGATGCCCTGCAGCTCCTCGGTAAGAGCGAAGTTGTCAACGGTGTCCGACTGCGTGTTGTTCGGGTTGTTCCCGCCGTTGTTGGCCGGCGTCAGGCACTGCTGGTCTTGCGGGGAACTCGTCAGCTGGCAGGAGAACGGGAAGAGGCCGCCCAGCGAGTAGAGGTCACTGATGGACTGCATGACGTACAGCGTGGTGTCCGAACCCTCGCTGTGGTCCACGTTGCTGACCTGGTAACCGGCGGGAAGCCATTCCGGATAGGTCCCGAACGTCGGGAAGGCCGGGATGGTGACGGAGGCCGAAGCCGGTGCTGCCAGCGCCACGCCCAGCACCAGTGCAGCCGTCGTGGCGACTGCGCTGAGCGAGGATGCGACCGCAAAGCGGTGTCGCAGCTTGCGAGGTTTCATGATGAGTAGTTTCTCCTTGATTATTGGTCGGTTTTTCTTGCTGTCGAGAGTTCTTCCGCTCGGCGGGGGACTGGAGCCTGCCCCCAGTCCCTTCGCCTTGCGAATGTGGTGTCTGGCTTGCTACGCGGCCTGCTGGCGCCGGCGACGATTGCGGAGCGTCCAACCGCCGAAGACGGCTATCGCAGCCAGCGGGAGACCGAGGGCCAGGGGCACCTCGGGCGTGCCGTCACCGGGATTGTTTCCTGCGTCAGTCCCATCGGTGAACCTCACCTGGAACGGCGCCGAGAAGAGTTTCGGCGCAGAGAAGGTACCGGGCGCGCCGGGATTGGCCGCGAAGATACCGATGACGCACTGGTGCGGGGCTACGTCGCACTTGCCGACCAAGTTGCCGCTGAAGTTCGGGTCCGGGAGGTCGTAGACTTGGAACGGCAGGGTAAAGGAGCCGTCGGGGTTCTTGTTCACCGTCAGGAGCGTGGCTGCCTCGCATTCGGTCGAGTTAGTCGGCAGGGTGCCGGTGGTACCACCCGGGTCGGCGCACTCTTCGAGGTAGAAGTTGCCACCCTGATCCGCCGTGGGGAGGTTGGCGTTGTTGAGTGTCGAGTTGGCGATGGTGGTCACGTTGATGTACTGACCACTGTCGTAGGGAGTTCCAGAGGCCACGGTGCCGACGGTGGTCAGGTTGGTGTTGCCGTCGCCACTCGTCAGCGTGTTGGCGCCGGCCACACCCGACCCGACGCCGAGCGCGAATACCGCAGCGCACACGGTTGCGGCGCTGGTAGCGGCGACAGTCTTGAGGACATGCCGTATTGACATACAGGTGGCTCCTTCAGGTAACAGACCGAGACACCGACCATCGGCGCTCTGACGACTGAGTTCTTTCTCTCATGGGGCGCCGCCCCGGTCAAACGAAAGTCCCAGGTGACACGCAGAAATAACCTTCAGGTAACCCTGACGTGACGGGCGCGCCACGTTGTCCTCCCAAGGGGGGCCGCGGACCAATGCAAGAGACCGGCTCACCCGGATCAGCGATCTGGGGCCGCCACCCGGTTGAGGCAGGAAATCTAGGGTCGAAGGTCCCTTTCTTGATTGCGTGACCTTCAGACAGTGACGCCGAGCCGGTGACGACAGACAGCGACGCCGAGACGGTGACGATCGACCTCGGGTCTGGGTAGGAACTCCTATCTGGCAAGAAGGCAGCCTGCAGGCTGATCAGGTCTGGACAAGGTCTCACGCCCCGACCCGACATCCCCAGACGGCGTGTGTAGTGTGCGCCCGTGCGACCCCGTTTCCTTCACCGCTACATTGTCGCGTTCCTCGCGGCAGCAGGTCTGACCCTCGTCGCAACGTCGTGCTCGTCCCCGGCCGCCACCAAGACGGCGGTGGTCACCCCTACGACGAACACGGGATTGTGCAAGCTGGTCGCCCCGTCAGTGGTTGCCACCGCCCTCCAGGAGAGCATGACGCCTGCCGAAACGCTTACCCACGGTTCTACGACGGAGTGCGTGTACCGCGCGAAGGAAGGGACCGGCGCGACTGTGCTCATCCTCTTCGAGACCGGCTCGAGCGATTCGAACTTTGTCAAGAGCCGAAAGAATTTCGAAGCGCGAGGCCTGAAACTGGGGCCAATCACAGGCCTCGGAGACCAGGCGTACTACTTCAGTGAGACGGCCGGGAAGAGCAGCGTGACAACGGTGGCCGCAGTCAAGGGATCCCTACAGATGTTGGTCACCGGAACCGGGACGCTCGATCAGATCGGCTCGATCGTACGCTTCACATTGAACGAGTACGAGACCATGCACTCACGGGCTCCGTCATCTAGCTGAGCCACCATCCTCGGTGATGGGACAACGCCACGCCGTCGGTCGTAAGAAGTCCCGATGGCTCTGGTTGCATGAGCGCGAGTAGCGGCGCGGTCAATGGGCGACAGACTTCCCGGGCAATGGGGCGAGCAGCTCCAGGTGGCGAGCAGCTCCAGGTGGCGAGGCCATCGGGACCCCCCCCATTTGCGCCATCACCGCCGCTTCGGGGTCGGCGTCACAGAGACCGACGCGTCCTGACACTCGCTGCGCGGCGCATCGCGGCTGTGAGAGCGGTCAATGCGACCAAAAATCCGACTGCCAGGACGGACCCGAACTCAAGGCGACGGCCAGACCCTCCGATAACACGGAGGTCCTGCACGTACGGAAACGGCGGGGATTTGGCGCTCAGTGCAGCACGAGTCGGGCTCAAGCGGGCAACCCGGCGCGCCAATCCCCATGTCACTGGAGGGTTCGGTGCTTCGGTTCGATCGGCACGTGGTTGCTCATAGGATCGAAGGAACGCTCCACGTGCGAGTCCGCGTCTTAGTGGTCGCCGTCGCAACGCTCGCCGTTGCCGGCTTGGTGCCCGCCTTGGTGGCCCCGGCACCCTCACCGGCCTCAGCGACGACCAACATCTCGACGAGTTGGATCGGGATTGCCGCCACCCCCGACGGCGGTGGCTACTGGGTGGCATCCAATAAGGGCGACGTCGAGCCCTTTGGCAACGCGGCATCGCACGGAGACATGGCGGGCAGGACCCTCAACCAGCCCGTCGTCGGCATGGCAGCGACCCCTGACGGCGATGGCTACTGGCTCGATGCGGCCGACGGCGGGATCTTCACGTTCGGGAACGCCCGGTTCTGGGGCTCGACTGGCTCTCAGCATCTCAACAAACCCGTCGTCGGCATGGCTGCCACCCGTGACGGTGACGGCTACTGGATGGTGGCGTCCGATGGTGGGATCTTCGCGTTCGGGGACGCATCCTTCGAAGGATCGATGGGCTCCCACCACCTCAACGAGCCAATTGTCGGCATGGCTCCCACCCACGACGGGCGGGGGTACTGGCTGGTGGCGTCCGACGGTGGGATCTTCGCGTTCGGGGACGCGGCCTTCGAGGGGTCGCTCGGGTCGAGCCCGCCCGCCAGTCCGATCGTCAACATGACACCGACACCTGACAATGACGGGTACTGGTTGGTGAGCCAGGCCGGCACGGTCTACGGATTCGGTGACGCCATCAAGTACGGGTCGGTCAAGGGCGCGTCTGCTCCCGCGACCTCGCTCGCCGCGACACCGACAGGTGGCTACTGGGTCCTGACCGCGGACGGCGCCGTGCATCCCTTCGGCGACGCGTCGAACTATGGCTCGCCCGCCACCGGCCGAGCGGCCACGGCCCCACCGACCACGGTGCCGCCTTCGAGTGGGGCCGCAGCAGCGTCGACCACGTCGGAGACGAGCACCACGTCCGTGGCCGGCGTCTCGCTCAGCAACACCACCACATCGTCCTCGGTCCAGGGCCTCACTCCGTCGAATGGAACGGCCGGTGGAGGTGACAGCATTCACATCACGGGCTCCGGCTTCACCGGAGCGCTCGGCGTCTACTTCGGCACCAATGCCTCATCCGACTTCACGGTTAATTCACCGACGTCAATCACCGCTGTGGCGCCCGTCGGTGCGGGCACGGTTGATGTCCGCGTCGTCATGCCGGATGGCACGACGAGCGCCAACAGCACGGACCGCTTCACCTATGTGCCCACCGGACAGCTGCCGATCACGACACAGGGCCAGCACCTCGAGATCGGTGGGGTGCCCACCCTGTTCACCGGATTCAACGCCTACCAGCTGGCCACTGACTGGGGAATCAATGCCGGGTGCGGTGGCATGGCCACCACCGCGCAGATCGACGCCTTCTTCGCCTCGCTCCGTCCCGATTCCGTCGTGCGGTTCTGGGCCTTGCAGGGGACGATAGCGACGAACGTCCACACGGGTCAGCTGGACTGGGCACCCCTCGACAACATCTTCTACCAAGCTGCCAGGTATCACGTCTACCTGATCCCGGTGCTCGGTGGCCAGGGGAGTACCTGTGACGGTGGCACGTGGCAGGATCAGGCCTGGTATTCGGGAGGGTTCAGGAACGTGTACAACTCCGCGGCTGACTCCGATGGGCGCGGCCTCACCCCGCTCTCCTATTGGGACTACATGAACGCCTTCGTGAGCAGGTATGCCGATTCGCCAGCGCTCGGCATGTGGGAGCCGATGAGTGAGGGCGAGGCTTCGACGTGTCCAGCAGCGTTTGAACCGAGCAATTGTGAGGGACACCAGACCTGTCCCAATGAGTCTGCTGCTACCGCCGCGTTGGAGTACTTCTTCAACACCGTCGGAGCGCAGATCCACTCGCTCGACCCCGAGCGCCTTGTCGAGGCCGGCTTCTTGGGTGGGGGTCAGTGCGGGACGTCCGGCAGCGACTACGAGAGGGTCGGAGCCTCCCCGGGCATCGATGTCCTAAGCGTCCATGACTACTACGGATCAGCGCCGCTGGGCGGCGACCGGTGGAACGGGCTGGCGGAGCGATTCGCCCAAGCCAAGGCGCTCGACAAGCCCATCATCACCGGCGAGGTGGGAATTATCGCCGGCACCGGTCAGAGCGGCTGTGAGAACTTGCAGCAGCGAGCGAATGACATGGCGGCAAAGATGTCCGCCCAATTCGCCGAGGGAGACGGTGCGTTTCTGGTGTGGGACTGGCTTCTCGACCCGCTGGGACCGTGCAGCTACAACACAGGGCCGACCGATAGCTCGCTGCTCAACGCCATCGCCTCTCCGCCCTCCGGCTGACCGAGGTCGATCACCTGACGTCGCTCAGAGGGCGGCAGGAAGGAAGCCGGTCAGAGTGGTGAAAAGCAGATAGAGGCCGGCCGCCCACAACGGAACCAGAATGAGCCACTTGCCGCTTGCCTCGAACCAAGTGTCAAAGCGGCGGTAGGACAGCGCAAGGAGAAGCAGCAGGCACACCTCAACCCCGACGGCCGGGAGCAAAGACCAATTCCAGCTGGCGGTGGCAGGATTGACCACGTGGTACGAGAGATGCTTGGGTTCCGCTGGACTCGCCAGCGGCCGATTGAGCATCCCCACGGCGACGAGTCGTTGTGACGAGGAGAATTCCGGGTTACAGGTGGTCAGCGTGATCCGGTTGTCCCCGAAGTAATTGAGGACTGCAACGTCGCTGGGTGAGACAGCCTGGGGAGTCCCTGCCACGACATAGGTCAGGCTCTGGCCGAACACCGTGATGAGGATGATCCGGTCTCCCCGCACGAGCCGGCCGAGGCCGTTGAACGGGGCTCCGTTCGTCGTTCGATGGCCGGCGATGGCGACGTTTCCCGCCTGTCCAGGCATTGCCGTTCCGATGTAGTGGCCCGGTCCTTTGGACAGATCGGACTCCGTGGTCCCTTCGACGACGTACTGGTCCACACCGATCGCCGGAATCTGTATCTCCGCAACCACCGTCCCGTTGCCTGGGGAAGGCACTCGAGTGACCGCTGAGATAAGGGAAATTTTGGACGCGTGTGACCCAGCCGCATGGTGCGACGCCTCCAGTGCTTGGAACTCCGACTTGAGTTGGCTCTGTGCGTGATGTTGGGAGATGGAGGTACCCCACAGCTGCCACACGACCAAGAGCAAGATGATGGCGCCCACGTTGCGGGTCCAGGTAAAGACGTGGAACCACGGGGAATGCACGCGGGTTGTGGGACCCGTGACCGCGGACTCGGGCCCAACTTCGCGCCCTTTCACGGATTCCTGTTCCAACGCTGAAAGGACGATCGGCGCATCTTCTTTCTGGACAACCTCGATCCGCGCCGTCGGCGGCCCCTGCGGCTCGACGGTCGTCGGATCGACCACGGCCGTCGCCACCAAGACCGGCGTCGTCAACGGCTCCGCCACCGACGCAGGGAGTTCTGCCGGTGACGGAGCTAGGTCGGGCGGGGCCGCCGAAGGCTTGACGGGGACCGCGCCTGGTTCGGCCGGGCGCACGAGCGCCTCGACGGGGACGACGGTGTCAGCTCCGATCTCGGGAGGGCTCGCTGGTCGAACCCTCCCCAACACCGCGGCGCCGTTGGAGCGATGGGTCGATAGGGATTGCGAAAGCGCCTCAGGTGGGTGACGGGAGATTTCCCGCGCCGCCTCCGAGGCCGCTTGGACAATTCTGCCGATCGCGGCCTCGTCGGAAGGCGCACCGTCTCCGGCACGCCAGATCCGAGCCCAATCGACGTCAGGAATGTCTCCCGGCAGATCTTCGGCCACTCCGGCGCGCGCCTCGGACATGATCTGCTGGACGAATTCCGCACACAGGACCAAAGCGTCGATGCGCACGTCGCTCCAGCGCTCGGATACGTCTTTGGATTCGAGGCGAGGGGTCGTCACAGCCACTATGCCTTCACGGGGGTGGGGGCTCAGGCGGAAGTCTGATTAGCGAGCCGCGCCGCACTTCTGGCCGCCCGGTCACGGATCATTTTCTGAGCATAGGCCACCAGGAAGGCTCGATTTGGCAGCGCGGTTCTCCTGCTTGAAGTTCTCGGATCCCTGAGCGCCCACCTCTCTGCTTATTCCTGCCTGGTCCGCCCCGGTGGTTTTGGCGACCAAACCGTGCTGATTCTGCACGTACAGCACGACACGCTCGTAGACGGTGCTTCTACCGCGCTTGACGGGCAGGATCGGTAGAGGATGGTCCAACTGGAGAGTTACCGTGACGTGTACGCCAGTACCCGACCGGCGACGCCTCCGGCCAACTGGACCTGGCTCACATTGGCCAGCGAGTAACCGCGAAACTGGTACATTTTTTCGACCTCCACGGCCGCCAAGCTCTGCAGGGCGGGGTGTCGATGACGTCGGCAACGATTAGCGAGCGGGCCTGAAGATCTCTGCCGACCCAGAGTCAAGCTTGTCGCGATTTGAGGCCTACTCAAGGGTAAGATGCCAGGTGACCCCAACAAAACCACCTGAAAATTGCCGGCCCGTCTCACGCCCGTCACGAACGGTTCATGCAAAATGCTTCTCCTATCGGTGACGCCCCCATGTGCCCATCCCCCGCATACCCGACCTCAGCGCCCTTGGGCGGCTTAATGACTGAAGACCGCGCCGCCACGGCACGAAGCGAAGATGTGACCGGCATCTCCTCCGAAGGCTTGCTCCCCCAGCTGATCGATGTGCTGCACGCACTCACCGAGGGGCAGGAGCTGTTGTCGCGCAAGGTCCGGAACGCACGACTCGAGTACACCAGTCGCTCGACCCTCGTCGAGAGATGCCCGCAAGTTGAGCCTTCTGACTTCGCCGCCCCGCGTTCTTTGGTGGGTACCAGCCCCAATGCTTCCATCGGAATACGCCAAGAGCCCCCAACGGACAATATCGAGTCGGGTGCGGGACCGACGTCTGTGAATGGCTTTGGCAATGGTTCTTCACCCGAACCGAGCATTGGAGCTTCTGCCGCGCCCATAAGTGCGACGGTGCCAGAGGCGGCGTCACCATCCAATCCACCAGCGACGATCGTGACCCATGCTGACACGCCCGCCGATCTCTCAAACGAGACACCTGCTCGGACCGATTGGCTCAATTCAGCGGGGCTTGGTGAGACGACCAGGGCGCCATCGAATCGCGACTACAACTTCTTCGACGAACTCGATGCAAGACTGGCCGGTCTGCAAGATCCTGCAGACCGATCCGGAGATTCATGACCTCGAAAGGCGATCACGCGTCATGAGGTAATCGATTAGTCAACCCGAACTGGTTAAGATGCGTCAGTCCGTACTGACCTTCCGCGTGTCACACTGGTGAAGGTTCGCCGAACTTCCCGCCAAACCACCTCAATTCTCAATTTTCACCGAGCTCACGTACCAACCACCCTCAACCTGGGAGACCACGATCTGGTAGATCGGGTCGGTCGGCGACGCACCTCCGGGCGGTCCAAACGTGCACACAATCGGTGAGAGCGACGTGCTACACCCGCGGTCGACGGCCAGCCCGCTGGCATAAGGCACTCTAAAGAGGGCAGCGGCTGCCGCCGGTGTCGCCACCGTGAGCGCTGCCGCCCGGTTCCCCGTAGACCAACTCGAGACCAGCGCGGTGGCTGCAGCATCGGCGCCGGGCTGCAACTTCGTGGGCAGGGCCACGGTGGTGGTCGTCGTCCGAGGGGCTAATGATGCAATGGTCGGCGCTGCGGCATGCGTCGAATGCCCGCCCCCATTGGGTCGAACATGGACGTACACCAACCCCAAAACGCTCAGAGCCAACACGACGAACACGATGCCGTAGGCAATCTTGAGTGGTCGGCTGAGCGGCTCTGGGCTGCAGTCCTCAGCTCCAAGGGCTGATCGGTCGTCTACGAAGTCAGTCACCGCCGGAACTGCCACCCGCGGCCGTTCCCGAGTGACCGCAGAGTGCTCGGTGTCGGCCTCCGTCGTGCGCGCAATGGGCAGAGCCGCGACCTGATCCGCGCCGACCGCCGTCGCCGGTGCAGCCAGGGCGGGAGGTGTGACCGCAGCCGGCGGTGGCTCTGGCTCGAGAGTCGATGATGGCTCCGGAGCTGGACGTGGCTCTGGCTCGAGACTCGATGGTGGCTCCGGAGCCGGTGGTGGCGCGGTCTCCGGGGGCCTGTCGTATGACGTTCTTCCCCCGTCCATGACGAGCAGCGTTGGCTTGCCGTCGGCGGAGAAGAACCGGAACTCGTGCGCACCGTAGGGATCGGGCTGCCAGCTCGTGATTTGGTCCACCACGGTTCAGCTCGACCAGGAGTCTCGGGCAGCTGTTGCCGGAGATGTGACAGACAGGGATGACATGCCGGTCGCTCATCGTTGCTGTTGAGCGGCGGTGAATCAAGCCGGAGACCGCCCCGGTGCCCCTCGGCCACGTGCCGCAGTATCTTTGCCCGAGCAGCTTCTTCTCGAGGCCATCCGCCAAACACAACACCATAGGGTGACGTGGGTGTTTCCCGTCTTACGAGAGTATGAACGGGAGGCAAAACCTTCGAATTCTGACTTGTTGATCGTACAAGGACGCGGGTAGGAAAGGGTGGCCATGAGCACCACCCATGTCGAATCGGTGTTCGGCGTTCCTGAGCGTCCTAGCGACGCCCATGCGGACGCACCAATCTCGGACATTGCCAACCACCGGAACGCCGACGCGGCAGAAGGGGCCCAGGCGCCGGGAACGGAGGTCGAGTGGACCAATGCTGAACTGCACTCGATCGCGAGCACCATCGAGGAGTTGCAGAGCCGGCTCGAGGTGGCCAACACTCGGCTGAGCAGCGTTGCCAAGGTGGAAGCCACGGAATTCGAGATCGGCCGACTTTTTGTCGAGGCGCAGCGGTTCTCCGAAGATTCATTGTCCAAGCTCGAATTTCAGATTCACGAGATTCTCTGTGCAGCCGAGGACAGGGCCAAACAGATCCTGACTGAAGCAACAAATGAGGCGCTCGAGATCCGTCGACAAGCACAGGAAGCTGCGTTTGTGTCGACGAGGACCGCCCGGGAACTGCAGTCGGCGATCGCTGGCTTCACCACGGTGAACAACGGGCTGGTCAAGGAACTAGGCGCCCTGAGTTCCATGTTGACTCCGGGGAGCGAACGAGGGATGGCCGAAATTGATCCTTCCTCGGGCGTGCCCGAAAGCGACTGAACGAGACCACCCGAAACGCTTGCAGTGCGAATCGCTCCGCAAGCACCGAAGACGGTGAAAAGCGCCTTGCATACCCGAACGAAATGCGCGACGGACGCACGTGCGTCAGAGAACCGTCCTTCGACGGTCACTCCCGACGCTTCCTTCCACTCTGAAGAGGCGCTCCCGGGGGGATCAGCTTCCGCCATTGAGACCTTCGACATTGGATCGTTCGGCCTCGTGCGCAAATTCGTGGAGCACATGGTGGCCAAGAACGCATTAGCGGTGCTGGGGAACGGTCGCTCGGCCCGACACGCGATCGACTGGGACGCAGTGGAGGCATCAGTCGCCGACTCCCGCACGCTTGAACAGGCCATCGGACGCGCCGTTGTCATTGCCGATCAAATGTGCCGAGGCGTATTCGATATCACCCAGCTCGGTGATGCGTCACCACTCAACGTCGAGGTCCCCTTCTTAACCTTCAGCATGGCCGATGTCGTCCCGGATTTCGGAGACGAGAGCCGTTACCGAACGAGGATGGCGAGGAAGGCGGGCAGGATCTTCGGGACCCGACGGACGGTGGTGGCCACGGCCGTCTCGCTGATGTGCCTGCTGTTCTCGGCCGGCATCTACCAGATCACGCATCAAGGTCCCTCCGCCTTGGCCTCGTACAGGACGCCGGAGGTGGTGACAGGGAACGCTCAACTTCTGAACAACGCAAACTCGCCCGCCGTGACGGCGTCACTGCCCGTGACAACCCCACCTCCCGCCGCCGCACCACCGTCGCTCGCCGATGCGCCGCCGCTGCGCCCTCACGAAGTCTTCGGGTTCGCACCGTATTGGACGCTCGATCAGAGTGCGGGGTTCAATGTGAACCAGCTGTCGACGATCGCCTACTTCAGCATCGACGTGAACCCGGACGGAACCCTGAGTGAATCGGGGCCCGGCTGGAACGGCTACGAGAGTCAGGACCTGTCGAATTTGATCACCCGTGCCCATACGGCCGGTGATCGGGTCGTCCTGACTGTGACCTGCTTCGATCAGAGCGCGCTTGATCAGCTGACCTCGTCGACGAGCGCTCCGTCCACACTGGCAACCGCGTTGATCGGAACGATCCGGGCCAAGAACCTCGACGGCGTGAACCTCGACTTCGAGGGCTCGGGCAGCGCGGACCAGACCGGGCTCACCAGGCTCGTGACCCAGGTATCGACGGCAATCCATGGGGTGAACCCCCACTATCAGGTGACGATGGACACTTACGCCAGCTCCGCCGGCGACGCCGGCGGCTTCTACAACATCCGAGCCCTGGCCCCCGCCGTCGACGGATTCTTCGTCATGGAATACCAACTGAACCTCCAGTCCGGGGGCTCAGCCGTGTCGCCGCTCACCAGCACCATGTTCAGTGACCGCACCGCCGTCGACCAGTACTTGGCCGCGGTACCCGCTTCCAAAGTTCTCCTGGGGTTGCCCTACTTCGGCATTGACTGGCCCACTTCAGACGGCACGCTCACCGCGAAGGCCACCGGGCCGGCAACACAGCTGTCCTACGGCCAGATCATCTCGAGCGGTCACCCCGTCTATTGGGATCCGACGACGGACACTGCCTGGACTTCGTACGAGGTGGGAACCCAGTGGCACGAGACGTTCTTCGAGGACCCAACCTCCCTGTACGACGCGGCACAGTTGGCTGCGGCGAACAACTTGGCAGGAGTCGGCATCTGGGCCCTCGGCATGGACGGAAACGACCCAAGCATGTTGTCGGCGCTCCTTGGATTCTCGCCGGCGGTCAAGGACGGAGGGGTGGGCCCACAGGTCACGTCTCAGTCAGCTCCGGCGGCGTCCACCACCACCTCGTCCACGGCTGCTCCATCTGTGCCGGCGACCACCTCAGTCCCGGCCGCAGGTGCACCGTCGACGACGACGTCTTCTGCACCCGTCACCACCGCACCCTCGAGCACGGTTCTGAGCACCACGACGACCACGTTGACCACCACTATTACGTCGCAGCCGACCCCGGCATATCTGTACTCGGGAGATTGGAATGGCCAGGCGATCGACCTCACATTGTGGTCGCACGGAGCTCTGCCTCCGGCCAGCACGCCTGTCGGCCAGCTCACCGGATTCTCCACGAACGATCCGACCATGTCATGCCTCATGTCCGGCCCCAACCTGAATGTCGAACCGGTCACGGGAATGCCCAACGAGTACCTCGTCGTCGCCACAGAGCCCAGTGATTGCCTCAATGCCGTCTTCAGCTTCACTGTGACGGCGTAGAGAAGATGACCGTGACTAAAGGCTGGACCAAGTAATGGAGCACACCGCGACGTCGACTCTGGTTCGAGAAGTGGAGGTCGAACCTCGGATCGAGTCTCTCGCCGAGTGGCCGAAGATCCCCAGACTTCCCGATGGACCCCAGGTCGACCCACGCAACAAACGCTCCCTGGGCCGCCGCATCATGAGTGAAGGAAGCGTCGTCTTCATCCTCGCCTTTGGTCTCTTCCTGACCGTTGCGATCCTCCTCGACTACAAGTACCTGGTCTTCCCAGGAGACGCCTTCTCGCGGATGGCCAACGGCTTCTACATCCTTTATTCCCGAGACCCCCATCTGGCCGCCGTCGGCTTCGTCTGGACGCCGCTGGGATCGTTCGCCGATCTGGTGCTCCTGCTCGGGAACCACCTGTGGCCGGATCTCTCCCACCGCGACATGGCCGGGAGCCTGGTCAGCGCGCTCTCAATGGCGGGGGCCGCCTACCAGATCTGCGCCGCGCTGCGCGAGTGGGGTGTGAGCCGGACACCCCGCCTCGTCCTCACGGCGTGTTTCGCCCTCAACCCCATGATCCTCTACTACTCCGGCAACGGGATGAGTGAAGGCCTCTATCTGTTCACGTTGGCCGCCTCTACCCGCTACCTGTTGCGATGGGCGCGCCAAGGCGATCTCCGGTCGCTGGCCTACGCCGCGGTGATGCTGGGCCTCTCCTACTTGGCCCGCAACGAGGCGGCTGGGGCCGTCATGGCGGGAGCAGTGGTCGTGGGGGCCATCAGATATTGGCGTTCCGACGGACGGCGACCGTCGCGAGCCAGGACGGCCATGTCGGACGTGGCCATCTTCGTCGCCCCTGCCTTCACGGCCATAGCGGGTTGGGCCGTCGCCAGCTACATGATCACCGGAACCTTCGCGGCACAATTCACGTCATCCTACGGCAACACGAGCCAACTGCGGGTTGCGCACCTGAAGGCCCTGACACTCTCCCAGCGGGCACTGTTCGAGGCCCATGACATCGGCGCTCTCGGGCCGTTGCTGCCCGTCGTGCTCGTGGCCGCCTTGGCGGTGGCTTTCAGTAGGCGGGATCCCAGGGTGTTGGTTCCCCTGGCCGTGCTCGGCGGAGCGATGGGATTCGACATGCTCGCGTACCTCGACAACAGCGTCTTTCCCTGGTTCCGCTTCTACATCATGACTGTTCCGCTGGAAGTCCTGCTCGTTGGAGCCGTCGTGGCGGCGCTGCAGACTTCTGGGTGGAGTCCGGTCGGAGAGCCTGCGGGCAAACAAACATCGCACCCAATCGGCCGCGCCATGCTCGCGCTGGCTGGTGTCGGCCTCGCCTTGGTGGTCATGATCCCGGCCACCGTGACGACGGCGGCCGGCATGTTCAACCCGAACATCGGCAAGGAAGAGTCCAGCGATCTGGGCTTTATCTTCCATTCGCATCCGAGTGCGGCGGACCTCGCATCCAAGGACTTCTACCCTTACATTCTGAAGTTGAGCAGCTACTTCGCCGACCTTCACCTCCCCGATGGGGACATCGTCGTCGACAACTTCTCGCCGTGCGTGCCCGAAATGATCACCACAATCAGCCAACCCAAGCTCTTCGTGATCCCCAACGACCGAGACTTCCAGCGCGTCCTTGCCGATCCGATCACTTTTCACACCCACTACATCCTCGAGGCCGACCCTGAGGGTGGCCTTGGGAGCCTCACCGCGACGGCTGCCGAATTCCCCAGCCTGTGGACCACGGGGGGCGGGTTCACCAAGATGGCGCACCAGATCGCAGCCGGCGGCAACTGTCCCGAATTCCGCCTCTTCCACGTGCTCCGTCACTCCAACCTAGTGTCGTAAGGCAAGGTGCACGTGGCTCGCGTCTAAATTTAGGTCCGTGCGAGCCTGTCGATGCTGATCGCCTCGACACTCGAATAGCTGTGCTGACCACCAAGGGTTGTTGATGAGCCTGGTTCGCCCATGATGTGAGCCCCGGGGGGGCAGTGTCGAGCTGGTTACACAACCACACGACCCCAGAGGCTCAGTGCACGCTAACGCTCGTCTCACCCCACTTGGCCGATTCACCCTGTGCCTGGTGCGGTTCTCGAAGACGCTGCGGTCCAGCAGTTCGCACTCGAGGGTGACGAAGAGGCTCTCGGCCAGGGCGTTGTCGAAGCAGTCGCCCACCGATCCCGTCGAGCGCGTCATCCGGGCCGCCCTGCAGGCCTTGGCGAAGTCGTAACTGGTGTATTGCCCTGGTCCGAGTGGCGAACTGAGGTTCCCCCGAATTAGTGGACACCTAACAAGCCGACCTTCGGTCGGCTGGAAGGATGTCCGATATGGGAGCTACAAGGCG
>Ga0116217_10000927_pt1 | contig 29367 bp, 30 predicted proteins | sample Sb_taG_6_FD_89697 | JGI IMG/M metagenome (GOLD analysis project Ga0116217, IMG submission 89697) | Peat soil microbial communities from Weissenstadt, Germany - Sb_50d_4_PS metaG | ecosystem: Environmental > Terrestrial > Soil > Wetlands > Peat | place: Germany: Weissenstadt | collected 2010-09-21 | reverse complement strand
ATCCAGTCGTGGTGCGGAAGGACAGCGACGACGACGCCGTCGGTGATGGTCACGTACCGAACCGGCGCCTGGCCTCGCGACTGGGTGTGCAGCGAGAGGACGCCGCCGGCCAGTTGCGGGCTCCGGGTGAGCTGATCCCAGGCGACCTTACGGGCGGCGGCCCAGGTAACGGGATCCGCGGCCAGCAGCAAGTCGTGCAGCTCCTGAGCGGACAGCCGCCGGGCCGCGAGGCCCTCCGCGAGCTGCGGCACAGGAGGCGTTCGGTCACGTATCGCCGCCAGCAGGTCCTCGGAGCCGATCGCACAGGATCCGGTATCTCCGGTATCCGGGTCCTGCGTCTGGCCAACTGGATCGGGCAGGCCCGCGAGCGTCGCGATGAGGGACAGGGCGGCGAGCTGGCGGGCCGTCTTCTTACTCGCGCCTCGTCCCGGCTGCCCGGTTACGGACTGCCCCTCGACCGTGAGGGCGGCCCGGGCGGTAAAGCCAGCCCCGTCAGCGGTTTCCTCGAACGCGACCGGGGAAATGAGCCGCTGCGATTCGAGGTGAACCACGGTGACCGCCATGTCGGGCCGCTCGGTCAACGCAACCAGAGCAGCTTGCCGGACAGGAGCCCATGTGTCGTCCTGTCCAGAGGTGAGAAGGACCTGGTGCAGTTCCCGGGCCTGCAGCACACCGCCCGCGAGGCGGCGCTCGGTCTCCGTCACGGCGGCCGCGGGGACGGACTCGGCCCGGCATGCGGTCTTGAGAGCGGCGAAGAAGTCGTCCGGGGTGAGGGCCGCCCAGTCCGTGATGTCCGCGGCAGGCTTCGCCTGGTTACCTGGCGGCCGCGCCGGAAGGGGAGCATGGTGCCGCCAGTCCCTCAGGCGGGCCGCGAGATCCGCGGGACTGGGAGCATGCGGTGATACGGGCACCAGACGATTATGCCGACCCTGGAAAGCTTCGGCGGCCCGGTGGCCGGCACTCGTCGCGCAAGCCGTCCCCGGGGAGCGGCCGGACAGCCCTCGGCCGGCATGCGTGTTGTCAGCGACCGCGGCGTTTACCCGGGCGGGGACGCCGCCGGGGCGCGTTCCGGACGGTGCGCGGCCGGGACGGCGCGCTGAGGATCGGCTCGGCGACGAGGGCCCGGAAGTCCTCGAGCGTCTCGCGCGCCGGGTAGCCGGAGTCACGCACAGCGCGGACCACATCGTCCCGCTGGGAGCGGGGCAGCTCCTCGAGCTGCTCCCGCACCGCGTCGGGCCCTCCGATCTCCAGCAATTCCAGGACGCTTCCGGCCATCAGCCAGGCGCCCTCCGCCGGGCTCACCTCGTCAGGCCTGCGGTCCTGTTTCCCCGCGAGCAGGGCGACCGGCCCGAGCTCCGGGTCGCGCAGCAGGCTGGCCAGCAGCTCGGCTCCCTCCGGGACGGCGTTGAGGAGGGTCTTCAGCAACGCGACCCGCCGGGAGAGGAACGAGCAGTCGCGGATCACCTGCACGAGCGGGTCCAGCGAGCCGCCGTGGGCGGCCCGCCAGATGCCGATCTCCTCCGCCGCGGTCTCGGGCGTGTAATGCTCGGCGACCGTGCCGAGCACCTCGGCGGGCGACGCGCCCGCTAGCTCGCCCACGAGCCCCGCCTCCCGGCCCTCGGCCAGCATGCGCTGCCGCATCGCGCGGGTGCCCAGCGGCGTGAGGGTCACCATGCGCCCGGGCTCGGCCAGCCGCTCCCGCAGCGCGGCGGCTCGCTCGCCGCCGAACGGTCGGTCCGCCATGTCGGACCCCTCGTCCAGGTCTTCAGCGAACACCGCGCTGGCTACGCCATGCGTCGAGGTCACCGCGCCTAGCGCCTCGAACGCGTCGAAGATGTGCTCCACGTCGTTGTCTACTCGCCCCCGCAGGCCTATCTGGCCAAGCGGGCTGAGAGAGTCGACGTCGAAGTGGGCCAGGACCGTTTCCCAGACCGACTCCGCCAGTCCGGCCACCGGAACCGGCTCGTCCATGCTGTAGATGGCGGCCAGCACGTCGGGCACGATCACGCCGTACAGGCGCTGCACCGGCGAGGGCGGCTCATCCGCCCAGATGGGACGGCAGACGGCGTCACCGAGATCGAACGCCGCCTCGAACGCGCGCTGCCACAGGGCCTCGGCATCCGCCAGCAGGGGGCGCGCCTTCGCCACCGGCACTAGGCGCGTGCCCTGCTTGCGGACCAGGCGCGCCTTCTTCGCCCAGTTCACGATCAGGTCCAGGCCCGGGAGCTCGGCGGCGCTGTGGAACCTCAGCCCCTCGTCGCCGGTCCCCAGCAGCGTAATCAGCTCCCGGGCATCCGCGGGGCGGATGTTCCCGGCCGGCGTGAGCGCCCGGCCCCTCGGGCCAAGCCATTCCGCGAAGGCGCGCAGCTGCCCGACAACCTTGCTGCGTCCGGCCGCCGCGGTGAGCTCCTCCGGGGCCGGCAGGGTCACAGGAAGCTGGGTGAATTTCCGCTCCTGGCCCGGAGCGGGCCGGCCGAGCTGCCGCTCAAGGGCACGCCCCAGCAGATCCTCATCAAGCACCAGCCGACCCTCCTGGAGATCACCCAGGAAGGCGGTCAGCGCCTCGGGATCGCCGATGTCCACGCCGCGGTCCCGGGCGGACATCGCCATCGTCTTCGCTATCCCGTACCGCTCCTGGTCGCCGATCGCGTCGGCGAACTCTTTCGCGACGGCGTCGATGGCGGACTCATTCTCTTCGACGGCGGCGCCCCGCGGGTCGCGCAGCCCTTGAGCGTCCAGGTAGCGCAGCAAGGTCCGTAGCGTCTCGGGCGCGTCCAGCAGGTCCTGCTCGGAGGCCGTGACCTTCTCCGGGATCCACTCCAGCAACGCCCGGCGTACCTGCGCTGGGGTCCAGTAGCCGAGCCGCCCGTCCGAGCTGAAGTGCCGCGAATCCAGCAGCGTCCCGGCCAGCGGAAGCGACATCACCAGGCCGTTCGCCTCGGCCCAGGCCCCGCACCGCCTCAGCAGCAGCTCACGGGCGGCGAGGTAGGCATCGGTTTCCTCGATCTCGTAATAGGTACGCACCGCTCAACCCTAGCCACCCGCTCCCGCGAAGCCATGGAGCAGGCGCGCAGAGGTCAGACCGCGGCCGGAGACATGCAGGCTGTGACGAGAGGTATGTCGCGGCGCCGAAGGAACTGTGACGGTCTACCCATGGCAACTGGGCTGACCTCCCGGATAGCTCATCCGGCTCTTTCGGTCCACACCGTGGGCGCGCCCAGGTCTTTTCGAACTGAGTCACCATCGCTCGTTCGGTATCTGGATCGGGCCCGGCCGCAGCGGCGGGACGACGCGTCGCGGCGAGGTGCCCGGTCCGCAGCACCCCGCGGCCACCGGTCAGCCAGGCGGCATGATGGTGCTGTGCGCCCCTGGAAGCGACGGCTGTCCGATGACGAGCGTTCCGTCCTGCTGTCCGAGTTGCTCCTTCGGCACCCTGAGCTGGTCGCCGAGGCGGAGGAGATCACGTCCACGCTGCTGGTCGTGGAAGACGATCAGGAGCTCGCCGACGAGATCACGGCCAGGCTGCGGGCGCTACGCGCGAGCGAGACGGTGTCCGTCGATACGGGGCGGGGACGGGTCCTGGATGTCCTTCAGCCGTACATTGATGACCTCACCCGGCGAAACGAACGCGGCGCCCGGCGTGCGGCCGCGGATATCGCGATCGCCGTGCTGTTCGGGCTGTACGAATGCCGCGAGGACACCGACGAGGACTTGCTGCTTGTCCGGATGAGCCTGCCCGGCGCGGCAGACGATCTTGCACGCATCGTGTACGCGAAGGTGAGGCCACTGCACCTCTCGTTGCCCTCGCTGGCGGACGAGTGCCCCGAGTGGGAGTGGTACGAGGAGAGCTGAAACCCCTACTGCCTGAGCCACTGCTGCGCCCCATGGCTTGGCAGGCTAGCCGCGTCATAGGCGGGAGGAGGATGGTTGCCGCAGGCAGGCCGACTACCGCGATCACGGAGGTTTCCGGTGGGGCGTACGCATCTGGCGATTACGGTGGAACTGGTGCACGGCTCGCACACCGGCGATCTGTGGCCCCGGCCGGGCCGGGTCTTGATCGCCTCCCGTTCCGCCAGCGCGATGTACGCGTCGGCATCGCGCTGGGCGATGTAGACAGCACGAAGCAGAGTGTCGATCTGGCGCTGGATGAACGCTGGCTCCGTTCCGGTGTCGAGGAGGCGCTTGAGGTGGCCGGCACATGCCGCCCGCCCTGCCTCGTCGAGGGCCGACGCGATGTCGTCCTCAACGTGCGACCAGAACCCATACTGGTCCCTCGCCATCCACCTGAGCAGCCGGGCCACGGTGTCCGCCGGGTCGGCGGACACCGCCTGCCGGGCGGTCACCCAGCGGGCGAACAAGCTGCCGCCGAACATGCCGAGATACCCGCTCGAGTCATCGACCTCGGCCCGCGCCCTCATCCCGGTCCCTCGCGAAGCCGCGGACCACCATGATCAATACAAGCCAACACAACCTGCGCCGGGCCGACCAATCCCCTGGACAGTCCCGTATGAACAGAACCCCCAGGTCAGAGGCCACATAACTGGCTCCCGCGATAGGACTCGAACCTATAACCTGCCGGTTAACAGAGGTCCTGTCACGCCTAGGAGCATCCCGGGCTGTGAACATCGTCAGCCCGGTTCACCTGCATAAAGGCCTGTCGGGGGCTAACAGGGCCATGTTAGCAGCCGTGCCGCCGTGTGCCGCATAGTGCCGTTTCGTCCGTGGGATTCTTGTGGGGGACGCCGCCGAGACCCGGACTGTGGGGCTTTTGTGGGGCACTGAAGGCCCTTCGCTGAAGGAGTTGAGCGGGCCGCGGGTGAACTGGCGTCCGGCCGGTTCGCCGTGGCACCGGCGACTGGTCTCGCGCGCTCGCCGCTTGCCTGGGGTGTGGCGACGCTACTCGTCCCAAGGGGATGCCGAGCATTCGCCCGCGCCTGAAGGTAGAGGTGTAGTCGCGGCCAAGGAACGCGGCCGGCCCTGGCCGCCCGATCAGTTTGTCGATGATGAGGTGATCAGTGGCGGTGGCCGCAAGTCCTGCCGGGAGTCCGACCCCTGGCAGCATTCCCGCCGGGGTGGTGATCACGAACCGCATGATGCTACTCGATTGGGGGTGGGGTGGCTGATGCGAGGTCTTTCCTGAAGCTGGTCAGGTGTTCGCTGATCTCGGCATCGGTCCGGCTGGCCGGGCTCGCGTCGTTCGACGCGGCGAAGGCCGCCGACCTGCTCATGCATGCTGGCGTTCTGGAGGAGCGGCCACTCACCTTCACCCACCCGCTCCTGCGCGCCGGTATCTACCGGGAGATCTCGGCAGCCGAACGCACCGAAGCGCACAAGTGGGCGAGCCACCGGCCGCCGTCGGCGTTTAATTCCTATGCGAGATATGCATCTTGTATCGGAAACGATCGGGCACTAGCATGCCTGCACATGGGAACGCAATTTGTTAACGACGCACACAGGCACCTAGGCAAGATGCCCGCCTTCCCCTTCTACGGCGGGCCGCCCTGCAACCCGGATATCTTGGCGCGGGCCACCGTCGCCGAGCTGATCGCCGACCTCGATAGCGAGGGCGTTGAGCGCGCACTGGTCCTGCCCAACTACGGGGTTCCCGACGCGTCGATCTCGTTCGGCTTCAACCCGCTGGTTCTGGAGGCCGCGGCGGCCGACGACCGGATCAGGTGCGGGCTGTGGGTCTCACCCCGCCCGCAGGACGCCGAGCTCACCTCGGCGGCTCTGGCCCTGGCCGGCGAGCACGGCGTGGTGGCGCTGAAGACCAGCTTCCTGCTCGGCGGCCGGCCCGACGACCCGGCCTGCCAGCCGCAACTCGACCAGATCTTCGCCACCGCGCGGGAACGCGGTCTCGTCGTGCACGTGCACACCTCACCGGGCGCGGCGTCCGACATCGACCAGGTCGGCCTCCTCGTCGACCGCTACGCCGATGACGTGAAGATTCACCTGGTCCACTTCGGCGGCGGCATGAGCGGTCACATCAAGCTGATAAGCAGCCGGTTCTTTGACTGGCTGGAGGCCGGCAAGCAGATCTACACCGACACGAGCTGGACGATCGGCTTCGCGCCGAGGTGGCTGGCCCGCGAGATAGAGCGGCGTGGCATCGGAGGAGACCGGGTGCTGTTCGCCAGCGACGAGCCTTGGGGCGACTACCACGGTGAGGTGGTCCGGATGCGGACCGCGGCCGGAGACGGCGGACTGGCCGATGCGATGCTACACGACAACTTCGCGGCTCTTTACGACCCCAAGCAGTAGGCCTCGGCGGCGGGTTCAGCGGCTCCAGGCGATCGCGGTGAGGATCAGCCCGTCGCGGGCCAGCCAGCGGCCTGTCGTGGTAACCGGCCGGCCGGCCAGTGCCGGTCCGGTGCCGGGCAGGCGGACGGTGAACGTGCCGGCGGTGGCCGCGGATACGGCCAGCTCGCCGAATCCCGGCCATTGCCCGGTCAGCGGGTACCACAGCTTGCCCGCCGCCTCCTTGGCGCTGAAGACCAGGCGCTCCCATCGCACCGCGGGCATGGCGGCCGTCTGGCGTCGGATCCAGGCCCGCTCGGGGCCAGTGGCCACCGCCTCGATCAGGCCGCCAGGAAGTTCCTCGTCTGGTTCCGCGTCGATGCCGATCGCGGTCACGTCCGTGGCCCACGCCACCGCGCAGGCCCGGTAGCCCCGGCAGTGCGTGATGCTGCCGGTCACGCCGGCTGGCCACTGCGGCTGGCCGGCCGGCCCCGGCAGTATCGGGACGCCCGGCACCCCCAGCCCGGCCAGGGCGATCCTCGCGCACAGCCGGCCCGCCGTGAACTCGGCCCGGCGCCGCGGCCCGGCCGTGCGTATCACAAGCTCTTCGGCGGGGAAGAGCCCAAGGCCCGCTTCGGGTAGCTCGCCGATGGACTCCGCGGCCACTGCGGCGGAAGGCAGGATGCAGGCGATAAGCCCGCCAGGACGCTGCCGCGGGACACTGTCGGCGAGGGTCATGACCTGTGGCTACTGTGGACGCAGCGCCATCCAGACCGCATGCGCCTCGGTCGCGCCCGGATTGCGCCATGTGTGCGGCTGGTCGCCCCTGAAGTGCAGCGTGCTCCCGGGCACGACCTGATAAGGCTGCCCGGTCACGGTGAATTCGAGTACGCCGCTGATGACGTGGACGAGTTCCTCGCCGGGGTGCTGCATCGGCTTGCGTCCGCTGGTCGCACCGGGTATCACGCAGGCTCGTGCCCCCGCCAGCAAGAACCGGCCGTAAGGGCCGGAAATGCTGTTCAGCTCGATCCCCTCGTGGGACGTGTACACCGGACGGTTCTCCTCGGGCGGGGTGAAGACGGCTACGTCGTCCTGGCCGACGTCCTCTTCCACGAAGTAGGAGACCGGGCGGCCGAGCGCACCGGCGATTTTCAGCAAGGTGGTGATGGTCGGTACCATGCCGCCCTGCTCGATCTTGTGGATGGCGGCGGCGGAGACGTCGGAACGCTCGCCTAGCTGCTGCAGGGACAGGCCCATTCGCTTGCGATGGCTGAACACCTTCAGGCCAATGGAGCCGACGATGCGCTCCAGGTCACCGGCGGCCGTGTCACCGCGGCCGCCCGCCTGGGCGTCCAGGCATGGCGGCCCTTGGGTCCGTGGCACTCGGCTCATCTGGCCTCAGCTGGGTTGAAAGGTGATCGTCCCTTGACGTTCAGGATAACTCTCGCCAGTATAGTGTACGACTTATAACGGATACTAAACGTCGCGTCCCGCTTCAGATGAGAAGAGATTACTGATGGCGCAGCGGATCGTGGTGATCGGTGGCGGCGCTGCGGGCATAGGCGCGGCCGGGGCAGCCAAGGGCACCGACCCATCGGCGGACGTCCGGGTCTACACCGAGTTCGAGGATGTCGGCTACAGCCCGTGCGGCATTCCCTACGTGCACGGCCGGGAGATACCTGACTTCGAGCGCCTGTTCCTGGCAACCCGGGAAACGTACGCCACCGCGGGCATCGACATCCACTATGAGACACGGGTCACCAGTTTCAGCACCGAGCACAAGACCGTGTCGGTGGACGGCGAAGGCGAAGTCGGCTACGACCGTCTGATCATCGCCACCGGGTTCGACTACGCGTCCCCCGGGGTGCCGGGCACCGATCTGGGCGGCCTGTATTACGTGAAGAACATCCGCCGGGCGATGGAGTGGGACAAGGTCCTGGACGGAGTGCGCGCCGCGGTGGTGGTCGAGGCCTCCCCGCTGGGCCTGGAGATGGTCACCGCGCTCTGCCACCGCGGCATCGAGACGCACCTGGTGGACCCGGGCGCCTGGGCGCTCTCCGTGGCTACCGACCCCGACATCATCGCCCCGGTGCAGGACTCCTGGCAGGAAAAGGGCGCCAAGCTTCACTTCAACACCACGCTGACCGGCTTCGCCGGCCAGGGCAACCTCCGGGCGGTCGAGACCTCGGCCGGGGAAATCCCGTGTGACCTGGCCGTGGTCTGCACGAAGAAAGAGGCGAACACCGGCCTCGCCCGGGCCGGCGGGGTGCGGATCGGCTCGGCCAACGGCATCGTCGTCGACGAGCGGATGCACACGTCGGGGCAGGACGTCTGGGCGGCGGGCGACTGCATTGAGGTGCCGCACAGCGTGACCGACATCCCGATCCAGGGCCTGTCCGGTAGCCATGCCTATGCGCAGGGCAAGGTCGCGGGCACGAACGCGGCGGGCGGCGAGCGCCGTTACCAGCCGGTCAGCGTGCCCTGGGGGATGATGGCCGGGGACTGGATGATCGGTGGCGTCTCCTTCAGCGAGACCCTGGCGACAGCGCTCGGCATCCCGCACGTGGTCGGCGTGGCCGAGGGGATCTCACGGGCCCGCTACTACCCGGGGGTGGAGAAGGTCCGGGTCAAGCTGCTCGCCGAGCCGACCTCGCTCCGGCTCATCGGCGCACAGATGGTCGGCCGCGAGGGCATCAAGGAGCGGGCCGACTTCCTGGCCATGGCGGTCAGGATCGGGATCACCGTCGGTGAGCTCGCCACGATGGAGAACGTCTACTCGCCGCCGATCGGGGCGCTCAACGAGCCGATCGCGCTGGCGGCGCAGAACCTGCTGGCCGGGCTGGGGTCCTGACGTGTCATTCTCCCGCTGGCTGCGCGCCACGTCCGAGCACTACCTGATGGTCGCGGCGCAGCAGGAGATGGCGGCCAAGTACCAGGTCGCGCCGCCGCGCCGCCCCCGGGGAGCCGAGGTGTTCTGGCTGCGGGTGTACGTCCCCGCTTACCGGGCGGTGCCCTGGCCGGTGCGTTCTGCGCTGATGCGGCGCATGCCAGGCAGTCACCGCATGACGTGGACCAAGACGCAGCGTCCGCATGGGCCGGCCGGCTGAGCCGGGCCACTTCCGTTGTCGGTATTCACAACAATCAGGAGGCTTTATGCCGATCACCGTTCAGTCGCCGCGCGGCGAGGCCGGCGTCGATTCGCTGTACAACACCGAGGAGAAACTCTTCGATGACATCCGGGCCAACCCCGGTGAGAAGGCCTTCGTCTTCATCCACTCCGTCCCGTTCGAGGGCTCGGTGTCCCTGGTCAACCTGCTCACCTCCACCCGCCTGGTGCGCAAGGGATTCGACGTGTCGATCATCTTGTACGGGCCCGGCGTACTGCTCGCCTCGCGGCACCGCGGCTACCCGACGGTGGGCACCGAGGGTTTCCCTGGCAACCTGGCCGGGAACCGGCAGATCGAGACGCTCCTGAAGGAGGGCGCCACGGTCTACGCCTGCCGGTTTGCCATGGGTGCTCTTTACGGGTTCCGCGAGGAAGACCTCATCGACGGGGTGAAGGCATTCAACCCGCTGGACGTCCTCGACTCCGCCCTCACTGCCTGGCGGGAGGGCGCCTTCCAGCTCAACACGTGGACTGTATGACCCTCCCTCAGGCACGCCGGCCTGCGGCGACGGATTCGCCCCAGGCCGGCGTGCGCTGCGGGTGGAGGCGGTGACCGAGGCTGACGGTGATGGCCGGCCGCTGACGAACTCGGTGGTCGCCAGGTGGGAGGGCGGCTGGCGCTGCCGGGTCGAGGCCAGCGGCTTCGACCTAGTGGTCGACGAGCCGCGGAGATCGGGCGGCACCGGCACCGGGCCGATGCCGACGGAGTACCTGCTAGCCGCCATGGCCTCGTGTTATGCCCTCGCGCTTAACTGGGCGGCGGGCAAGCGGGGCACTAACCTGCCTGGCCTGACCGTCACCGCCACCGGTACCTACGACGGCCCGCGTTTCTGCCGCCTGCAGCTCACGGTGGTATCCGACGCGCCTCGGGAGCTGGTCGAACGGCTCCTTGAGCCGGCCCTGCGCGTCTGCTACGTGTCCAACACGATCGCGGCCTCGCCGCCGATCGAGGTCACGATGGGCAGCGTCAGCCCGACGTGACGGCGGTCAGGCGGCGGTCGAGGTCGGCCAGGGCATCGGCGAAGCAGGCCAGCGGGGCCTCCGCCACTCCGGCGCCTACCTGGCCGGTGCCCGCCGAGCGGTGCAAGATGCCCGTGGTCACCGAGGGCGTCATGCCTAGCTCCACGACCTTGCGGACGTCCACCCCTAGCGGGGTCCCGGCGTTGTCCAGGACCGGGATCTTGAACCGGCTCGACCGTCCGGCGCATACCGCGCTGAGCCGCTCGGTGAGGCCGGCCGCCTCGCGCAGCTGGCCGCCGAGCAGCTGGGCCACCGCGGGCGAACCGGCCGCCGCGGCCGCCCCGAGCCCGGACAGCTCGAGCACCGCGCTGTCGCCGATGTCCCTGGCGCTGGTCTGCGGTCCCTGGCCGGGATAGTAGAGCGCGTGGCCGACCTCCGGCGCCTCGGTCACGAACCACTGGTCCGAGCCGGCCAGCCTGATGCCGAATGTGGTCCCGTTGCGCGCCATCGTGGTCACGATCGAGGAGTCCTGCACCTGCGCCGCCCACTCGGTCAGTGACCTCGCGGCCGCCATCGCCAGCGTCAGGAAAAACAAATGGTTGCCCGCCAGGAAGCGAGCGAAGGCCACGCTGTCCGGCCCGCCCAGCTCGGTCAGGTGCGGCAGCCACTCCCGGATCAACAGGTTGGTCGCGGCCTGCGTGCGGACGTGGACGTCGTCGCCCATCGCGACCGCCTGCGCGGCCAGTGCTAGCACGTCGAGCGGGCCGGTCCGCTCCAGGATCCGGCCGATCACGGGGGCGGCCACGTCACGCAGGAAGACCAGCCGGGCGACGGAAGCCGCACTGGCGCAGCCGAACCAGGCCACCTCGCCGGGGCCCTGCGAGATCGGCGCGTACCCGGTCGTGCCGCCCGCCTCGTTCACCACTGCGTAGAGCGGCGCGCTGGCCCCGAGCGCGGTCGCCATTGGCACCACCACCCGGTGCGCGTTGGCCGGGACGAGCCGTATCTCCCCTCGGCTCAGCGAGCCGTCCGCCTGCTCCAGGCTGGCCGCCCACCCCTCCGCTACGGCCGCCGCCTGCATCGACCGCCGTAGCGGGTCGGGGGCATCGGCATATCCGATGGCGGGCCCGCAGTGCAGCAGCGTCCGGTCCGGCAGGCCAGGAACGGCCGCGGCCACGGTGGTGACGCCGGTGAGCAGCGGCGTTCCCTGGTCGAGCCGGCGGAGCACCTCGGCGTTGGCGGCCTCGATCCGCTCGGCGTGGATCCCGTACAGCCTGCTCAGCGCGGCGACAGTGGCGGGCTGGCCGCCGGCCGGAACCCGCCAGTCCACCGAGATGACCGGCGCGCCCTGTTCCCGGATCGCGCCGGCGAACAGGGACAGGCCCACGTTGACGACGCCGACCCGGCCCGGCAGGGACAGCGCGGTGCTTTGCGGTTCCGTCATGGCATTCCTCCGTCCCGGGGCGCGCTCGCGCGGGCCGGCCTGACGTCAGCCTGATGGGGCGCGGGCTCTGTCTCGGTCGCGCGCCGGGCGGCGGCGATCAGCGCGTCCGCGGCGGCCTGGTAGGTGTCCCGCCATCGCCGCGCTTCGTCCGCGAGCTGGCCCGCTTCCGCGGTGGCCTGTTCGGCCATCCGGATGACCTCGCCGGGGGCGGCGCCGCCGAGTGAGGTCCTGCTCGCCACGATCTGCCACGGGTCCAGGACCGCGGACAGGTCACGGCCCGCCAGGCCAAGCGCCTGCCCGGTGATCTCGGTCGCCGACGCGTCAAGCTGCGCCCCGTCGATGTCGGCGCCGCGCAGCCCGGCGGCGCTCGCCTGCCGGACCGCGTGCCCGACCACCCGGTACGCGCTGCGGTAATCGATCCCGCACGCCTGCATGATGTACTCGGCCAGGTCAGTAGCCTGCGAGAAGCCGGAGTCAAGCGCGGCCCTCATCCGCTCGCCGTTCACCTCCAGCGTGCGGACCACGCCGGTGCTGAGCTGCGTGGTCCGCAGCGCGAGGTCAAGCGCCCTGGGCACCTCACCGTAAGCGAAGATGAGGTTGTCACTGCGCGCGGAGGGGGTCTTGGCCACCGCGAGCAGCCCGGCCAGCCTGCCGATCAGGGTTCCGGCCGCTCCCCTGATGATGGACAGCGCGTACGGGTTCCGTTTCTGCGGCATCAGCACGCTGGCCCGGCTGTAGCCGTCGGCCAGCGTCACGTAGTCGAACTCCTGGCTTGCCCAGATCTCCAGGTCTTCCGCCAGCTTGGACTGGGTGACCAGCAGCCCGGCGGCGGCGCTCACCATGTCGAACAGGCCGTCGACCTGCCACATCGCGTCCCTGGTGTGCTCGGCCACGCTGCGGAAGCCCAGCAGGGTGGCGACGTGCGCGCGGTTGGAGAGCAGCCGACTGCCGTTCACGCAGCCGGCCCCGCCCGGGCTCGCGTCGGTCCACTCCAGCGCCTCGTTCAGCCGCCGCCCGGCGCGCAGTACCGGGAAGGCGAAGGACAGGATGTAATGACCGAACGTCGATGGCTGCGCGTGCTGCAGGTAGGTCTGGTCGGCCATCAGCGTACGCGCGTGCTCACGGCCCTGGCGGGCGAGTTCCGCCGCGAGTTCCGCCGCCCCCTCGATCAAGCCGGTCAGGTCCTCGCGCAGCCGCAGCCGGAAGGCCACCCGGACCGCCTCCCGGCGCGGCCGGCCCGCATGCAGCCAGCCGGCCACGTCTCCGGCCCGGCTGACGAAGTACCGCTCGCGCGAGTTGTAGGGCTCGCCGTTGGCCGGGTCGTAGGGAAAGTCGCTGACCGGGATGTCCAGGGTATCCAGGAGCAAGGCCAGCAGGCGGCGGGCCGCGTCCAGCGGGATCACCCCGGCCGCGCCCAGGTCGAGCAGGTGAGCGATGTCGGCCAGGTTCATCCCGCGGTGCAGGATCGGGGCGTCGGCGTTCTCGAGCTCGAACCCGGCTGAGATCAGTTCGGGCGCCGGCGGGCCAGCCGGCGGGCCAGCCGCGGGACGGTTCTGGGTTGTCATGGGCGGCCCTCAGCCGTCGCGGCGGCCACGGCGTCCAGCAGCCCGCCGGTGTGCCAGAAGACCACGTTCGCGCCACCGGAGTACCGGGGCACCAGCGCCAGTGCCTTCGCCGTGTAGACCGGGTCGACCATCAGTCCCTCCGTCCGTAGCGCCTGCTCCGCGGCCACGGTGCCGTCCGCCGAGGGCAAGCCGTGACCAGGCCCGCGAGCATCGGCGACGATGACCTCGGCTGGCCCGGCGCCCGCCGTCCCGGCCTCAGCCAGGCCGGCCTCAGCCAGGCCGAGCATGCTCAGGCACTGTCGGGCCAGGGCCAGGACTTGCCGCGTCACCGCCTGCGGCGGCCGGCTGGCCGAGCACCCCACCAGCGTCCACGGCCGGCCGAGCAGCACGTGGCCGGCGATCAGGCCGGCCAGGGTGCCGCCGGAGCCGACGGGCACGATCACCCGGACGTCCCGCAGGCCTCGCTGGGCCAGCTGTTCGTGCAGTTCGGCCGCGGCCAGCGCGTACCCGATCGCGCCAGCGCGGTGGCACCGCCACGCGGGATCAGGTAAGGGCGGCGGCCATCCGCCGAGAGCTTGACCACGGCCTCGGGCAGCCCGGCGTCCACGCTCTCCCGCTCGGGCGAACCTGTCCAGTGCAGGACGGCTCCCCAGGACAGGGCGAGGCCCAGAGCAGGGCCGGGCGGCACCGGCTGGCCCGCGATCACAAGCTCGCCGCGCAGCCCGGCGTGGCACGCCGCGGCGGCGGTGGCGGCGCAGAAGTTCGAGCCCGCCGCCCCACCGGTGAGGAGCGTATCCGCGCCGTCCGCGATCGCGGCGGCGAGCAGGAACTCCAGCAGACGGGCCTTATTGCCGCCGAACGCGAATCCGGTGAGATCATCGCGCTTGACGAAGAGCGGGCCGGCGCCCAGCGCCTCGGCCAGGCGCGTCGCCTCAACCAGCGGCGTGGGCAGCACGGCCAGCGGGGTCCGGGCGATCTTGGCCCGGGCGAACCGGATGCGGGCGGCCCCGCCGTCCGGCATCATGGCCACTCCCCTGGCTCAGCGGCCCGCGCGGCCCTGGCCCGCTCGATCACCAGATCGGTCATCTGACGGCATGAGCCGGTGTCCGGCTCCGCGGTCAGGTCCCTGGCCTCGGCCGGGCTGAACAGGCCAGCGCCGACGAGCGCCTGCTCGACGGTGAGGCCGGCCGTCCGGCCGTCGCCGAGGACCTGCTGCAGGCGTTCCTGCGCCCGGCGGGCGCCCAGCCGGGGGGCGAGCAGGGCCAGGGCGCGCTCGCTGACCGGGTACCCGCCGTGGCAGGCCAGGTTGCGCTGCATCGCCTCGGCGTCGACGGTCAGGCCTGCTGTCAGGCCGATCGCGATCTGCAGCGCGGCGGTGGTCAGCAGGCAGGCTTCTGGCCATGCCACCCATTCGGCCTTCCAGCCGCGGCCGTCCCGCTCGTGCTGGGCGACCACGGCCTCCGACATGACCGCGGCGCTCGCTCTGGTCAGCCTGGCCAGCGTGTCGAGGTGCTCGCTCGCCTCCGGGTTTTGCTTGTGCGGCATGGTGATGCTGCCGATCGTGCCGGCCGGGGCCGCCTCGCGGAGTTCGCCGATCTCCGGTCGCTGCAGTTCGTACACCTCACCGCCGATCCGGGCGAGCGTGCCGCAGATCAGCGCGAGCAACTGGGCGAACTCCGCGCCGCGATCGCGCGCCGACAGCCAGGAGATGCCCGGGTCGGCCAGGCCGAGTTCGGCGCAGAACCTGGCCCGGACGGCCGGCCCTTGCTCCCCGTAGAACACCAGGCTGCCCACTCCGCCGCCGAGCTGCCCGACCAGCCAGCGGGGCGCACCGTCCCGCAGCCGGTCCAGGTGGCGGCGGATCTCATCGGCCCAGGACGCGGTCTTCCAGCCGAACGTCACCGGGCTGCCCGGCTGCCCGTGGGTGCGGCCCGCCATGACGGTGGACCGGTGCTCCGCCGCGAGCTCGAGCAGCCGTTCCTCGATCCGCCGCAGATCCCGCCAGACGATGCCGCCGATCCGGCGCAGTGCCAGTGCCGTCCAGGTGTCGGTGATGTCCTGAACGGTGGCCCCGGTGTAGACGTATTCGCGGGCTTCAGCGGGCAGCACGGCCTGCAGGGCCCGGATCAGGCCCAGCATGGAATGGGATGCCTGGCGGGTCTGCTCGGCCGCGTAACCGAGGTCGATCCGGTCGGCCTGCGCGTGCTCGGCGATCAGCCCAGCCGCGCCGGCCGGGATTACGCCGGCTTCCGCCTGAACGCGGGCCAGCGTCACGATTACGTCCAGCCAGCCCCGCAGCCGGCCTTCCTCGCCGAGCACCGCCCTGGCCTCAGCCGTCCCCCACAGGTGCTGGTAGAGGGCCGAATCTGCGATCCGGTCAGTCATCGCGGGACCGAGTCGGCGTGAGCCTCCACCGCCAGACGCAGCCCGTCCCTGATCTGCGCCATGCTGGCACCCCAGGGCACCACCACCATCCCCCCGTCGCTGGCGACCCGGTCCTCCAGCAGGCAGCACTTGGTCAGCAGCGAGCCCGCCCCGTCTTGTCCGCGCCGCGCGGCCAGGTTGCGCGGGCACATGTCAACCATCGGCACGTCGTCACCGTAGAACCAGTCATGGATGGCCCTGGAGCGGGCGCACCCGACCAGCGTCCATGGCTCCCGCCCGGGGATCTCATCAAGGTAGGAGACGGGGATCGCGGGGCCAGGTTCCGCCGGACCGGCCTGGTCTGGCAGGCTAGCCTGGCCTGCCCGGCACGGGAACAGGTAGTGCGCCGCCGGCCGCGTCCTCGCTAGTTCCCTCAGGTCGATCAGGTCCGGGACCAGTTCGACGGGCGGCAGGTCCTCGGCGAGGTCAAGGACCCGGGTCAGCTGATCCACCAGCTTCGGCGGCCAGGGCGGCACCACCTCAAGCACCCGGACCCGGATCGGAGCCGGGTCAAGGATGAAGCTGACGTGGCCGTACCGGCCGCGCACGATCACGCAGCGGGTGCCCGGCGCATGCTTGGCCGCCATCCTGGCCAACTGGGTGGGCACGGCGGTGTCCGCGTCCGGCGCGTCTACCATCACGGTCTCGTCCGCCCGCGCGAGCACGGTCACCGAGTTAACCGGGGAGAACAGCGGCTGTTCGGACTCCTTGCTGACTTCCGCCACCGCATTGACCGTCCCGTGGCGGGCGATGATGTAACGGGTCCGCCGGTAGACGGGCCGGCCCATCAGGTACGCGCGCAGCCCGTCGTCGTCCAGCGCCACCGGAACCTCGGCCACGCTGACCTCGCGGTACTGCGAGGGGACCAGGTTCACCTCCGGCCTGGTTGCGTCGGCCCCCCTCACCTGCGGCTGAGTCACGTGCGGCCCGGTCACGTCCCGCGCACGGGCAGCAGGCCCGCCGTCCGCGCCTGGTAAGTGTCGGCGCGCAGCGACAGCCTGAGCGTCTCAAGCCCGAGCGCGTCGGCCGGGTGCACGTTGGCTAGGTTCACGTCCGGGCCGAACCTGCGGACGAACCAGGCCTGCTGGTCCTCGCGAGGAGCCTCGAAGACGACGCAGTCCGGGCAGGCCGCCGACGCCAGGGCGGTAACCACATCCTGGCGCACCGCACCGGACGGCTGGTAGATGCCGACGGTACCGCTGGCCCGGCCTTCGGCCAGCACCCAGGTCGCGCCGGCCTCAAGATCGCGTGACACCGCCTGCGCCCACTGCCCGGGTGTCAGCTCGGCCGCCGCGTCCTTTGAGCCCACCTCGGCGAGCACGATGAAACGCTCCGCAGCTGCGGCGATCAGGTCCCGCTTGGCCGTCTCCTCCATGCGGACCGTGCCGGCCGAGACCTCGACGCAGGGAAACCCGCAGTCGCAGGCCCAGTCGAGGAATTCAAGCTCCCGGCCCTGCGCCCAGGCTATTTCCAGCAGCGTCCCGCCCGGCGAGGCGAGTACCCGGTGCCTGGCCAGTAGGTCCAGCTTGGCCGTCAGCTGCGGGTCCAGGTAGGAGATACCCCAGCCGAACTTCCACACGTCTACATAGGGCCCGTTCAGATCCAGCAGGTCGGCCGCCTGCCCCAGCGGGATGCCGCGGTCGAGCACGTGGGTAATCCCGGTCCTGCGCGGCTTGGTGGTGCGAGCGGGCAGGTCAAGGAAACCAGGGCCGGACATGAACGCTATAATAGATATTCCTACACTTTAGTGCAAGAACGGAGCCGGATGGTGGAGGCGAGGGCTGGCGAGGGCATCGATCTGCCGGCCCTGGCCCGGATGGTGCGGACACATCCCGGCGTCACGGCCAAGTCTGAGATCGGCCTGGTCAGCGAGATCCTTCAGAGCACCGACTGGCTGGCGGGACCGGGTGACGATGGCGCCGTCGTGATGGAACAGGGAATGGCCCTCGTGGTCGGTGGGGAGGCCATTCTTCCTTCGTTCGTGGCGGCTGATCCATATGGCGCCGGCGTGGCCGCGGTCACCACCAATCTCAACGACCTAGCGGCCATGGGGGCATGGCCGCTGGCCCTGGTGGATACGATCACCGGCCCGCGCCCGATCATCCGGCGCGTGCTGGAAGGCATGCGGTGGGCCTCCGGCCTCTACCAGGTACCGGTGGTCGGCGGCCATCTGACGGTCACCGACGGGCCGCCCGGCTTGTCGGCCTTCGGGCTCGGCCGGGCGGACCGCGCGCTGTCCGCGCAGTCCGCGCAGCCAGGGCAGTCGCTGCTGGTCGGCTGCTGCGTCCAGGGGCGGATGCGACCCGACTTCCCGTTCTTCCCGTCGTTCGACGAGCGCGGCGAGCAACTGGCCGGGGACGTCCGGCTGCTGGCCGAGGGCGCGGCGGCCGGCTGGGTGGCGGCGGCCAAGGACGTGAGCATGGCGGGCCTGGTCGGCTCGCTGGCCATGCTGCTGGAATGCAACAGGCTCGGGGTGACCGTTGATCTGGACGCGCTGCCGGTCCCGGCCGGGGTGACGGTAGAACAGTGGGTCACCTGCTTCCCGTGCCTGGCCTTCCTGTTGTGCGTCCCGGCCGGGCGGGAAGCCGAAGCCGCTAGGGCATTCACGCACCGCGGCCTCGCCGCCGCACAGGTCGGCACCCTGGACGGAACGGGCGAGCTGCGGCTCCGCTCCGCAGGCCGGGCCGAGACCGTGTTCGACCTCAGCCAGGAATCGGTGACGAACCTGGCCCGGTCCGCAGGCTAATCAGCATGCGCTGGTGTGCGATGCCCGCGTAGTCCACCAGTGGGCCGGTTCGCCGCCAGCCCAGCCACCGGAAGAACGTGACGTTCGCGGGCTGGATATACGCTTCCATCTCCTGTCCGCCGTTCATCCCCGCCGCGCTGACGGCGAACCGCACCAGCGGCGCGCCGAGGCCGAGGTGGCGGTGACTCGCCAGCACCGCCAGCCGGTCGCCCTTCCACCGGCCCGGCGCATCAGGCAGGGGATAGAGCCGGACCGTCCCGCAGATGACCCCGTCCGCGAGGCCGATGACGTGGATCGTGGCCGGGTCGTCGTCATGGCCGTCCCTGTCGTCGCCGTCGGCCGCGCCGCCGATGCCCCGGAACAGCCCCTGCTCGATGACGAAGACCCGGTGCCGGATCCAGAAGTGGGCGTCCTGCTCCGCCGCAGTCGATACCGCATGACAGGCCAGCGGGACCGTAGCCGCCGCCTGCGCGGTGCCCGCCCGGCGGCCTGCGCCGACCGGCCGGCTAGCCGTGGCTGACGAGCGGGAGGTAGGTTCGGCCATCGGTGTCGGCTCTCCCCTCGAGCAGGCTCATCCCGGAACAGGCCTGGCACCGGGCGCACCCGGCGGCCGCGGTATGCGCGCCGATGCCCCGTGCGTTCAGGTACGGCACGACCCGGCGGTAGATCGTCTCGCAGTACTCCGGTGACGGGGCGACCAGGTCTTCCATCAGGCTGCCCACGGTGGGACGCAGTGGCACCACGAACGGGTAGACCCCGATGTCGATCGCGCGCCGGCAGCCCTCGACGATCAGGTCCGGGTCCTCGCCCATACCGAGAATCACGTAGGTAGACACCTGGCCCTCGCCGAATGCGGCCACCGCCCGTTCCCAGGCCCGGAAGTAGCCGTCGATCCCGGTGCGCGCCTTGGCGGGCGCGACCCGCGCGAGCACCTGCGGATCGAACGTCTCGACATGGATGCCGACCGAGGCGATGCCCATATCGCGGACCCGGTCGATCACGGCCAGATCCCTGGGCGGCTCGAACTGCACCTCGACCTGCAGGCCGGAGGCTTCGTGCACCGCCTGGCCGCAGCGAGCGACGTAGAGCGCGCCCTTGTCGGGGGTGGCGGTGGTACCCGTGGTGAGGGTGGCGTCCACCGCGCCGTCGAGGTCCCTGGCCGCGACGGCGACCTCGGCCAGCATCTCCGGGGTCTTCCTGGCGATCGTGCGCCCGTTCGCGAGAGTGACTCCGATCCCGCAGAACGTGCACTGATCCGCGTTGCCCCAGTAGGCGCAGGTCTGGATGACCGTACTGGCCACGGAGTCCAGGTGCAGCAGCGCGATCTGCCAGTAGGGGACGCCATCGGCCGTGGTCAGGTCGTAGTAACGGGGGCGCCGGGACGGTTCGGCCGAGGCCAGCCGTTCGCCGTCTCGGTAGACCGCCCATCCGTCGTCCTCGGCGCGCAGCACGTACGGCGAGGTCCGCGCGTAGTGCGCGCCGGTGGGCACGGTGGCGGCGAAGCCGTCGACCCAGAGCATGCCGGCGTCGGCCGGCCCGGCACCGCCTTGGCGGGACTCAAGAGGAACTTCTACCCGCAGGCCATGCCCTTGCAGTTCGGTGATCAGGCGCGCCAGCCTGCCGTCGGCGCGGGGCCTGGCCGGCCCGCTCCCGGCTATCCCTGGGCGCCGATCGGCCCTGCTGGTCGAGGAGTCGTCCATCGCCCCTCCCTCGCTTACCCGCTCTGCAGGCAGTCATCTATTTGATCCGACACGTTCGTTTACCATCCTTGATAAACCTGTCGGCTACGTCAAGGCAACCTCACGGATACATCGCGGCAATAACATGCGCGACATGCGTTCGGGCCAGTCACAGTCGAGGCGGCCCAGCGGGCGGACGTATGAGCATGCTGGCTTCGCAGCGGATCAGCCCGGACCCGGCGCCCCGGCTGGACCGCCCCGAGCCTGCCGCAGCGCGGCCGCGAACTCATCAGAATCGAGGTAACTGCCGGCCGGCTCACCAATCCGCAGGGCGCCGGAGGTCAGGTCGATCTGGCCGGCGTCCAGGCGGTACACGGCACGGCTCAGCGTTTCGTCTGGCCCGATCGAGACGACCACCGCCCGGCCGCTCTCGACCTCCGCCTCGATCCGTTGGTAGGGAACGTAGGGCGCGCGGTCAGCCGACCCGTTCTCCTCCACGACCGTCCAGAAGAGGCCTTGCTTACGCGCCCGGGCCAGCGCGGTTAGCCGACCCTGGGCGGCCATCAGCGCCACGAGTTCGCGGTATCGCATGGCACAGGCGGCGGCCGCTATCAAGCCTGGCCGCACCCCGGCGACCGACTCGCCCAGCAGGTCCGCGACCAGGTCGCCGCCGCGCTCGTGGGCCGCGAGCAGGGCCGGAAGGTCCCGGCAGGTCTCGCGCAGCCGCTCAAGCAGCCGCTGGATCACGCCGAGCGCCTGCTTGTAGAGGTCGGGCTGCGCCATCACCAGCGGGAAGAGCCTGGCCTCGGCCTCATCCCAGGATCGCAACATGGGCGGCGGAACGTTCGCCCCGCTCGCCGGGGCCCCGGGCAGGTTGCCGCCGGGCCCGGCATCGCCACCCGCCATTGCAACCCCTCACGCGCTCGTGTTTACTATTATGAACGAATCATCATCTATGCGACTTGTAACTCTACCCCGTCATGAGCAGGATCCCATGACCAAGATTGCGGTCGTCGCCCTGGGCGGCAACGCCCTGACCCGGGCAGATCAGTCCGGGACGTGCGGCGAGATGATGGCCAACGCGGCGGCCATGGCCATGGCGGTCAACGACGTGCTCGAGGCCGGCTGGCGAGTGGTGATCGTACACGGCAACGGGCCGCAGGTAGGGAACCTGGCGCTGCAGCAGGAAGCCACTTCCATGGTGCCCGCGCAGCCGCTGGCACTGCTCGGCGCGATGACCCAGGGCCTGCTCGGCAGCCTCATCGCCCGCGCGATCGACCTGCTGCGCGGCCGCGGTACCGCGGCCGCGCTCATCACGCACGTCACTGTCGACCCGGCCGATCCCGCGTTTGAGTCGCCGTCCAAGCCGATAGGCCCGTTTTTCGAGCCCGTCGAGGCGCAGCGGCTGGCGGCCCGCAGTGGCTGGGTGGTCCAGCCGGACTCCGGCCGCGGGTACCGCCGGGTGGTGGCCTCGCCCTGGCCGACCGGCGTAATCGAGATCGAGGCGCTGCGCACGCTGGTGGACGCCGGGCATCTCGTCATCGCCGGGGGCGGCGGCGGGATCCCGGTCGCCACCACCGACACCTGCGGCGTCATCGACGCGGTCATCGACAAGGACCGCGCCGCCTGCCTCATCGCCGGGCAACTCGGAGCCCAGGCCCTGCTCCTGGTCACCGCAGTGGACCGGGTGATGCTCAACTACGGCACGACGACGCAGTCCGACCTAGGCACCATCACCGCCGACGAGGCCGCCAGATACCTAGAGGAAGGTCAGTTCCCGCCGGGCAGCATGGGTCCCAAGATCGAGGCGGCACTCCGCTTCCTCGCGGAAGGTGGCGAGCTGGCGGTGGTAACCTCACCCGCCCTGCTGGCAACGACGCTGACCGGCAGCGCGAAGCCGGCGGGCACCCGCATCGAGCGGGCTTCCTCCCAGACGGGACGAGTCCGATGAGCGTCAGCCGGATCCAGTCGTTCCCGAGCTCGTACCGGGATTCACTGCTGCTGCTCAACGCGACCCGTGCCATGCAGGACAGCAGCGACGTGAGCTGGGCTAGCGCGGCTATGGCCACCCCGGCCGCCGTAGCGGACCTGACCAGCCGCGGATTCTCGCCTGACGCCCTGGCGGGCGCCGACGCCAACGCGCTCGTGCTCGCGGTATGCGCGGCCGGCGACCCGGCCGCCAGCGCGGCCCTGGACCGGGGCCGGGCGGTGCTCTTCGCCGAGGCCAGCCGGCCCGACGGAGAAGCGGCCCGATCTTCGGTCCGGCCCGATCCTCGCACGGTCGGCGAGGCGGCCCGGCTGCTGCCTGAGGCGAACGTGGCGGTGGTGTCGGTGCCCGGCCCGTACGCTGCGATCGCGGCCCATTCCGCCCTGACCGCCGGCCTGCACGTCTTGCTGTTCAGCGACAACGTGCCGCTGTCCGAAGAAGTTGCCCTCAAGCAGCGAGCCAGCCGGCTGGGCAGGCTGGTGATGGGTCCGGGCGCGGGCACCGCCGTACTGGGCGGGGTCGGCCTCGGCTTCGCCAACGCGGTCGGCGCCGGCCCGGTCGGCGTCGTCGCCGCCGCCGGAACCGGCGCGCAAGAGGTCATGACCCTGCTGGACCGCTGGGGTATCGGCGTATCCCAGGTCATCGGCGTCGGCGGCCGGGACCTGTCCGCCGGAGTCGGCGGCCTGATGGCGCGAGACGCCATCCAGGCCCTGGACGCCGATCCCGGAACCAAGGTCATCCTGCTGGTCTCCAAACCGCCCGATGAGAACGTGGTCCAGATGGTGATCGGCGCCAGCCAGGCCACCCCCGTCGTCGCGGCCTGCCTGGGTATGTCCGCTCCAGATGGCCTGCTGGCAGGCGCTCCGCTGGAGGCCACGCTCGAGGGGGGCGCGCGGAGGGTGGCCGCGATCCTCGGCAGGCCGGAGCCGGACCCGGCCGGGAGCCTGGATGACGTGATCGAGCGCGCGACCGAGCGGATGAGCCCCCGCCGCAGCGCAGTGCGCGGGTTCTTCACCGGCGGCACGCTCTGTTATGAGGCACAGGTGATCCTCAGCGAATCGCTCGGCCCGGTGTACTCCAACATCCCGCTACGGCCCGAGTTCGGGCTGCCGGCTCCCGCGGGTGCGCACATCTGCCTGGACCTCGGCGAGGAGGAGTACACCAAAGGCCGGCCCCACCCGATGATCGATCCGGCCGCGCGCAAGGAGATCGTACAAACGGAAGCGTTCGGCCCGGACATCGCGGCGGTGCTGCTCGACGTCGTCATCGGATACGGCTCACACCCCGATCCGGCCGGAGAGATCGCCGGGACCTGCGCTGACATCGTGGCCAGCGGAGCCGCGGTGGTCTGCTACGTGCTGGGCGCCCGCGCGGACCGGCAGGGATTCGATCGGCAGCGAGCCGTACTCGCTGAAGTCGGCGCGATCGTCACCGCCAGTGCCGCCCAGGCGGCGCGGGTCGCGTCCGTGATCGCCGTCCGGCAGGCCGCCCGGGCCGCCACGGTGCGCCCGTGACGGCCCGTTCGGTTCACAATCGGCCCGGCCTGCCGGTGCCCGTCGGCCTGGTGACCTACTCCGTCAAGCCACGCGGCGGGGTGGTCCACACGCTGGCGCTGGCCGAGACGCTGCACGCCGCCGGATATCCGGTGCGGGTGATCGCGCTCGGCGACCCCGCGGCGGGCTTCTTCCGGCCGGTGCAGGCGCCGTTCACCATTATTCAGGCTCCGCCCAGCCTGCCGACGCTGGAAGAGCGCGTCTTCGCCAGCGTGGACGCGCTGGCCGTCGGGCTGGGCCGTCTCGCGGCCGACTACCCCATCCTGCACACCCAGGACTGCATCTCGGCCCGGGCCGCCTGCCGTGTCCGGGACACGGCCGGCCGGGCGGTCGTGATCCGGACCGTCCACCACGTCGACGACTTCACTAGCCCCTCGCTCATCGACTGCCAGCGTCAGGCCATCCTTGAGCCCGATCGGGTCCTGGTGGTCAGCCAGCACTGGCAGGAAATACTCACCGACGAGTACGGCACCACCGCCGAGGTGGTGCACAACGGGGTCGACATCACCCGTTTCCAGGCGCCCGACCCCGCCCTGGCCACCGCTCTGCGGCAACGCGCCGACGCGGCGGGCCGACCGCTCATTCTGGCTGTGGGCGGAATCGAGCCGCGCAAGGGCAGCTACACCCTCATGCATGCCATCGCCGCACTGCGCCGGGCTGGCCGCAGCCCGGTGCTAGCGATCGTCGGCGGTCATTCGTTTCAGGACTACCGCGAGTACCGGGACCGGGTGCTGTCGTCGCTCCCACTGCTGGGCCTGCGGCTCGACGATGACGTCGTGCTGCTCGGCACCGTGCCCGACGCCGAACTGCCCGGCTGGTATGCCGCGGCGGACGTGCTCGCGTTTCCTTCCACCAAGGAGGGCTGGGGCCTGGCGGTGCTGGAAGCGATGAGCGCGGGACTGCCCGTGGTCGTTTCCGACCTGCCCGTCTTCCGCGAGTATCTGCGGCCGGGCCGGGACGCCCTGATGGTGCCGGTGAACGACGCGATCGCGCTGGCGGCGGCACTCACCGCCGTGCTCGATGACCGGCGGCTCGCAGACAGCCTGCGCTCAGCTGGCCGGGCGTTGTGCGCCCGCTTCACCTGGGCCCGTTCCGCCGCCGAGCATCAGAAGATCTACGCCCAGGTCGGCGCCTGGCCCAGATCTTCCAGCCCGGCGCCGGGATGACCGCGGGGACTCGCACGGGCCGGGTGCGTGCACCACTGATCGTTCGGCCAAATAGATCCTTAATAATCCCGAACGGGCCGCGGTGCTAGGGTCTCGGCCATCGCCGAGCGCCTGGCGATAATGCCGCGGACATCTTTCTGCCCGCACTTCAACGCGACCCTAACGCCGTCTTCCCCGCGTGACCGCGCATTCCCCGGGCGGCCTGTGGCCTGTCCGTTGCCCGCCGGGCTCCCCGGCTGTGGGGATTTGTGGGGATCTTGAGCAGCGCAGGCACCGTGCGACTCCCCTCCGCCAGCGAGTTCTCACAGGTCAGAAGGCACATTGACTGAGCTCCCGCGATAGGACTCGAACCTATAACCTGCCGGTTAACAGAGGTTCTGTCACGCCTGGGAGCATCCTGGGCTGTGAACATCGTCAGCCCGCTTCACCTGCATAATGGCTTGTCAGGGGCTAACAAGGCCATGTTAGCAGCCGTGCCGTCGAGTGTCGTTTCGTCTGTGGGATTCTTGTGGGGACGCCGCCAGGACCCGGGCTTGTGGGGTTTTTGTGGGCCGCCCAGGAGCCCACGGTGGCTGGCAGGCCTCGGGCGGCTGATCCGCCACTGTCGCCTTCCCAGTGGAGCAGGGCAAACACGATGACGTTGATCACCAACACGCTATTGCCGACCAGCAGCAGCTCACTCCCAGACTTCGTCACCTCGTTACCGCCTTTGATGAGCTGGTGGATAAGCAAGACGGTCGCTGTGAGGGTGGTTACGATCAGCACGATCAGCAGGGCGAGCGAGAACAGCCGCTCCAGCCTCGTCCGGCGGTTGATACGGCCCGGGTCGGCCACGATCACGCCAACCAGCAGCAACCCCGCGAGCGCCAGCACCCACCTCGGCCCCGGCCGGACGCCGTTCGGCAACAAGATAGTGAGGACGATCGCCACGACCACCGCAACTGCCATCGGCCAGCGATGCTCGCCGCGCATCGGAGCCTGTCCACCGGCCTGACTGGCCAGCGTGACCGGCGCGTCGTCAGCCATTGCCGACCAGGATGCCCGGCCCGTCACGGATGGCGAACCAGTTCCTCCTGCCTCCTGCAGTGCCGCTACCCACGCCTGCAGACTGGCACGCGTGCGGTTAGCCAGACATCACCTTCCGTCGTATCCACCTAGGTGTAACTGCTCCAAGAGGAGGCCGGACGGATGACTGGCTTGCTGTGGCGGACCGGCGTAACGGACACCCGCGGCGCAAGCGCGGGCCGTAGCGCCTAGGGGCTGTTGACGATACGGTCGGTCTCCAGCTTGCGCCCGTCCATGCTCATCCGCACCAGCACGCTACGCCGCCGGTGCAGGTCCATCCCGACGACCTGCCGACCGTTATATGACCGCCTGCTCTTGAAGGATTCCCTCAGCCCAGGCGAGAACCATTGAGGTGTCGGGTGGCATGAGTCGGGCGGAAGCTGCTTACCGAGGCGCGCCAGCTCGTCCCTTCTTCGCCAGGTGCTCAGTGTAGTAGGCGTACAGGCCGCCGATCACCGCCCAGATCACCAGGCTCCACCTGCCAGCAGCGCGAACACCCCCAGGTCAGCGCCGGGGTCAGCGTGCCGGCCATGGCCCGGCGCGGGTCGTAGACCCGTGCCTTCCCCTTCGGCGTGACCGTGAGCATGAACTCGTCGAGGATCTCGGCGCCGGCCGCCTTGATCTGCTCGCTGAGCGGCCGGCGGACCCTGGCGGCGCGCTTGCGGCCCTGGAAGCAGGCAAGCAGCACCTCGAGCCGCGGCTGGCCCGCGCTCATTCGGCTCATCCCGCGTGGTGCTCGATGCCGTGAGGGGGCTGCTGCACTTCGTCGTGCGTCTTGACCAGCGATGTGACGAACTGCGTCATGGGACCGATCTGCAGGTGGGTCTGGGGCTGCAGCTCGCCGGGTGGCGGCGGGGTGTAGGGATCGGGCGTCCCCGGTTTGATGGGGGGCTCGGTTGCCAGCGTGAGCAAGAAGGCGGCGGCGCTGCGGGCGGCGGCCGAGCCCGGCGCCGGCATCGCGGCCGTGGTATCCCGCGGCGGCCGCCCCGATCTTGCCCGCCCCCGGCTTGCGGCCGTGACCGCACCGACGCTGCTCATCGTCGGCGGGCATGACAAGGTGATGCTGGACCTCAACCGCCGCGCCCAGGCGGAGCTACGCTGCGAGAACGAACTGGCTGTCGTGCCCGGCGCCACCCACCTGTTCGAGGAGCCGGGTACCCTCGAGGCCGCCGCCCGGCTGGCCCAGGACTGGTTCATCAGCCACCTCGCGCACGGCCTCGCCCGGTGAACGGGATAGACGACCGCAGGCACCACATCAAACCCGAACCGCCGCGGGGTTGCGTCGGACAGACCGGGCTGGCCGAGGACAGGGAGAAGGCGCGGCGTCCGGGGCCGATGTGGCAGGGCTGGCGCTGGAAGCGAAGGCGGCCGGGCGGGGCCACCGCAGGATCGCGGAGCGGCTGGGCCGTCCGGCCTCGACGGCGCGGGCCAAGCCGCGGGCATTCGCGGCGCGCGGAGCGGGTCCAGCAGGTATACGCAGTGCTGGCGGCCAGCCTCGTCGTCCACCGCGGCGCAGTAGCTTCGCGCGCTGACGGCACGTCACCGATGTCGGCTACCGCGGCCGGCTCTGCGCTCGCTCGCGAGACGCCGGATCGCTGCCGGGCTGCCCAACGGCCTGACTGTCCGCTGGCGAGGCGCCTTGTCTATGTGGGCCGGGCAGACCTGGCCGGATGAGGGCAACGACCACGACGGGGCACTGGGTGCTGTGCAGGCAGGCACGGACCACCGGGCCCAGGGCCCGCGGCTGAGTCCGTGTCAATCGCTCGGCAGGGCTCCCTCGCCTGCAAAATTCCAGGTCGTGCTGCGCATGCTCGCTCGGATTGGCATGAATGGCGGTTCCGTGACCTAAGGTTTCCTCATCTCCTGCCCGGGCTGCGCGGCGGGCAGCGGTTCATGCGCTCTCCTGGCGGCGCCGGCGGCGGGCCGTCCCCCGGTTCAGCCCTGGGACGGTCTTCAAGACTGCGGGCCAGGACCTGCAGCGCTTCGGTCAGCGCCGCAACGCGCACATGCAGCAAGTACACGCGTTCCTGCAGGTCCCGCCGCCGCCAACCCGGCGCCGGTGAGGGCGTCCAGGGTTTCCCGCAGCCCCATACGGCCGAAATCGAGCACATGGTTGTTGGCCAGCGCGCATGCGTCTGGCCGCGCCACGGTCAGAGCGGGCAGGTTTTCCGGGCTCATCCGCTAGTGCACCGGCTTGTCCGGCGCGAAGTCAGCGCTCCGGGTGACGCTGGTTTCCAGGTTGATAACCCTGGCATCAGGCGCCACGCCGTCGAGTACGTCCAGCGCATCCCCCCAGGGCCAGGAGAAACCGGCCGACCGCGGGATCGGCCCATTGGCACGTTCGGCCAGGCGGACGCAGGCTCGCGCGTCACCGGCACAGCGTTCCCGCAGTTCCGGGTCGCCGGGGCGCGGCAGTATCTGGTCCACGCCGCGGCCCAGCATCACATCACCGCAGAAGAACAGGGTCATCAGCCCATCGGCCACATCATCCACTGTGCCAGGACGCCACCCGCAAGGTGGCGGCAATTACGGCGGATCGGCCCGCGGAACTGCTCGGAGGGGGCACCGCTACGGCGATCGTTGAAGAGTCGCCCTACCGGTTGGTCATCCCCGGCATGGGCGGATACAGTGCCCAACGTAGTGTTCGCGACGCGCGCTGATCCCGCCTGACCGATAACCGCGCATTTTCACAGGTGGTCAATGTCGCGGAATTGCCCGGCATCGTCGAGGCGTCGTACGCGATGCCGGATTTGCACTGGGCTATGGGTTCCCCATCGGCGGGGTCGCAGCGACCAGACGGTTCGGGCTAGCCGAAGGGCCGGTCTGCGTGATGATCCACTGCGGCTCCCGCGGCGTGCCACCAGACCTGCAGCGATCACCTGTCGATCATGGACAAGGCCACGGGCCGCTACGGCATCGCCGTGCCCGACCGGCAGCTGGCCTGCGCCCCCGCCGATTCCTCGGCGGCCCGCGGCTACCTCGGCGCGATGGCCGCCGCAGCCAATTACGGCCAGGCCAACCGCCAGCTCCCCACCGAGGCGGCACGCGCGATCTTTCCCGGACCACGGCACCGAACTGGACCTAATCCATCACATGTCACACAACCTCGCCAAGATTGAAACCCATCGGATCGGCGGAATCCCCACCCGGCTCTACGTCCACCGAAAAGAAGCGGCCAGGGCGCTGCCACCCGGCCGCCCGACCTCCGTGCCGGCCTGGCCGATACCGGACAGCCGCTGCTCATCCCCGGCTCGATGGGAACATCCTCCTACGTCCTGGCGGGGGTGACTGAGCCGCGCTGGGGTGGCTCACCGCGTCAGGTCGTGTGTCAGCTGGTCCTTTAGTCTCTGGAGCTGTTCGCTGACGTGGACCGGT
>Ga0116217_10000922_pt1 | contig 29471 bp, 51 predicted proteins | sample Sb_taG_6_FD_89697 | JGI IMG/M metagenome (GOLD analysis project Ga0116217, IMG submission 89697) | Peat soil microbial communities from Weissenstadt, Germany - Sb_50d_4_PS metaG | ecosystem: Environmental > Terrestrial > Soil > Wetlands > Peat | place: Germany: Weissenstadt | collected 2010-09-21 | reverse complement strand
CTTATAGGCATCATCAGTCGGTGTTGCTGGCGGGGCCGGGCCGTGTCGCAACGGAGACAGGACAATGAAAATAAAGCAAATACATGAATCGCTGGTCGGTGCGATGGTATTGGTGCAGCGGGTGCAAACCGAGGTAAATAGGCCGAGCAATCACTGGATGGGTCTTGATGACGAGATAGAGGCATGCTTGATCGCTGCTGAAACCATCATCAAGACGGCGGATCAGTTAATCAGCCGCACTGAATAGGAGTAAATATGAAACAGACATATGAGCAATTAGTTGATCGGACGGAGGCTGCCGTGAAGGGCGGTTCATTGGTCATTTTTAGGGTGGTCATCGGGCATGATCGCACTGTGGGTTATTACGAACGGCCAATGGATGGAGGGGAGGAGGACGTTGATCCGGCTGTTATCATTCAGCTGGTGTGTAATGCGGCGTCCATGCGGCTTGAACAATGGGCCAAGAATGTTAACCCAACATATTATGGCGGTCGCGTTGAGCCGCTGGTCCGGCAATCATGGGTCCGTCGCCATGCCAAGCGCCTGCTGGGTCTGGCGCTGGCGATGGTGGTGTATGGGACGATGCTGTTGCTGGCGCATTTCCGGCTGAACTGGATCGCGGACCCATCCGGCATCCTGTTAGCGACTGGACTCTACTTGTTATGCGTGGTCGTCCTTATCTGGTGTCCGAGGTGGAAGTGTCTGATGGCCATTGCCTTGATGGCATGTCTGACCGGGCAGCCGGTGCGGGCGCAGGACAGTCAGCCGGTGCAGCCGCAGGTTGGGCTGTGTGAGGGGATGGTGTTCATCGCCGTGGCCGCTGCCGCCGGTTATGTGGTGTTCGCCTTGTATCAGTGCACTCAGCCATTGCCGCCTCCGCCTCCGCCTCCGCCTCCGCCTCCGCCGCCGGTCCCTCCGCCAGTCATTTATTATTGGCCTTCCTGTGGTGCGGTGGTCAGGCAGCAGTCAACTTCGGTCCCGATCGGGCTGGTGGTCACTAATGAGGACCAGCTGGTTGAGGCGTCGTGGCCGGTGGATCAGCAGAAGTGGACTGACTGGCAGGGCAATCCCTACACGTGGACGTTTACCACCATGGCGGCGACGAACGGCCCGCATCTCCAGTTCAGCACCAACCTGACGGACTGGGCGGACTTGCGCTGTTCGGTGCAGGGGTGGGTCAGTTCGGCGTCGTCACCTGATCCGGGCATGCAGCATCTCACCAACGTGTGCTATATCGTGTCGGTGGATGGGCTGCCGGTGGTCACGAACTGGTGTCCGGTATCGGCGGGTGCGTCGGTCGCCGGGCTGCCCATGGCCGGGAGCCGTGGCTTCTATCGAGTCAAACAATGAACCATTACGTGCCAATTAGTTACAATAAAGCCAGATTGACGGTGCATCATGGCAGGCGGTCCCGGCTGTCCATCCTGACGGTGTTTGGGATGGACGGGCAGCCGGTCAGATCATGGGTGGGTAAGGAAGCCATGGCCATGAGCGAACGGGTCAAGTGTCCAGTGGAGCGCCTGTCAGTCTGGTCCAAACGAAAGGTCTAATCATGCACATACACATACAAAACGGAATTATGAAGCTGACGCTCAAACAGGACCGGCATGGGCGGCTGTGCCTGTGGCCGGGGAACGTTCAATCACGGATAGTGGTGGATGACAGTGGGCAGCATGTCGTGCCGGGGGAGGGAGCGCTGGCCCGGCTGGAGGGTCATGACAAGCATCATGTTCAGTCGAGATTGACGGACCAGATCAAGGACCTGCTGGAGCAGGGATTCTCGGTCGTTCTCAAGAGGGAGGAAGTAGCAATATGATTCCCGTCCGGTCCTGCTCATTCACGGGACACGTGCGGGGCCGGAGGGGAGGCATGAAGCCTCCAACGAGGGAATAGTTTCCTCGTCTAATAAACAAAATAGTGAACTATGAGTAATGAAAACATAAACCTTGGTGCGCTTGCCAGCATCAAGTCGGCCACTGGCCGGATCATCAAGGGCAAGGATGGCCGGACTGCCGGGGAACTGACATTGACCACCGAACAGGGTGAGATCAAACTGACGCTTGCCACGTTTGATGACATCTATCGGGGGATGGTCAATTGCTGGCCAGTCATCAGCCCGCTCAAGGCCAAGGTGGTCGAGGCCAATCGCAAGGAGATAACTGAGGCCAAGGCTGCCGAGCGGGAGGCGGAAAAGGCCAAGCAGAGGGCCGAGCGCGAAGCGGCTGTCAGAAAGCGCAAGGAGGAGCAGGAGTTAATCCGGGCCGAGAGGGAGCAGGCCAAGAAGGACGCTGCTGAAAAGAAAGCCAAGGAAGCGGCGGATAAACTGGCCGCCAAGAAAAAGGCTGACGCCACCAAGCTGAAAAAGGCCGCTGACGCCAAGGCCAAAAAGGACAAGGCAGATCAAGCTGCCTGAGCATGGGCCATACTGGCTAAACAAACAAAAACATAATAAAATACACATATGGACGCAACGTTGAAGATTGACGAAAAGCGCAAGGTAGCCGTCATCGAGATACCGCTGAACCCCACACCGAGGACGAGCGCGACGGGCGCTACCGTCTCGGTCGCCGAGACACGGAATCAGCAAACTGATGTGGTTTATCTTGGTAAACAAATCAAGTTGACCTGTCAGGTCTATTATAAGCCGTAGCGTTAGCGGCGCTGACTCAACACGCCCGGCGGGGGAAGCCTCGCCGGGCTTTTCCGTGTCCACTTCTGGCCGGGCTATCGGCGTCCGGGCGGGGTTCATTCGAGGATTGCGCGGACCCGCCCGGCGTGTTAAACTCGGACCGTGATGGGAACGTGGCAACGAGAGTCAAACAACCCTTGGCGGCTGGCTGGGTATCTCCATGGAGGGGATCTCATCACAGGTCTTCGCCCTCCGCTCGGTCAGTCGCCAAGAATGCGAGGCGCATTGCCTCAAGTGCAAAGTGCGCTGCTTAACAAAATAAACATATGAAACTATGCGTATATGGTGGACATTACGGAAGTGAGGGTAAGGGATCAGCCGCTGAATGGCTGGCCAAGCATGCCCGGCATGTGGACCTAAAAACCAAACAACCTGACCGGCAATTGGTGGTCATGGGTGAGAACTCACCAAATAGCGGGCACACCTGCTCGCTGGGTAAGACGCGCAACCTGCCATCAACTGCCTTCTTTGCCGATATGGTCCTGATGGGGCCGGATAGTGCCATCAATCTGTCGGTGCTGATTGAGGACATATCAGCCATTGCTGCCGCGAGGAATGGTGATGTGCCGGACATATACATTCATGAGCACGCGGCGCTGGTACAGAAAGATGATCAGGCAGCCGAGCAATCAGATGGAGTCGTCAAGCGGATCTCCTCCACCGGATCAGGGTCCGGGGCTGCCCGTGCCTTGCGAAAGCAGTATCTGCGGAACGAGGACGCGGTCATCAAAGCTGGAATGCGTGAAGTGGAGATGCCGGACGGAAACCATGTTCATATTGTGACTCGTTCGCAATATCTTGCGATGATTGAGGACCTGCACACCGAGGACTGCCTGTTTGAATGCTCGCAGGGGACGCTGCTCGATGTTAATTGGGGCATTTATCCTTACGTAACCTCCCGCCAGACGCTGCCCCGCGTGGCCATTGAGCGGAATGCGCTGGCCGGGCTGGGGTTTGATTATGTGGGCGTCTATCGGACGTTCCCAATCCGGACGGGCGGACCATCCGGACCGACTGGAGCCGAGGAGATTACCTTTGATGAGATTGGGGTCGAGCCGGAGATAGCCAGCGTCACCAAGCGGACCCGCCGCGTGTTCCGGTTCAGTTCGGATGACTTCCGGCTGTCCATTAACCTCACCCGGCCTCAGTATATCTGCTTCACTCATCTTGATTATCTCAAAATTCCGGCGGACCAGCCGGGGCCATTCCTTGAATGGCTGGCCTCGGAAATGGGCGGGCAGATGCCCTTTCAGGTGGAGGGGTTGCTGCTTTCGGATAAGCTTGGTGTGCTGTACAACCATGGGAGGCAGACGATATGAGATCAATCGCCTTTCTGCAAAAATGGCCGATGGACACGGCGCAACGGAGTTATTGGTTGCGTCAGCTATCCTCGGAGTTGCCGGACGCCCTGATTGGCAAGTTTCAGAGGGGGCAGAAATCACATGGGGGAACTGATTTAGGTGAACTTGAAACGGAACAGCTGATTGAAGAGATGCTGATGGAAGCACTCGATCAGATCAATTATCTGTCGGAACTTAAGCGTCGCATGATTCCGTATGGGGATGGCGTTTATCTTAAGCGGACCGGGGTGCTGATCTTGCTGGAACTGCTGGATAAGCATGCTGGTCCGGTAACGCCAAAACAGCGTGAACTGATGGACCTCTTGCGGTCCATCTCAACCAGTAAGGAGCCATCATGAGTCAGAACCCAGACCGAGGCCGACAGGTCCAGATTCCCGGATGCGGGATCATGTTCAAGGGACTGAAGGCACAATATCACATTGACAAGCTGATGCAGAAACGGGTGGAGTGCCCGTTTGACGCGGGCATGGACCTCTATCTATCGCGGGCCGAGCCGCTCAAGTCGGAGGCGCTGGCCGGGTGTCACCGGTTCATGATGGGGACTGAACTGCATCTGGTTCCGGCTGCTGGGACGTTCGGGCTGATCCATGAGCGGTCCTCCAGCCTGATCCTGCTTAACGGCGGGCGGGTCCGGAGCGGAATCATTGACGCCGGATACACCGGGGAACTGCTCGTCGAGATCACCTGTCCGAGGGAGGCGTGGGAGCAGGTCCTGACCGAGATCAAGACGGTGCAGGTGAAGGAGATTGCCGTGGCACAATTGATCTTCGTGGCCATCTTCGCACCCGTATTTCAGCCGCTGCCGCCGACGACCTTGCCGGGCCGGGGCGACCGTGGATACGGCTCAACCAATCCAGCATGATCCTATGGAATATAAAACACAGTTTGTCCTATTGGATTCTTTAGCTTATTCCATAGGATAAATCATGGCCAAAAAAGGCTCACCAATCCGCGTCGTGTTCCGGGACCCGCTGGGCCGGTTCATGCGGCAGGCGGACCGGTATAAGCCGGGTGTGGCCATGGTGCAGGCGGTGCGCAATAAACGATACATCATCCTAGCCGAGCGTGGACTCCCGCCAGAGAGCCTGATCAACGTCCTGTCCCAACGGGAGTTTGAGTCCCTACCGGAGGCATTGATAGACCGCGGCGACTACACATCAAAGAAGAAGTACAAGGCATGGGACATTGCCGAGCAGATTGACCGGACGAGGGGCATCCGGCGGAAGCAATTGAAGTTCACCATCCGGATATTGGTCGGCAAGCGGCAAAAGTCGGTCACGTTCTATCACAAAATCAAGCGGAACACCGCCTCCAGCTATGCCATTTTTCGGCGTATAAATCAGGAATTGGGGTTGGAAGGCTACTTCCTGTATGACCGGACGCCGAGCGGTAAGGTGCTGGCTGATCGGACGGGTAAGCAAGTCCATCTGCAGGGCATTGACGTGGAGGAGATTATATAGGTGCGAGCCGCACTTGCCATCAATGGGCTTAACATGAAAGCCAAACATAAATCAAACGGCAAATTCATCAGTGAGCAATATGGGTTGTCGTTCATCATCAAGCCGGGTGACCGGGTGAGGATCATCTCCGCCCGGCATCCGGACGTGATTCCCGGCACGCTGGGGGTGGTGGACTGCCTTAAGGAAGACGGATATGGGGTGCGAATAACTGGAAGCTGGCAGATTGCCGGTGAGGACCACGGGCTGTGTACCGAGGAGACCAAGGTGGTCTGGTTTGAGAAAGAACATGTGGTGAAGGTATGAATATCAAGCGATATTGGCTAAATAAAAAATCAAAAAACAAATGGATTGGTGAATTATGTTAGATGATTTTGTTGAACCACCGGAGCCGGAGTTCTCGCTTAAACTCGATGGCGGTAAGTACACTCTGATTCGGGACCGCAATCGCCAGTATGCATTACGCTATGGTGAACCGTGGCGCGATCTGACTGGGGATAACTTGATTTACTCGTTAATTGTCGAAATCGAGCGATTGAACAATCAAATTAAATTACTGAAAGGATATTAATGATTACTGCAATCATACCCTGTCGGAATGATCCGCAACTCCCGGCGACCGTGGCCTCCCTGCGGGACGGGGCCAGCCATGATCCGGCCTTCAAGATTACCGTGGTCTATGATGAAGATAATGCCGAGCCTCCGGCGGTCGGAGTGGACTGCATCATCCGGAATGAACACCGGCTGGGGCCGGGTCCCTCCCGGCAGAAGGGAGCGGAGGTCTGCGGGGATGACTGGCTGATGTTCTGTGATGCGCACATGCGGTTTCCGGCTGGCTGGTTTGATCTGGCCGTCGGTTATCTGGAGGCTGCCAATGAGGAGGACGTATTTGGCACCGTCTATCACTCGGATGTGATCTTTAATCCGTTCTGGCATGACACCCACAACGTAGGCGGGGCTGATTTCTACTTCTGGCGGCATCACCGGCAGACGTTTTCGTTCGCCGATCTGGTCCCCCGCCGGACGCGTCAGCATCCACTCTATGAGGTCCCTTGCGTGCTGGGAGCCTGCTACTTCGTCAACCGGGTCTGGTTTGAGCGGATCGGCGGCTTCAAAAGCTTAACCGGGTACGGATCGGAGGAGGTCTGGCTGTCATGGATGTCGTGGCTGACCGGGGGGACGGTGCAGATCATGGGCGCTCTGCCGGTGACTCACATCTATCAGAAGCCGGTCAGGGGCGGTAAGGGACCGTCGCCGGATGAACAGGCCCTGAACCGGCTGATCTGCCTGCGTCAGATTCTGCCGGTGAACGAATACACCAGCTTCTGTTCTTGGCTGCCGATTGATCAGCACATCAAGGACCTCGCCGGGCTGATGAAACTGACCAGACCTGATGGCGTGGTGGACCATCTGGACGTATGCTCATGGTTTGAATTGCAGACGCTGACCGAGGCGTTCGAACTCATGAGTCAGTTTGAGGTAGCATCTCATCAAACCATCCTGTGCGACTCTTGCGGGCGGTCTGTGACCGATTGGCACCGGGTCCGTGGGGCCGTGGAGGACAGTCCGGTGCTGGCCGTCTGCAATGACTGCTGGGATGGACTGCGCAATTTGGGATGGAGGCGTTTATGAACCGTACCAACACAATTCCTCGCTATGGCCTGCGTGAAGTGGGTGAATATTATCCAACACCACCGGAGTTCGTGCGTGGCAGCCTGCAGGCCATGTGGGACATGGACCGGACCGGGCCGATGAAGTGTCTAGACGTGGCAGCAGGTAAGGGTGAGTTCGCTAACGAGTGGCTTAACCTGACCGGCATACAGGCAGATGGCTTTGACCTGATGCCGAGGCCAAGAGGGTTTAAGGGCCGCTGGTATCGAGATGACTTCTTAAATAGCCGCTATGGTGGGACATATGACCGAATCTTCATGAATCCGCCGTTTACCCTGTCCATGCCGTTCATTCATCGCGCTTTTGACTGGCTCACTTATGAGACTGGCATCTTAGGCTGTTTTGCCCGCATATCGTTTTTGGAAGGGCAGGACCGATATGAGGAATTATGGAAGGATTGGAAGCCTGCCAAGGTGATCATCTTCGATGCCCGCATCCGGAACGTAGGTCGGTCGAGTGACAGCATTGGCCGGTGCTTCATCATCTGGCAGTTTCGCAGTAGTAAATCAACAGAATTAGTTTGGCACAAGATATGAATATTTACATAATCATGATCGGTTTTAATCAGACCAACGCCATGACGTTCCACGTGTCAGCTGATGCTCATCAGGTAGCATGTGAACTGGCGTCTGCTGAACTGGAGAAGCAGATTAAGGACAGGCTGACGGATGTGCGGATCGAAATGTCCTTCGTGCTACCAAACTGTAAATATGTGGGCACCGAGGGTCCACACATCATCATGTTACAAAGATTATGAGCAAGATACCTGACTGGCTTCCGGGTGCGCTGGCTGTCGCACAACATAAGGATCGCATTGCTAGTTGGCCGTGGTATGGGCGGTTTCTCCACTGGTCATTGATCAGTTGGCGGTGCCCGTGCTGTGTGAGGGACCGTCAGAATCGAAAATATGAGATGAAGTTACTATGACTGAAGAAACAACAGCCACTGGCTTAATTGAGGACCAGTATTCTGACTGGTATGGTTTCGACACCGAGAACGATGAACACGGCAGGGTGACGCTCACCGCTCTGGTCCACGAGTCGGGTAACCGCTCGGTCTTCGAGGGGGCCGGGCATCTGGTCAAGGCGTGCGAGGGCAACACGCTAGGGCCTCGACCGGTCATCATCTGCCACAATCTCGAATATGATCTGATTAACGAATTCGGCGTTGACGCCTATGCCATGATGTCGCTCAATTACCTTAAGGGCAGGCTGATCTCGGCCAAGCTGGGGAACGTCCGGTTCCTTGACAGCTTTAACCACTTCCGGATGAGCCTGCTCCAGTTAGGTGAGTCGCTTGGCATTAAGAAACTCGGCATGGACATCAACAGCCCCGAATACGTCTCAACTGACGCATGGATTTGCCTGCAGGCCATGGTGCAGGCCCGCGATTACATCGCCAGCCTTGGTGGTCGGATTGGGGCAACCAGTGGGAGCAGCGCCCTGTCCATCTGGCGTTATATGACGGATGATGAGTACATGACTGGCCCATATGACACGCCATGGCTGCGCAAGGGTTACTATGGAGGACGGACGGAAATCTTCCGCCCATACGTTGAGTGCCCGCCCATCCTCAAGGATGGTAAGCTGGTCTATCATGAACTGTGGGGCAAGTTGGACCGGAGCGAGGACAAGTTCGCCGATCCGTCCGAATTGAGCCGTCTGCGCAAGCTAGAGAAGCAGGGTAAACTGTGGGTGGACCGGGAGCAGAACATCCGGGGTTACGACATCAATTCGATGTATCCGTTCTGCATGCTGAATGAGTATCCGGAGAGCCTGATTGAGGATCCCGGCATGACCAAGGGTAAGGGCATGGCCGAGATCACCATCACCATTCCACAGGACGTTTACTACGCTCCGCTGCCCTATCGGACGCCGAATGATGAACTCTGGTATCCGGTGGGCGTTTTGCGCGGAGTGTGGACCTATGATGAGGTCCGGCGGGCCGAGTCCATGGGGGGCAAGGTCCTCAAGGTCCATAAGGCGTACGGGTGCAACGTCATGTGCCGTCCATTCAATCAGTTCATCCACACCCTCTACACCAAGCGCAAGGCGACGGCCTCCGAGGCCGAGCGGTTGTTCCTCAAGGTCCTGATGAACGCCTTGTATGGCAAGGTCGCCAGCCGCAATCAGGTGACCCGGACGGTCAGCCGGTATAAGCTGATGAAGGACGACCGTGGACGCAAGCGGATTGAAGAGGTCAAATGGATCAACTATCACCGGGGCCTGCTCGACTATTTCACCCCACAGCAGCCCTACGTCAACGTCTGCTGGGGTTCGATGATTACCGCTTATGCCCGGCTACTCCTCCATAAATACCTGATGAGCATTCCACAGGAGAAGGCGATTTACTGTGATACCGACTCGGTGTATTGCGTGGACCATGAACTGCCGGAGAGCAAGGAACTGGGGATGATGAAGCTGGAGAAGAAAGCCAGCATCATGATGGTGGTCCAGCCCAAGGCATATCGCATTGACCAGTTCTACCGGGCAAAGGGCGTGCCCCGGCCAAAGGTGGATGAGGCGGGCAACATCACCATTGACTTTGCCCGGCAGTATGTGGAGGAAGGTTACACCGAGTTTCAGGCCCCGATCCGGTTCCGGGCCAGCATCAATTCGCATAAGGGCAAGGCCAATCAATGGGTCCTCCATCACAAAGGGCAGAAGAACGCTTATCGGGCAAAACAGCTTTCCGGGGGCAGGTATGTTCCGCCAGTCCTCGGCGAGCAGCTAGAAATGAAACTGGCTGCGAAAGGTAGAGGGACGAAACAACTAACGTTAGTATAATACATATGGCAAGTCCAAAGAATGCAGGTAAGGGCGGGTTCGCACAGGAGTCCGCCGAAACCAAGGCGGCGGAAGACCGCCTGAGTGAAGAAGAATTGGCGGCACGTGATTACATGGCAGATGAGACCGCGTGGGAACAGGGTGAGGGGGAAGAGTTTGGTGGTAAGTCTGAGATTCTCATCCTTCGCGTGGGTGAATTAGCTGGCCCGTTGGTCTATGTTGGTCATCAGGAAATGACCACCAGCCTCGGTGAAACCACTGTGCACATGGCGACCACTAAAAATGGTGACACCATGCGGCTGCCGATTCAGGCAACCTTCCTCCGGTCGGTGGATCAGGCCGGGTTGGTCCGTGGTGATACCTTTCTGGTCAAGCGGTTTGAGGACCAGATCAAAAAGCAAGGTAAGGGTAAGGGTAATCCGATGGCCATTTATGGTTTGAGGGTTGTTCAACGCGCTCCACGTCAGATGGCGGCAGCAGTCTAACCGGGTGGGGACAGGGGAGGGGCAGGGAGGCCCCTCCCTCTTAGCAAGTATGGCTCATACCGTGAAATGCGAGTCTTGCAACCGGGTCTGTTACGTCCGGTTCCTGTGCTGGCATTGTGGCCGGTTCGTCTGTGAGGGATGCTGGTTGCGCTGGCATCAATGTGGACCCGGCCATGAAGCCAACAAATGTACGGATTGGGACATGTACATGCAGATGCCATCATGGATTGTCCGCTTACGGGCACGCAACAAGCTGACTTTATGAATGAACCTACTGTCAAATCTGAACCAGTCGAACTGACAACCCTCTGGCTGGCCAATCCGTGGGTCAGATTAATTGGCAGGCATGACCGGGTCTATCTGGCCGGACCGATGAGCGGCATGCCGGACATGAACCGGCCAACCTTCTACCGGTGGGAACACCTGCTAAAGACTCAGGGTGCAACCATCCTGTCCCCGGCGCATGCCGATCAGTCGTTGATGTATCACGTCTTAATCCGTCAGGGGCTGCAAATGGTCCTAGCAGCCAACGTCACGGTCATGCTGCATGGCTGGAAGGACAGCAACGGGGCCAACGTCGAGTGGGCCGTATCCAGCATGATTGGAAACCGAGTCTATTACGAACAATAAACACATGCAAATCACATTTAAACTCAAACGGGATGAGAAGGTGCTTAATAACTGGTTCAAGATGGCTGAAAAGACCGGAATAGCAGCCAAGCGACTGAATGATCAGATGTTTATCGTACAACAACTGATGTGCGAGAGCGATATTGACTTCATCCGGCTTGGATCAGAAATCAAGCTGTTGCCATTGTATCTGGAGGCTCTTGTGAAGGAAGTTGATGACTTTAAGGAAAAGATCAAACCCTATGAAGACCCGGTTGAAGGGGTGGAACAGCAGCTGCAATTTTCATTCTATTTTAATCGCTGACCTATGGGATCACCAAAGTCAAGCTTTCAAAAAAAGGTGGACTGGATGGCGCGCCATCATGAGTTATGGGCTGGCTGGCCGGAGAGCGTCAGGCTGACGGATGACCAATTAAAAGCCCGGATGGTGGAGGATAATTTAATTTCCGCCGGTTCACATAATTACGACATCATGGACTTCGGTAAGCTGGTCGCCGCTGCCCGTGAACGGCTTCGGATCAATTATCGTAATAGACACTAAATCTATGTTACTAGCTGACGCCATCGCCAAGTTACAGGCCATCTCCCGGCAGAAGCCGGAGGCGGATGTCCGGCTGAACTCCCGCGAATTTCCGGCCTATGGATTCGAAATTGTTGACATTGTTTATGATCCGGACCGGGCGACAGCAACCATCATCTTTAGTGACCAAGACTTTTAACAAATATAACACTATGAAACTATCAATCATCCTTCCCGTCGCGTCTTACAACGTCGAATGGCTCGACCAGTCAATCCTGTCCACAGCGGGCCTCGCTGATGAACTGGTAGTCGTGGCTGATGAAGGCTGCGAGTTTCATCCAGCGTTTCAGAATAACCCGCTGGTCCATCAAGTCATCACCATCCGGGGACCGCGCTGCCTCGCCTCGGCCTTGAACGCCGGGATCGCCGCCAGTGGTGGGGACTGGTTCTGCTTCCATTGTTCGGATGACTACTTCGAGCCTGCTGGGATGCTGAAGATCAAACAGTTCGCCGCCGGTTCAGACTTCGACATTGTGGGCGGAGTGGCTCATAGCTTCGGCATGCTGGGTGAGAACCTGTGGCCGAGGAGCGGAGACATTTCGCAATTGGAAACCATCTGCTGCATTACCTCACCTGCCCTGCAACGAAAGACGGTCTGGTGGAAGGTCGGCGGATATGAGCACCTGCGCTACCTCGACTGGCACTATTGGAAGAAAGCGATTAAGGCAGGCTGCCGGTATCACTTCTGTGATGAACTGATGTTTCATTACCGGTGCTGGCCGGGCACCATTAACGCCAAGTACGGCTACAATGACAAACTTGGCCATGAGTGGGGTAATGGACCGAGGGAGCATTAATATGGCAATACCATGCGCACAAAACTCAAATATACGGACCACCGCATCCTCGTCTGCCGCAGGCCCAAGGATGGCAAGCCCTCCCTTAAAGTCTTCGGCTGGAAGGGAAAGAAAGCAACCTACACCATCAGGGGGCCAGTTACCTTTGTCAGCGTTACTTGTCGAATTGAAGGTCGCCCGCGCAAGGTGCCTAAAAAGCCGAAAGCTAGGCGGTCCCTTATACGAAGACTTCTGCGACTCGGCGGTAAGACTGTATGAGTTCCTCGACCGCCGTTCGATCGAGGAACTCGAATCCTGCACTGAAGGCGAGTAACAGTGCAGGGGCTGCCATGCCTATCAAGTTGGTGAATTGGCGCTGGCAAGGTGCGTGGCTACGGTCCCCGCCGTGCCATTCGTGGCGGCAATGCTCACCGCCTTATCAGCCGCTCCCGGAGTGGCAACCACGGCAGCCGCCAAGGTAGCTGCAGCAGCCTGATGCTGGGCAGCCAGCGCCGCCGCTGCCGCCGCCTGATTGTTCTTCCATCCGGCAATGATGGCGAAAACTGCACCCAGTCCGCCAAATACCCAGTTGATGGCTGTCGGCACGAAACTGGCCACTGGCGCGGCAGGCGTCGCCGCCAGAATCGCCTGCGCCGCCGGAGCCAGTTGAACGGCAATGTTCGAGTAATTGTTTAGTGCTGGTGGAGGACTATAAATCACTGGAGCTACCGCATAATTGGTGACCGGCAGGCCGGTGACGGGTGAGACGGGGGCGAACGCCGGGTTAGGCGAGGAGGACAGGCACCCAGTGAATAGAATGGCAGTCAATCCGGCGATGACCGCCAATTTGATCATGTTAATTTTCTTCATAACTTAGTTGTTGTCTTGTTGTAGTTTGTTTTTTTCTGTCACCCGTCCATGATGGTCCGGCTGGCTGAAATCAGTAGTTTCACGGATGTGCTGTTCAAATTTACTGGCAACCTCGGTCAGTTGCAGCTTGAGTTCATTGATGGCTTGATAATTCTTAATGCCGATATATAAGCTCAAGGTGATCAAGACCATGTTAACGGAACTTACCTTTCCAGTGTGCATAAGCTTCTTCAAGTTGTCTCCCATGATGGTTTGTAAAACGAACTTAAACATGATTACCTCCACACTTTATCTAACCGCTTGAATGGTAGAGTGATGAACTGCCATGAATTGGTATCAGACAGGTTGGTGGTCGCCATGACCGTGACCCCTGCCAGCCGCTCAAAGTATCCGGCAGGCTGGAATGGTGCGTCACACCAGAAGCCGATCTGCAGATTGGTCCCTTGAGGAGGAGCCGGATGATTGGTAACCAGTAAAGTGATGGACAGCGGACTGAAGCTGCTGCCGGACTGCGATTGCGCCCAGAACGAGATCGGCCAGCCATTGGTCAGCCAGAGGCCGCAGGCATAGGACCGGCCACAGCTGACAGCGTTAGTTGGTCCATAATGTGGCCACCAATAAACCCAATATGAAAGGTTGGTGTCTGGGATGTAGTTCCACGCGACGACGATCAGGTTGGTGGAGGGCACGTCCGGTCCACCATTGGTCGGCGGCATGATGGATGACAGCGGCTGACCTAGGCAGGACCAACATAAAAGACCCGATAATAAAATGGCCAGTTTAATAGTCATTAAACGATGCTTAGAAGCATGCTATAGACGGTGACTGTCTTCGAAGCGGCGGCAATGTTTTCCATCTGCACGTCCACATAATCATTAACGCTGAGGTTCAATATGCCTCCACAGGCAATGGCCATGGTGACTGGAGTGGGCGCGACGGTGTTGACTTGAAGCTTCGTCTTGGCCACTGGCGTATTGTTAACCGCCAAAGCTATCTCATAATTGCTGGACGAGGAACCAAGTCCTACACAACCATGCGCGACTACGCGATAGATTCCGGCCACGCCGCAGACCAGCCGGTAGGAGCCATCCAATGTGAAGTTATTGGCCAGTCCGATGGACCATGCGCTGGTCATCAGAGTATACCAAGTGTTTTGGGAAGAGAGGGTGACGATATAACCTGATGTAGAACTATACCACTCCTCACCATAATTGGTATGTTGTGATGGAATCTGCCATGACGCGTCCTCCCGGAGGAACTTGGCCGTGCCCGCCGACGCGCCGGGATCGGGGACCAGCCCGGCGGCGTGGCTGCCGCCGCTGGCGACGAAGGCCGGGACGGAAATGGTGCGATTGGCGGACAGATCTCCTCCACCAGCAACTGGTGCGGTGGTGTTAATCTGGCGGGTGGTGAGTACGACGCCAGCATTAATGAGCGCGATCAGCTGCGTGCCCGTCACCTTCTGGCTCTTGGGTGAGCCTGCTGGATCATAAACTTCAAACTCCTGTGTGGCCAACGCGGCGGCAGCCGCCGTCAACTGATCAATTGTCTTGTTTGCCATAAGTTTACTTGCGTTGATTTGTTACATGACGATCCGGTAATCACCAGCGTCCGTGATCCGGTTCTCAAAGGCGTCGGTGCTGCGAAAGATGATGGGGGCCGTCACATAGACGGCAGCCGTCACCAGTGGCGTTCCAGCAACCATGGTGGTCAGTTGGACCGGAGCGAAGGCGGTGAAGATCTGCTGTGATCCGGGTCCTTGTGAATAATAAGGTGTCCCGTTAACGACAATGCTGAATTCATTGGCCCCAAAGATGACGACGTATTGCACATCGTTAGCGAGGGAGAGGGTGTAAACGCCACCGCTGTAATGCGCGCCAGCCGGAACCATGTTCTGCGGCAGGAAGATGGGATTGGTCGGCTGACTGCCGCTTTCCCCTTCATCAATGATGACCGCCACACCTAATTCAGATTCTGTCATACTCCTCCGTTCTTTGAACTATGGAGTACAGGTATTTTCATAGCTCAAAAAGGATAAGTCTTGCCCGCTCCGCCGTTGTACAGGCTTTGCACGTCGGCCAGCGCCAAGGCCCGGTTCCAGATGCCCATTTCATCAAAGTCAAAGGCATCTGGTGGACTGAATGAGGATGCGGTCCCGCCAATCCAGAATGTCCACGCCGGATTAGGAGCCGGTATGCTGGCCGGAGCAGTTGCCGTCGCATTTAGCGTTCCGTCAACATACAGGTTCATTCCAGTCGGGTCATAAGTAACAACTATATGATGCCATGTTCCATCAGCCACTGAAGTTGATCCGCCAAGAAATCCGCCTGCACCGTTATTGATGGCGAAGGCAATGGCCCCGATGCCGGACTGTAAAGTTAGAACAAACTGGTCATATCCTCCAATTCCGCCGCCATATCCAAGCATCGGACAGTTAAAGGTCGTGTCCCGGAACCAGAAGGCGACCGAGAATGGACCGTCAAACTGGCACGGCGCATAGGGGGCGGCGCTGGCCAGCAACCCGTTCCCGGTCGTGTCAACATCAATCCGGATGGCATTACCAATCTTGCCTGCGATGGAGGCTACCGGCGGAAGGACCTCAGCCAGCGCGTTCGCTCCGTTGACATCATATCTCGTTCCACTGGCTTCATCAAACCGGTAATATGCCGCCAGACTGGTCAACAGATTATTTGGTTGGGCTGGGTCCATGGGAACCTGACCGGGGATTGGCAGGCCGGTCGTCCGGTCGTAGGCCAGCGTCAGGGTGCTGGCCCCTGCTCCACTTCCACCACCAAGAAAGAACCCTCCCCTGCCTTTAGCTTGCCGCTGCTCCTGCAGAAACTTCATCAGGGTGGGCATCCGGACATAATCGTTGTACGTTCCCGGAAACAGACACTCATTGGCAGTTGTCACCGGCAGTCTCGCCACTGGCGGGTTTGTTGACATGATAGCTTATCCTATGGAATAAAATAACCAACCTAATAGAATAAGCTTGATTTCATATTCCATAGGATGGATTTTAGATTGGTAATGGGAAGTATCGCAGGATGACCGAGGCGGAGGTCCGGTTATTCGCAAAGCCGGTGCCCGATGATACGACATAGATGGCAATCTTGTCGTTACTGCCATATTTGGGAGCAATGTCGTCCGCAAATCCGACGCCGGAGCGCATGCTGTGGGAGAGGCCCTGCTCACAGAAGTGGACCAGTAAGATATCGCTGCTCCCAGCTAAGCTGATGGTTGCACCAACGTCACGGGCCACGATGACCGCCATGGTCGAATCAGTTGTGGCGTTGACCATGGAGGTCGAGAGCGTCGCCGACAGCAGGCCAATCGGGACGACGAACCCCTGCGTCGCCACCCGCGTGCCCGCCGGATAGGCTGAATTGACCGTGCCCACGTCCCGGATGCTAAATTCGATCGGGACAATTGACAGGATGTAGGGTGTGTCAGGTTGGAGGACTGATGAACCGGGGCTGGCCGGATCGCCAAGGTCCAGCCCGGCGGGACTCGGCTCGGTCCCCCACACCAGACCATTCTGTGGGAACGTCGAGAACGGAATGTTGGCTAATTCCATAGCATCAGTGATGCTGACTGAACCTATCCAGTCGGGCCGATAACTTTGAAGCCATGCAACACGACCGTCGGGGTCATGTTCTTACCGGCAAGGTTCAGGAAGTCGAAGTTCAGGTTACTCCGCCGGGCCAGCAAGACGGGCCGGAGCAGCATCCACCGGGGGATGAAGGCGACCTGTGGCACGCGCAAGGATGACCAGATGCGGCTGTTGTTCTTGTCCGTCACCTGCACGGAAAAGTTGTTGGGCCGGAAGTCGGTCGAGGCGTCCACATCAGTCGTGGCCGTGACCCAGTGTAATTCAAAATCGGCGTCCTGATCCAGCAAGAGCGGCGTCTGCCCGCTAGCCCCGCTTGACAGGGTAGCGCCAGTAACGATGTAGGAGTAAGGGACGAAGATCGGCCTCGGTGCGCTGGCCGGTGAAGGTGTCATTCCATTTGCCATAAATATTTGTAATGTTGACTAAATTTAATGTGCAGGTGTCCCGCGCTGCGAAAATGGGGAGGGGGCCGGTGGCCAGCCCCCTCCATTACACATGGCGCGAGTCATATTGTTAGCAGGTGTGGCTTCACACTTACTGCATTGGACGCAGGACGTAACCCTCAAAGATGATCCCGATCTGGACCGCCGGGGTGGTATTCCCCGTCACCAGATTGGTGAGGGCCGGTGACGCCGCGTTATCAAAGGTCATCCGGCAGGAGAACGTCTGACCGGCCTCAATCAGCTGTTCAGGATTGACCTGATATACTGCACAAGGTTTGCGGCATTGCTGAAACCACATGCCCTGACTGCCGCTATTGGTCGTCTGGTCACCATAGCTCAAAATGGTGCTGCCGAACCCCGGCGGGCAGGTGATGAGCGGCTGTGGAATGTCCCAGAACTCTTTCTGGCCGATGTTGATGAGCAGGGTGCCCTGATGCACCAGATCAGCTAGCACATTCATCAGCGGCGTGTAGAGGCTGACGATGGCGTTGGTCACGTTGTTGATGCCGGTGGGCTGGCGGTTCTTGGTCAGCAACCGGATATGAGTCCGAATCTGACGGACCCGGAATCCGACGCGGCCAAAGGCCCGGCTTTCCGGCAGGTTGGTATCCTCAAGCGTCTTGGTAGTTGAGGCGTAAGTGTCAAGGCTGCCCAAGGGAGCGGTGAAGAACTGCATTTCCGTCCCGCCTGCGGCAGGATAGCGGACGTAATCGTAGAAGCAGTAACGGTTATTTGTCCAGCGCGACCAGTCAGCCGAGCCGACGGTCTGTGACATGTCGCCCGCCGCTGCCGATGGACCAGTTGCTACCGGCGAAAGGCCGGAAGTCGTGGGTGCTGTTTGAGTTCCATTTGCCATAATCTTTTATCAGTTAATGGTTATTTGTTTCAAGTTTAGCCAGTAGGCGCTACCTACTATTGCAGCGGACGGATTTCGATGCCGTCGAGTTCGATGCCCACGTAAAGCGTGGTGTTGTTCCCAACAATGGTTGAGGCGATGATTGGTACCAATCCAGTCGGATACTCAATCGTCAACATGAAGTTTTGGTCACTCCCAATCAAGAACTGAGGATCGACCAGATAAGCTCCTTCCTTGCCAGCTACGCCCGGATAAGCGTATGGTCCTCGACTGATGTTATTACCCTGCGTTCCTGCAGTATAAACTTCCGGCACGCCATAAGCGGCGGGAGCGTATAAGAACGGCGTCGGCAGTTGGAACCATTCCTTGCTGCTGATGATGACTCGGAGGACGCCAGCTTGGAAGAACCCGTTAACGATGTCCGAGAACAAGGTGGATGCGTCGGTGCCAACCCACGCATTATTGTTTTGCATCGTGATGAAGTACCGGGTGCGGAGCGCTTTAACGATTAGCGGATTATCCAGATGCCCTGACCGCTGGATGTTGGTCAGCTGCCGGTTGGCCGTGCCGATGGTCTGCCCGAAGAAGGCAAACTGTGACTGGCCAGCAGTTGGATATGCAACAAATGAATAGTACGACCGCCTGCGGGTCTGTACCTGATTAGGATCAAACGATCCATACATTTGTTGAAGTTGCGCCAGATACGGATTGAGAATCGCACTGGCCTGAGATGTGCTACCTGTTGGAAGTGCCATAATTTTGTTTAGTTAACAATCAATTGATTCGGTAACGTTTGTGTTGTTTAGTCAATACGACTCGTATCTACCATGCTGACGGTGGAAAGGCCACGTTGGCCCCGCCAAGCGCCCGCGTGTCGCGCATTCCCTGAGGATAATAGCCGAATGGCTGGCCACGTCCGAGTTCACCAGCTACGGAGTAGGAGGAAACTGCAGGTGTGGCAGCAGGCGCTGCCGCAGGAATGATGGATGAGACGTTGAAGGTCGTCATCAGGGCATTGATGCTCATGACCAGACCGCCGATGACCATGCCCTCGGCCAGATCACGGCTTTTACGGTGAATGGCCCAAGCACCAAGAACCGGAATGCCCATGGTATAGACCAGTTTGCCGTATGTGTTATTCGCCAATGGAAGGGAAGCTCCCCACCGGTTCAGGATGAACCCGGTGCCAATCGAGGCGATGACGGCCCCGCCTGCCTTCATCAGCAACGGACGAGAGAAGGCTGACCGGAAACTGCTCATCAGGCTGCCCATCCGGGCTGATGACGAGGCGCGGCCACGGAACCGGCGGACTGGCCGGGCATGGACCACCGAAACGCTCCGGCGACCACGGCTGGCATAATAGCGCCGGACGCCTGCCGACACCTTACGGCGCATGGCTGGGGTCATCTTGGGCGGGTTCAGGTGCATCCGGCGACGTGCCCGGCGGCGAGGCCGGACAATTGACCGATAAATGGTGCGCCGACGATGCCGCCTGCGTGAAGGATTGGTGTGACGGCGGACAAACCGGCCAAGGCGGTTGCGGCCAAGCCGTACCCGGCTCCGGCGGCGAGGCCGGGGATTCATTAATGTGACGAAACGTGCTGGCATAACTTTATTTTTAGTTGCTTGTTTTCATGTTCTTGGTTAATCGCTGTTTGCGCGACTTCTTGCGTCAGCCTCCATCATAACACGCGAGGCTCGAATCCGTCAAGTGGAAAGCCTCATGGCTCCTCCCGCCGATGTGAAGTTTTGCGGCAGGTAAACCACCAGCAGAGCGCAAAGCCTAAGGCAATCCAGCAGACCGTCGTGGCGATCTGCGGCGGAATGTTGATGATGGAGGCGGTAGTTGATGGGGTTATCGATGCAGCTGTTGTAGCATCATTCACCACTTGCCCGGTCTGCGCATCCACCGTTTGACCGAAATTTCCGTTTACAGTTTTCATTGTATGAGCTATACTTGCTAACATTATTTGCCTCGGCTTCCAGCCATCATCCACAAAGCGAAACCACCCAGCCCGACGGCAACCAAGGCCCAGACGCCAGAACTGGAGAAAATCTGACCGATCCCGGTATTCAACGCCGACAATGGAGCGCCTAGCGGATCGGTAGTAATCAAATCAGCGAAATTAATCAGGGTTGACGTACTGCCCACCGCCGGGGCCGATTGACCACCATGCGACTGCGCGTAAATCTGATTATAGACCATGTTATTCCATGTGGTCACATCGAAGTCTGGCCAGTTAGCGATCTTGTCCGGGACCCGGATCAAATTGGTCAAGTCCTCTCCGGTCGTGTTCAAGGTAAATGAGTAATCAGCCGAATTGAACGTGATGTCCGCCGTGTCCGCCTGCGTGCCGTCAAGCAATGAGATAATCATGTTAAGCCTATAGTGCTACTAGTCTCTCCTCCGTTGAGTGACGACCAGCACCAGCACCAATGCCGCCAGACCGACGCCTCCGCCAATTAACCATGGGGTGTAATTGGTCGCCGGGGCTGCAGCTGCCGGTTGCTGAATGATGACGGGCGCGGCAGCCGGGGCAGCTGCTGCCTTGGCGCTGGGAGCCAGTGACGCGCTGATGGCGGCTGTCCCGATCTGCGAGGCAGCCTGAATCACCGATCCAACAATGGTAGCCCACTGACCAAAACACAAGCCAGCTGAACTGCGCGGCATGACGCCGAGCCGGTTGATTGATTGGATGGTCGAGTTACCAAATGGGCTGTTACCCCAGCCAGACCCACTTAACACATCAGGTGAAACTGATGCCGTGGGTGCAGGACTCGCAGGAGTAATTGCGGCTGGAACAGCTGGCGTACCAGCACCCGGCTGAGTGGCAAACAATGATGCCAGCCAGCCGAGAAGCTCGGTAATCGGATCAGCCTGTGCAGCCACGGCGACCGGGGCGGCTGGTGCCGCTGCCGGTGCTGAAGGCAAAATGGCAGGATTGGCGGATGGAACATTCGGCACGCTCGCTGGCACGGTCTGATTGACCAGAATGTATTGACCGGTGCTAGCATCATATGAGTATTCAGTACCATCTGGTGCGATGTAATCCGACATTGGACCGGCCTCGGAAGGTGCTACCGTGGTAGTTGTTCCTGATGGACTGACGCTTGGTGTCGGGCTAATGGATGCTGCCGGAGTGACGCCCGGCACGGCAACCGTGTTGAGATTAGCCGCTGGATTCGGCAAGTTCAGGCTGATGGTCAGACCGCCGATGGCGTTCGTCAAGGCGCTGGCGAGGCCCGCCTGCGCCTGCGCCTGCCAGCCATTCAAGGCAGCAATTGCCTGATTTTGCGCATTGGTAATGTTGGTCAGGTCTGCCTGATATGCAATCTGCGCCTGCGCCTTGATCTGACCCATTTGCGTCACCGTCGCGCCATCATTGATTGCCTGCGCCTGCGCCGTCAATGAAGCAATCTGATTCGTGATGGTCTGATATTGCTGATTGACCGCCGCCGTCGCGTCTGACACCTGCTGAGTGATGGACGCCTGCGCCGCCTGATATTGAGTAGCAATGTCAGCCAGCTGCCCGGCAGTCGCCTGCGATGCCGCCTCACCCACCTGCTCACTGGCCCCGCCGGTCTGGATGAACAGAGCCATTTTAGATACCATATCTGACCGGCTTGTGCCAAGATTATACCATTGAAGAATATATCCGAGCCACTGTTGTTGAGTCGCATCTGACAGCTTATTAAAGGTTTGTGTCAAGTCATATTGATGAGCAATGATATCATTTAAGTTAGCATATGTACCGTATAAGCCAGATTGACCCATAGCCTGATAAATAACGTTATATGCATCACTGTTCTTGATATCCTTTTTATGGGCCTGTGTCCAATTATAAAAGTTACTCGAACCGAAGCTGGCTACCATCAATCCACTAGTCCGATCATCAATCAATGCCTGCAATGCCGCTTCATGCTGAGGCAGAAGGACTGCCTCCACATAATCAGCAGGCATGGTAGCCCTCGCCTGTACCAGTTTGGCGACCTGTGCATTGATCTTGGTAAGGAAGCCCCGGTTCACGTCCGAGGTTACGGCGGAAAAGGAATCTAATGTGACCATAATGTTAGCAACATTGACTTAACGTTTTCGCAATAGCAAGATCAGTAATGCCAGCCCAACAACGCCTCCACCCACCCACCACCAGATGGTGCTGGAGGAGGCAGCCGCCGCAGTAGCTGAGGCAGCTGGCGTGGCTGCGGGGGCCGTACCGGGAGCCGGTAGCGCGGCCAGAATGCCGCTAATGGCGTCCAATGCGCTATTACCGGTGGTGGAAGCTGCCGCAGGCGTCGGAGTAACTGCTGCCGTAGCCGCGAACGCGGCAAATGAGTCAAGGTTTGGCGCTCTCATAACGTTAAATTAACTTTTCTTACGAAACATGAAAAAGTATGCTGTGATTGCCGCCAGCACCAATATCACAATCATGCTGGAGGACCCCGCCGTCGGACTGACTCCCGCCTTGATGTTCGTCGTGACAGCCACTACTTGCGTGCTGGCTGGCATCTGCGCCAGATTGATGATCCCGCCATTCGGGATGATGAAGCTGTACCCATTAAACGTGCCGGAAGCGTCCACCCCCAATGCCGTGCCATCATTGTTGTCAATGGCAATCAACACATTGGCACTACTATAGATGTTCCCAGTTGATAAGTCTTCCACTGCTCCAGCGGGCAGTTGAGCGGGCAGGACGGCTGGTGCTGCTTTAAAGTTGATCATAATGGTAGCATGTATGGTTTCATAATTAGCGATAAGTACGAGGCTTACGGGCCAGCAGCCATAACACGACGGCCACCCCGGCGACTGCCGCCACGCCAGTCAGGCCGAAGGACGCGACTGGAGATAGTTGTCCTGTGTTGGTGTCAATTTGATAATTCGGCAACAATCCCTGCAAGTATTGCTGCATCAGGGCAGCCTGACTCGTCGGCGATGTCGAATCCGAGAATGGGCCGTATATCCGGTTCATATGTTAGCAACATTGGATTAATTTTACTTGGCTGGCTTACGCGATCCACCGCCCGATGACAGGACAACGAGCAGCACCACTCCGCCGACAGCAGCCAGAATCAGGCCGGTGGACAAACTGGAAGTGGCTGCCTTGGCTGTGGGTGCCTTGATGCCGAGGGCAGCCTCCGCCGGAGACACGGCACCTTTGATCGCAGCCGTCGCGGCAGGCGTGATCCCGGCAATCAGCCCGTTGATGGCATCAACAAAGGAATTGCCGGTGGAGGCTGGCTGCGCGAAAGTGGACCCGGCAGCCGCCAGTTGCGCCGCCGTCAGCGGCGTGCCGAGGGCAGCCAAATTTGCGGTGCTATAAGTAATACTATTGAAATTTCCACTGGCATCCACGCCGAGGGCTGAAACGCCGTCGCCGTTATCTATGGCGATCACGTTCCCGCCAGCGTCCATGATGCTCCCAGTATTGGTATCCTCCACCGAACCATCCGGCAGATCGATGGTGCCTGCCGCCTGTGCAAAGGCAGCGAAGGAGTTCAAAGTTGGCTGAGTACAACTAAAACGGCGAGGTAGCACCTGCGCCCGGAAAGTCCGGTAACTGCGATAACTGCTGAAGTTGCTGAGGTTTCCCTCAGCCACGTTAATCATGTGTTTGTTCATGTTCATAATATGTAAGAGTGTTGCATATCACTCATATGGTTAATATTGGATTATACTGTGGTTGTGGCCCGGACTTAGCACAGGGATCAATCTGGATCAATTGCCCGTTCAGGATGACTCCGCTAATGACGTGGTTGAAGTCCGGGCTGCCGCCAAACTTCACCCCGACGGCCTTGGTCTGAAAGCCGATGGACCCCAGCAGGGAGTTGAGCAGCATCACGTGGTCATCACAGTCGCCGATGGCGAACCCCTGCTGATAATAATCAGCAATGAGTTTCAATGGCGACACCAGATATTCACCATCAACCGGATCACGGACGTAAGTTACATTACTCATGACGAAGTGGACCACCCGGTTAATCTGCTCGGTCAGATCATTGTTCTCCACCCCGGCCATCAGGTTGACGGCCAGTTCACGGACGGTGGGATCAGTCGAACAGCGACTAACCTCCTCCTCCATGATCTGGAGGATTTGCGTCTGGTCCGGCTGGTCCGGCTGGAGTTCGATCAGGACTCCCCGGTCCAGCGGCAATGGGGCTATCTGGCTCATAAGCTAAAATCAGTCGGCGCAATTCGTCCAGCCATGGCCGGATGTCGGCGACCTGCGCCTCGTCTCCGAAAAGCTTAACGCACCAGTCGTCCGGCGTCAAGGTCTGCTTGACCATCTGGAAGCTCTGCTCATCCATCTGATCAACCATTAGGTCGAGATAGAGCGCCGGATCACTGTTCTGCCGGGCTGCCTTGAGTCCCATCTTAAACAGGACCGCATATTCAGCGGGCATCATGGCAACCAGACCCTGCGGCTTCGGCGGGGTCCTCACCTGTGCCTGCGGTTGACCGGGAATTGCCGGAGTGAATCCCACCATTCGTTCAGCGACTGGTGCCAACAGTTTACCAACTTTTTCCCACATAGTCTCTTCCTTATCATCTGGTTCCTTTTCAAATATGTCCTTAATCTGCCGCATCATTTCCAGCGTCTCCGACATGGGAGGCCGGTCCTGCTTCTGCTTGATGAGTTCCATCAGGATTGTCTGATTGTCCTGCCCGCCCTTCCCGGCGAACATGGTCGCCAGCGCCGTGATCATGGCGGTAAAGTTCTGTGACTGGGTTTCCTGCGATTTCATCATCATGGTCATCATCATGGCCATGGTCGAATCCGATTTGCCAGTGGCCCGGTCCATGAGGCCCATGATTTCCGTCATCTTGATGCCGTCCCCGCGCGGGGCCTGCACCATGTCCAGCAGCCGGGTGGTCATGTCGCCAGATTTCAACCCACCATCAGCCGCCAGCCGCTTGATCTCCTCTTCATCCAGCTGACCCTTAAACCGGGGATCGATGCTGAAATTGAACATCTTATACATCTGACCATTGGCCCGAAATGTTCGACACTGGTAATCACCACCACCGAACTTCAACTTGCACCGCTCGATCATGTCCTCCGTGTTCCAGCCTTCCGGCGGCACGGTACAAAGATAATAAAACTTCTGGTCCATCGGTCCACGCCGTTCAATGCGTATCTTGCCTCCCTTCTGGACATCATTGGACAGGATGATCTCATCGATCTTCTCCCGGTCCACATTATCCAGTGCCTCATCCTGCACGGCCCGCCGTTCACGGGCTGCCTCGGAGGGAGACAAGCCAGTTTGTTCTTCAAGGGTTATCTCCGGCACATCGCCCGGACCATTATTTTTCTCGCCTGTTTTTTTCATAAGAGTAACAACAATGCCCCAATGCCTGCGCCGACAAGGGCGGGGCCTGCCTTGCCAGCAAGAGAAGAGGTAGCGGCAGCGGCAGCAGACTGCATCATGGCCTTGACCGTCGCCGAGTAGAAGAAATCTGAATATGGTTTCCAGCGGGCCACATAGGTTGCAAGCGTGGACAGATCACCACCAAGCAAGCCCACCGCCGGATCGCACAGATGGACCGCCCCAGTATTGACCGTCCACGCCATCGAATTAGCCGTCTGCACATCCGACAGCCATGACTGATAGGCCGAAGCCAGCGCCAACTTTTGGGCCTGCGCCGGTTGCGGGTTTGGAATGGTGGACTTGGCCAGATTGATCCCGGACATTACTTCCGCAGTCAAGGACTGAGAAGCATTGATTGCTGTCATCGCCGACTGCGCATTAGCTATCTCAGACCCGGCCTGATATACTGAAAGACCTGCTGCAAGCGCCCAACCGACAACCGGTATGATGGATAGTATGACACTCAGTCCCGTCAGAACATATGGCAAACCGCTGGTGCTGGGGCAGGGTGGGGCATTCAACATGGCCGGATCAAGCAGCACTCGATAAACATGAGTCCCATCCGACACTGATAACAGTTCAGGCCGCAACTGCCGAATCTTATCCTGCAAATTGAGTTCATGGGCGATGCCAGCGTCAGGTGAACCGCCAGTCGGCAGCCCGGCAGAGATTACCGGGTCCGCCTGATAATGACAAATATTGACGACCTTACGTAGCGAGTAATACAAGGCAATTATCTCACTGACCGGCATCAACTGGATTTCAAGATCGCTAAAAGGAGGCCGCATCAGCCAGTTCAGCCGGACGAAGTTATCCACTTCATCTTGTGTGCTGAATGGAGCGACAGTCGCGAAGGCTGCCCCGTCCGACACCGGCACGGATTCCCCGTCCGGAAAGGTGACGACCGGCTGGACGGTGGACGATATGACGCAATCAGACATTAAGATGGCTGCAATTCGACAATGAACCAATCCATTTGAGACTCCTCATTCATGGTGATATAAAAATGACTGGCATCCGAGTCATCTGATTCATCAGGGTTAAACTCCTCACAGGCTTTATCATACATAACCTGCATGTCATGATTTGCTGCCGCATGAGACTTGTATGGACCATGGGCATCAGGTTGGTCAGCTTCACTACCGGTTACAACAATAACATATGTCATAAATCCTCCTATGATGACTGCAATCAGGCATTAATCACAAAATCCATTGACGATGTCCTTGCCCGGAACATCTGGCTTCAACTCACCATCCACATCATCAAACAACTCAGCTAACAACTGACCCTCAGAGCCTTCCGCCCAATCTCCAGCCATGGCACCAGCGATGATTAAACGCTGCTCCTCGCTAATTTGTATGGTGTATGTTGTATTCTTTCGTGTCATAAGTCCTCCTATCCAATGAACTGCATGTACGCCCAGTCCTTCGGCAGCTTCGGCAAGTGTTCCAGTTCCCGATAGAGTTCAAAGAAGCGATGATAGGCGTGGATGCCCCGTAAGGAAAAATCCACCGGCTTCCTGAAGTGATGGACGTAAGCCGCCCGGATGGATGGACCATCCTTCCCAATCACAATGATTGAATAACTGATGGCGATGATTGGTTCATCCGAGATGGTAGTCGAATGATGGCCAAGCTTCGGAAAAGCGATGTGCACATCATAGCTCGACATCCCCCAGAACTTGAAATCCACCCGATCATATTCCCCGGCAGGAAACATGGCTACATCCACCGCCGGAGTATGTCGCTGCCGATCAGCAGTAATGAGATAAGAAAGCTTATAGAGTGGCGGAGCGTCAGCCACAATGCTGTCAAGTGGTATCTTCTCAACCACCGGCTGATTGTCATGCTCAGCAGCCTCCAGTATGCGCCGCTGTCCTTGCGCCCTTTTGAGCGTCGTGCCTCTGGCCTTGACTCCTCCCGGCGTCCTGACCCGGTAAAGCCCCGATGATAACCGACGAATCGTTACTGGCATATATGTTTCAATGAATGGAGACGTTGTTATTTTAACTTGCAACGCATGTCTCCTTCACACGTTGACATGCTCCTGCGCGGCCATCAAGACCGCCCCGGCCTGCTCCCAGCGGACCGCCGTGCGATCGTCCGGTCCATAACTGATTTCAATGTGTTCAGCCTTCGCATCACAGATTCCAGCCATGTCCTCCAGAATACCGGTCAGACCACGCTGATCAATCATGGTTTCCAAGAGATCGAGCCATTCCCGTTCCTTCATACCTTGGAGAGCAGCCCGGCCAGCGTGGTCGCCGCCGGATTGGCTGCTAATTGAGATTGTAGCTGCTGCTTGACGATGTAGGACCAGACGGCCAGCGCCAGAAAGGTCCCACCACCGACAACCAGAAAGAGCATTAAATAATCTTGATTTTTCATGCGGCCTCCCCTTCATCATCAATTGGCTGAACTGCGTCCCACGTCAGACTCTCATTACCAAGTTTCTGCGCGAGATCGAGCAATTCATTGATCTCATCCATTGGCTGTGGCTCATTCATGTCCCGCTCCTCCGCCTTGGCACAACCCAGTTCCTCCTCCACCATCTCGCGGACGATGGCGACCTGCGCATCAGAAAGTTCAAGAGTCATAAAATTAAGTCATGACAAACAATTAAATCAAGTTGATGTTCCGCCATGAAGGCTATCATCTTTTCTACCGCTGGAATTTCCTCGCTTGCTGTAATATCTTCATTACCGGACTGTTCAACTTCTTCCTTACAAAATTCAATATAACCTTCAAGGTCATCTACACCAACTAACGCCCACAGTGTCGGTTCATCTCCGGTGGTCCAATTAGCCACGCTGGATAAGATGTCCTGATGAAGCTTCGGAACTTCATTGTCCACGATGTAACGCTTGACTTTCATGCCCCAAGTTTAAGCCCGAAAGGAAGCGGCGTCAAGCCCCGAATGAATGTGGCGGTCCCGGTGTCAGAACAGGACCGCCACTACCCAACCCCGACGCCAACGTGGGACCAATCCAGAACCACGTATCAAGCGCCGGAAAGTGCTGGCGATGGAACTGGCGGTATGGCCGACTTGATGGGTTCAACCTCCAGCTTACCAATGCTGGAAATCCCATAATCGGTGCCATAGTGCTGATGACCGAACCCCTCGACCCTGACCAGATCGGTCGAACTGTCCGAAGACTCGATGGTTTCCACCAAGGCAGCCTTCAACTTGTCAGGCAGGCAGGCATCGGCCTGCACCAGCTTGACCGCATTCTCACGTGTCGCTATGAACTTGATACCCCATGACATAACTGATTCCTTTCGTTTGATGGTTGACTAACTTGGCCCGGCTGCCCCCCACTACTAATAAGGGCGAATTGCCAGTTTTCATTTGCATCTTTCACACACGAGTCTCGCTGTCAACTTAACTGTGTTTATATGACAATTGCCGGGCCAAAAATTAAAAACTACGCACCACTTCAATAAGATCATTTAACGCCTTCAGGTCTTCTTTGCCTCGACCAGTATCGAATAATACAGTAGGGACTGGACATTCAATCGCATCCTGAGGTTTAAGCGTTTTATACATAATATTTTGGCCCTCAACAGATTTACCATATACAAACAAACTTAATGTAGCCCACCCATCACCCTCAATTGTATAACCAAGATGAATAAGTGACTCCTCAACTTCGCTAATAGTGGTGCGAGTAACTACAATGGCACAGCCATAAAACCCTTCACCCTGAGCCAGAAGCAAGATTTTTCTCATGTCTCAATTTTAAACCCGAACATACCCGCGCGTCAATTCCAGACTGCAAACCTGCCCCAAACCCAGACAGATCGCCTAGCCCCTGCCCCATACCCGGTCGAACAACGGTCCAACAGGCAACGGCGCACTGGCAAAGGGTCCGCTGATGTATCAGGGG
>Ga0116217_10000919_pt1 | contig 29489 bp, 19 predicted proteins | sample Sb_taG_6_FD_89697 | JGI IMG/M metagenome (GOLD analysis project Ga0116217, IMG submission 89697) | Peat soil microbial communities from Weissenstadt, Germany - Sb_50d_4_PS metaG | ecosystem: Environmental > Terrestrial > Soil > Wetlands > Peat | place: Germany: Weissenstadt | collected 2010-09-21 | reverse complement strand
GAGCGTGCTAGCGCACAATGGGCTAGCCTTGATGCGCGCCGGTCAGAGCAGGGCCCCCATGGGGGAGCCCTGCGATCTCTGGGCCGGATGAAGTGAGAATCTTTCTGGCGAATGCGGCTACGACCGCCTGGCGGCGAACTCGGGAAACAATCGGCGAGGAGCGCACAACTGCGCCACCGCCGCATCCACGGATGAGCCTGGGCACTGCAACGCCCCGCGAATCATTTCACACAAACATCGCCTAAATCGAACACCGGACGCTTGACAAGGGCGGTGCGACCTGTCAATATCGCATCTTCATCGCCCAAATCACACCGCCGCTGTCAGAGGGGCGTGTCATGGCCGGTCGCGGAACGAATCGCCTTCTTCACGGGGATCTGCTTCGCGTGGTGGTCAAGCCCCTGCTGGAGGAACTCGGCTCGTCGGATCGCAAGCGCGTCGAACAGGTCCTCGACCTCGCCACCGGCGAGAGGATTCGGCTGTCGGATTGCTTCTCGACATTGTTCCCGGACGTGGATCAGGCCAAGGCACTGAAGGCCCTCACGAACCTGCGGTCGCGCTTCAACGAACTGGCCGAGGAAAAGGGCGTCGAGGTGCGCTTCCTTGCCGACAGCCGCAAGCGCGATGCCGCGAGCGAACGCTGCTGCTGGTTCGAGGGGGCCGACCCGGCCTTCGCCCAGGTAACGAAATTCTCCGACGAGCTGACCGCCGACATCCTCGGCGAGCCCCTGGTCCCGTCACGCGGCATCGTGACCACTGGCAGCGCCATGGCCGCCAACAAGCGCGTCGTTCGCTTCTTCGTCTCCTACGCCCACGAGGATAAGGAACTGGCCGAGAAGCTGATGAAGCAATTCCGCATCCAGTTCAAGCCCTCCCGGCGCTACGAACTCCAACTCTGGGTCGATCGTGACATTCTGGTCGGCAGCCATTGGCATGCATCGATCCAGGACGCCATTCGGGACTGCGACTTCGGCCTACTCCTCGTCAGCCCCTCCTTCCTCGGCAGCGAGTACATCGGCGACAACGAGCTCCCGCATTTCGTCGGTGATGGCAAGAAGCCGGTCATCCCCGTCGGCCTGGTCCCTGTCGCTTTCGGCCACCACGACCTGAAGGGACTCAGCGAACATCAGATCTTTCTCAAGAGTGGGCAGTACTTCGCACGCCAGCGCGGGACCGAGGAAAAACGCGAGTTTGTCCTCGCTCTCTACCTGGAAGCTGAGAAGCGCCTGAACCACTGGTTCGGCCCAACGGCCGACCGTCCGCCACGGCCCCGCAAGGCGCGGGAGGACGACACAAGCGAGCGGCAAGGCGATGACCTGGCGAAGCACGTCCCAGTCCCCGACGAGACGCCCGATTTCCAGCGCCCTCGCGGGGTCGCCACCACGCTCGCCGGCCTGGTGATGCTCTACCGCCCGGTCCACGGCGACCTCCACAGAGGCAACATCTTAATTGGCGTGGATGGCAGGTTAGTCGAGGATGACAGGTGGGTCGAGGATGGCACGTGGGTGACGCTCGCCGACAAGACCCCCGCGCGCGACCAGGCCCGCGACGCCCTCGAAGAACTCGAAGCCTGGGCCACCAATCCCGACGCGCCGCCATTCTTCGCTCTCCTCGGCGAGTACGGCATCGGCAAGACGACCACCCTCAAACAGTTCACCCGCGATCTCCTCGATAGGCTCAAGGACTCGCCGGCCGCGAAGAAGTCCCTCCCGCTGCCGATTTTCGTCGATCTGCGCGACTACGTCGGCGACCGCAAGGACTACGTCCCGACTATCGACGAGCTGCTCGATGAGGTCATTCGCCGCAGCTGGAAGCTCAGCGAGCGCACGGTCACCGCCAAGGACATCCTTCGCCTTGTCCGGGAGGAAGGGGCGCTCATCATCTTCGACGGCCTCGACGAGAAAATCGTCCACCTGACGCCCGACAAGGCGCGGGCCTTCATCCGCACGCTGTGGGCCGTGCTGCCCGACGCTGCCCGCGCTCAGGCGAAGGCGTCCCAGGCCGCCGGCACGCGCCGCGGCCGGATGATCATTTCGTGCCGCTCGCACTACTTCCGCGACGTCATGAGCCAGAATGCCATGCTGGTCGGCGAGGACCGCGAGGGGCTCGACGCCAGGTCGTTTCCGGCCCTGTGCCTGCTCCCCTTCACCGAGGACCAGGTCCGCGGCTACCTCGTCTCGTTCCTGGGAGACCCGGAGCACGCCCGCGCGGCGTTCGACCTCATCGCCCGCGTACACAATCTCCCCGAACTGGCCAAGCGACCTTACCTCCTCACGCTCATCTCCTCCCAGTTGGGGCAGCTCGAAACTCTGAGCGTACGCGGCGAAACGGTTAACGCCGCCCGCCTCTACGATCTCTTTGTCCGCTCCTGGCTCAATCGCGACGAGCCCAAGCACCAGCTCAATCCCGCCCACAAACGCCGGCTTATGGAAGACCTGGCCGCGGCCATGTGGCGCGAGGGGGCCAAGCAATGGGACGTCGATCATCTCGAGAACTGGCTCGATGAGTTCCTGGCCGCCGATGGGAACCGCGCCCTCGCCGGCGCCTACCAGAACAAGGATCGCGACGTACTCAAGGAAGACCTACGCACCGCCACCTTCGTGCTGCGGCCGGATACGGAGGAGAAACACTTCCGCTTCGCGCACACCTCGCTCCAGGAGTTCTTCCTGGCCGGCTACCTGGCGCGGGCGCTGCGAGAGCGGGCGGGCCAGCGCTGGGACCTGCCGATGCCCTCGCTGGAGACGATTGACTTCCTCGGCCAAGTCCTCGCCTGGGAACGCTCGCCTGGAGACATCGCAACGCTCAACGCCATCCTCGGCGGCGACTGCCTGCCCGCGGCAATGATCGCCTTTCGTTACTGGCTGAGAGCGCTGGAGAAGGACCTGCCACTACCGCAGCCTGTGTACGTCCGGCTGGCGGGCGCGGACCTGGAGGAATGGCAGGTGCGCGGCCGCTCACCGGCGCAGCCGCTCAACCTGCGCGGTGCCAACCTGGCCGGCGCCCGGCTCAATCGGACACGGCTCGAGAACATCGACCTCACCGGCGCCGACCTCACCGGCCTGGAGGCCCGTCAGGCTTTGTTCCTGCACGTTCAGGCCGCGGGCGTCAAAGCGGCACGAGCCGATTTTGCCGGCCTGCAATGGCGCGGCGGTTCGCTGGCCGACGGTGACTTGACCGGTGCCCGCATCCCCGGTTGCCAGTGGATCGACAGCGACCTCACGGCCGCGGTCTTACCCGAAGACTGGACGAGCCAGGCGTCTACTGTCAATCTGGCCAGCGCGCGGCCGCCGCTGGCCGGTGCTGTGCTACAGATCCCGAACGGTCATGCGAACGGCGTGAACGCGTGCGCCTGGAGCCCGGACGGGGCGCGGCTGGCCTCCGGCTCTTACGACAGCACCGTGAAGGTGTGGGACGCGGCCAGCGGCCAGTGCCTACTCACCCTCCAGGGACATCAAGGCGGGGTGAGTGCGTGCGCCTGGAGCCCGGACGGGACGCGGCTGGCCTCCGGTGCGGGAGACAGCACCGTGAAGGTGTGGGACGCGGCCAGCGGCCAGTGCTTGCTCACCCTCTGGGGACATGATAGGCCAGTGAGTTCGTGCGCCTGGAGCGCGGACGGGACGCGGCTGGCCTCCGGCTCTTACGACAGCACCGTGAAGGTGTGGGACGCGGCCGGCGGCCAGTGCCTGCTCACCCTCCAGGGACATCAAGGCGGGGTGAGTGCGTGCGCCTGGAGCCCGGACGGGACGCGGCTGGCCTCCGGCGCGGTCGATGACACTGTGAAGGTATGGGACGCGGCCGGTGGCCAGTGCCTGCTTACCCTCCAGGGGCATCACAGCCCGGTGAGTGCGTGCGACTGGAGCCCGGACGGGACGCGGCTGGCCTCCGGCGCGATCGACGACACCGTGAAGGTGTGGGACCCGGCCGGCGGTCAGTGCCTACTCACCCTCCAGGGACATCAAGGCGGGGTGAGTGCGTGCGCCTGGAGCCCGGACGGGACGCGGCTGGCCTCCGGCGCGGGAGACAGCATCGTAAAGGTATGGGACGCAGCCGGTGGCCAGTGCCTGCTCACCCTCCAAGGGCATCACAGCCCGGTGAGTGCATGCGCCTGGAGCCCGGACGGGACGCGGCTGGCCTCTGGCGCGGACGACAGCACCGTGAAGGTGTGGGACGCGGCCAGCGGCCGGTGCCTACTCACCCTCCAGGGACATCAAGGCGGGGTGAGTGCGTGCGCCTGGAGCCGGGACGGGACGCGGCTGGCCTCCGCTGGTGACACCACCGTGGAGGTGTGGGATGTGGCCGGCGGCCGGTGCCTGCTCACCCTCCAGGGTCATCAAAGCTGGGTGCTGTCGTGCGCCTGGAGCCCGGACGGGGCGCGGCTGGCCTCCGCCTCGGACGACAGCACCGTGAAGGTGTGGGACGCGGCCAGCGGCCAGTGCCTGCTCACCCTCCAGGGAAGTCAAGAAGGGGTGGCGTCGTGCGCCTGGAGCCCGGACGGGGCGCGGCTGGCCTCCGGCTCTTACGACAACACCGTGAAGGTGTGGGACGCGGCCAGCGGCCAGTGCCTGCTCACCCTCCAGGGACATCAAGGCGGGGTGAGTGCGTGCGCCTGGAGCCCGGACGGGGCGCGGCTGGCCTCCGGCTCTTACGACAACACCGTGAAGGTGTGGGACGCGGTCGGCGGCCAGTGCCTGCTTACCCTCCGGGGACATGACAGCCTGGTGAGTTCGTGCGCCTGGAGCCCGGACGGGTCGCGCCTGGCGTCCGGCGCGGGCGACAGCACCGTGAAGGTGTGGGACGCGGCTGCCGGCCGGTGCCTGCTCACCCTCCGGGGACATCAAAGCGGGGTGAGTTCGTGCGCCTGGAGCCCGGACGGGTCGCGGCTGGCCTCCGCCTCGTCCGACAACACCGTGAAGGTGTGGGACGCCGCCAGCGGTCTCTGCCTGTGGACCGGGCACCTGTTTCCCGAGATGCAGGTCGCGACGATTGACGCCGCCACCGGCCGGATCACGCACGCGTCGCCGGAAGCGTGGCGTTTCCTGGCCTGGCGCTGGTTCGACCCCGACCTGGGCCGCCACCGCCTCCTGCCCGCCGAGACCTTCGGCCGATTGCCGTCGTGAGGAGGGCGGGTCGATTCGGCGTCGCAAGCGGTACGGGTGTTGGCCGTTGGCGTCCAAGATCGCAGCCGACTCTTGATCGGAGGGGAGGAGTACGAGTCATGAGGATTGCCCCGTTGGCGGATGTGAAGGCGCGTTTGAGCGCCTACCTGGACGAATGTGGCGCCGAAGGCCCTGTCGTCATTACTCGCAATGGCAAGGCCGTCGCCGTGTTGCTGGTTCCCTACGACGACGATGACCTGGAGCGTCTCCTGCTGGGGCGGTCGCCGCGCTTTCAAGCGCTGCTCAACCGCTCCCGACAAAGCATCAACGAAGGGAAGGGATTGTCCGAGGAGGATTTCTGGGAGGCTGTTCGGAAACGAGCGGAGAAACGAAAGGCGGCGGCTGGCCGCCGGCGCTGACGACAACATCGTGAAGGTGTGGGACGCAACGACCCGCACCTGTCTGTGGACCGTGTACCTGTTTCCCGAGATGCAGGTCGCGACGATTGACGTCGCCACGGGCCGCCTCACCCAGGCATCGGCGGAAGCGTGGCGTTTCCTGGCCTGGCGCCGGTTCGACCCGACCTGGGCCGCCACCGCCTCCTGCCCGCCGAGACCTTCGGCCGATTGCCGCCGTGAGGATTGCGGGCCGAATTCGGATTCATTTTGTCCTCGGTCGGCAGCGGCCGCAAGCGAAACTCATCGAAGCGGCCATGCCAGAATAACTTCGCCGTTTGCGGGGGCGAGCGTTTCTTTACGCCGAAGGCGTTGCCTATCGCAGCCGTGGGTCGCGCAGCACCCACGGGGGCGTTGGGCCCGAATCCCTGATCGCCTACCCCGAAGGGGTTGCATAGCTGCGCCAGCGTTATGCAACCCCTTCGGGGTAGAACAACGGCGTGGCGTTCCTCTTGACCGTGGGTGCGCTGCTGTCACCCACGGCGATCGCTTCCCGCGTCACCTTGATGGGTCCGAACTCGACCGACCGACCGCCCAGGAGGACGGCGCTGGCGCAGATGGTCAGCCGCTGGAACGTCTCGCGGAACAGGGCCTTGGCCAGGACCTGCACCCCATCGAGTGTGTCCGGGAGCGTGATCTCGGCCCCGCCGCGGGTACGGAAGCGGCGGCCCGCGTCCCAGACCGAATCGATCTCGTCCCAGGGAACGACGACGGACTTGTCGGCCTGGACGCAGACCAGCCCGCCGGGACAGCTGACGACGCCGCGCACGTTGCCGTTGCGCCGGCCACGCCTGACGATCAGCGCCGCCAACAGCAGGCAGACCAGGCCGGCCACGAGTCCCAGGATCAGCAGCGCGGTCGCTCCCGCCCCGGGGTTGTCGGCTGGGTCGCCGTAGGCGCGGAGCCCCAACCCGACGAACGCCACGGCGCAGACGAGCCGTAGGCAGACGCGGACCAGCGTGAGGACGAGCGAGAGCCCCGGCCGATTGCGGTAGTGCGCCAGGGGCGTGCCCAGATCCTCGGCCTTGCGGGGCAGGTTTGCGAAGAGGTCGTCGGACATGATGCCTCCGTCCGGGGCGGCTCTGTTCTGCGCCGCTCATCCTATCAGAATAGCGATTCGCGGCCGGAGAATGGATTGCATTGCGCGGCGCACACACGGCCCGGCATCACCCCGGCCGCGCCGGGCGTTCCTCGGCCTCGCCGGGTGTGCCAAGGGCCGTTTCGTTTCACGGGCCGGTGAAACGAATCGCGTTTCCCGATGTCCTTGTCCCTCCTCGCCTTGCGCCGCCGACAACCCATTCGTTTCACGCTTTTGCTAGACACACTTCGGGGGGGGCGATGAAACGATTCGGCAGGGAGGAAATTGGGCCGAAGCGACGCGCGGGGTCAACCTCTAGCTCAACCGGGGAGAGGCCCCGCCGACTGCCACCCGGTTGTACACCGGGCGGGGACCGTGACGCCCTTCGTGATGACGGTACAGGGAAATCAGATCAAAATCGATGCTGTGCTCGTCGTCGCTGACAACGTTGAGCCGGGGGGTGGAGGGGGGCGGAGCAGATCTCGCGGCGCGAATCGGCGCCTCAGTCGCCGCCGGCCTCCTCGCTCAGGTACGCCTCCAGCGGCAACTCGATCGCCTCGCCGCGCTGGGCGCTGCGCGCCACGGCCTCGGTGAATTCCATGTACAGCACGCCGGTGGCGAAGTCGGTCAGCTCGATCGCCCGGCCCTCGCGGATGGCCTCCACGAAGTCAGCCTCGACGCGCCACCCCCGCTCCTTCTCGGCCGGAATGGCGATCTCTTCCAGCGCGCTGACCTGTCCCGGCTGCGCCCCGCGGCGGCGGCTGGCCCCCTGGATGCGGTCGGCTGCGAGGTCGTAGCGCAGCACGCCCTCGCTGCCGTACAGGTGAATGCCCAGACCCTGCCCGAACGGCGTGGCGCCGCTGAAGTGATAGACGGCGCGGGCGCCGTTCTCCAGGGTCGTCAGCACCTGTACGCTGTCGGGCGTACCGACGGGGCGGCGCACGCCGCTGGCGGGGTCGATGCGCGAGGCGACGTGGGCGTGGACCTGGGCCAGGACGGACACCGGCGGCGGCACCCAGCGCAGCAGCGTCTCGTGCAGGATGCCCAGGGTCAGCATGTTGAAGCCGGACAGGGTCGCGTCCTGCCGCCACGACAGGGGGGCCGCGGGGTCGGCCAGGGCGGCACTGAGGCTGAAGACGTACACCTCGCGCAGCTCGCCAAGGAAGCCCTCGGCGATCAATTCCTTCATGACCGCGTCGCCCTTGAGGCCGAACGGCGAGGGCACGACCTGCGTGACGAGGTTCGGGTGGCGGCGGGCGGCGGCGAGCATGCGGTGGGCCTCGGCGGCATTCATCGCCAGGCGCGCCTCGGTCAGGACGTGCTTGCCGGCCTCCAGCGCCGCCAGCGTGATGCCGCAGTGCAGGTACGGCCAGGTGCCGATGACCACCGCGTCGATCTCGTGGTCGGCGATGACGTCCTGCCAGTGCTCGGCGATGCGCGGGATGCCGAACGCCTCGGCGACGGCGGCGGTCGAGTCGGGCCGGCGATTGCAGACGGCGACGATCTCCACGTCGGGGAGGGCCCGCAGGCCGGGGATGTGGCGGGCGCGGGTGTTGGCTCCGGCCCCGATCAGGCCGATGCGAAGCGTGCGGCGAGTCATGGCGTCCTCGGAGGGTTCCGCGGGGCGAACGGGACTCTCCCTCTCTTTTAGCGGACGCGGGTGCCGGGAGGAAGGGCGGAGCCGCTTGCGGCTTAGCGCGAGCGCTAAGCCGCAAGCGGCTGTCACGGCTTGCCGCCGCCGCCCGTCAGGATCAGCTCCATCCACGGCTTCTTCTTCTCACCGGCGAGGCCCTCAGGATTCTTCGGCGGCGGTTGGTGGTGCAGGAAGTCGTCCCAGGGGAGATACTCGGCCGGCAGTTTCTTGCCGGTACACGCCTGCAGCGACTCGGTGGCGATGTCGCGCAGGGCGACATCCTTGTCGTTCTTGAGCACCGCCAACAGCGCCTCGGTCGAGCGGTACTGCCGATAGTTCTTCAGCGCCCGGGCGGCAGCCATGCGCTCGTCAAGCACCATGCGGATCTCTTGCTCCGCATCCTTGACCTCGCCCTGGCTGAGCACGCGCACCAGCAAGTCGGCCGCCGACTCGTCGCCGTTGTTGCCCAGCCCGCGCAACACCTCACAGCGGAACGTCGAGATCAGGCCCTTGGTGACGGTGTGGTCGCGGCCGTCCTTGCCCATGAGCGAGTCGGCCTGGTAGTACGCCTCGACCAGGGCCGGCACCGCTCGCGGATCTTTGAACTCGCCGAGCTTGCGCACGGCCTCCAGGCGCACGTAGTAGCGCGCCTCCTCCTTGCTCGCGGTCTTCAGCAGGCCGAGGACGAAGTCCTGGTCCTGGGCGGTGCCGCCGTTGAGCTTCGGCTCCTTGAGGGCGCGAATCGCCTTGGCCCGCTTGTCGCCGTCCTTGCTGTCGCGCAGGACCACGAGCGGGTCGGGCGGCTTGGCCCACATGTCCTTCAAATGGAAGTCTCGGCTGGTTACGTCGTCCCAGCTCAGGGCGCAGCCGGACAGGCCCAGCCCGGCCAGTCCGGCGGCTGCCAGCAGACGTTTCCAGCGCAGCGGCCCGTTCCCCGCGGGTATCTGTCGTCGCACCGGCGCCCTCCCCTCAATCCTGCGCGGTTGCCGTCGATCCCATTTCCCCACCCCGCCCGCACGTTCCCCGCGCCCGGCGCGGCAGGACCGGCCGGGGCGGCGCTCTTCGCGCTCTCCGTGCGGGAACAGGGGTCGTGGCTATAGCAACGTTTCCTCGCGCTGGCAAGGGGAAAAACCCCGCGCCGCCGTGCGAAGAGATGAAGAAGATGGGGCGATCGCAGCGGCCCTGGCCATTTCTTCGCGGAAACAGATGGCACGGGTGGGGCAGACCGGCTAGAATGAAACTCTGTTGCTCGCGAGCCCTCCGGCCCCGCCGCCCCCCGGCTCGCGGCGCCCGCATCGTAGACCGGCACCCCCGTACGAGAACCCCTCATGGCCACGAAAACCAAAGCCCGCCCGGTACAGGCAGCCGCCAAAGTCACCTCGGCCCCCGTGAAAACGGCTGCGTCAACTCCCGCCAAGGCGCCTCCGGCGTCCGCCAAGGCGCCCCCGCCAACCTCGAAATCGCCCCTCGCCAACTCGGCCGACCTGCCGCGGACGCCCCCCGCCACGGCCGAGGAATTCCTCACGCACATCGGCGCCCTCGCCAAGCGCGTCGAGGGACACGTCGCCTTCATGAGCGGGGTCGAACGGCTCAACGGTACCTCGGCCGAGGCCAAGAACAGGGCCCTGTCCCTCTTCTACCAGCGCCTCGTCACCCTGGAACTGGAACTCAATCGCGTCCGCGAAGAGCTGGAGTTGGGATAACTAACGCCCCGCTTGCGGCTCCGCAGTCGTGCGAAGCCGTAAGCGGCGGGTCGCTTACCTCCCTACTAACCGCGCCACCTCCGCCGCGTCGAGTTCACGGCAGGCTCCCGGCGGCAGGTCGCCCAGTCCCAGGCCTCCGATTGCCACGCGGACCAAGCGCTTCACACGCCACCCCAGCGCCGTCCACATCCGACGAATCTGCCGGTTGCGCCCCTCTGTCAGCACCAGTTCGACCACCGTTCGCCGTGCGCCGCAGTGGAGCACACGCACCCCGGCCGGGCGCGTCGGGCCGTCCGCCAACTCGACGCCGTCGCGCAAGCGCCGCAAGTCCTCCCCCGTCGGCCTCCCATTGACCGTGACCCGGTACGTCTTGGCAACGTGATGCGCGGGGTCGGTTAGGCACACGGCCAGCTGCGCGTCACTGGTGAGGATGAGCAATCCTTCGGTGTCGGCGTCGAGGCGGCCAGCGGGGAAAACCCAGGGGAGGCCCGGCGGCAACAGGTCGTACACGGTCCGTCGGCCGCGCTCGTCGCTGCGCGTGGTAACGACGCCGGGCGGCTTGTGCAGGGCCAACGTCAACGCGGCTGGGGGAGGGGCCTCCTGCCCGGCACGAGTGATGCGCTGACGGTCGAGGTCCACCCACGTCAGCGGGTCGGTGACAATGCGGCCATCGACGCAGACCTCGCCGGCGCGGATCCACTGCCACGCCTGGCCGCGCGAGCCCCAGCCGAGCTTGGACAGGGCCCTATGCAGGTGTACACGCCGCCCCGGTCTCTCCTTCACGACCCGCCCTCCCGATACCCCCGGCCGGAGAAAAGCCATTGTAAACCCTTTGCGCCGGCTGGCGGCGGCGGTAAACTCTTACTGTATTACCAGAAACGAACGATCAGCGCGACCGGGAGTGAACATCGGTGCGCGGATGGCGCGCCGCACGTCCCGCAATATCCGGCTTCCGGGAGCGAATGGCTAAGTGGACCGCCGCGCGAAACGTGTCTAACTGCCAGGGGGTGTGTCGCCGGGTGGGCCCCCAGCCACGATTTGTCGTCGGGCGGGCGGCGGCGGTCGGTTTTTTGCAGTCGAGGTCTTATGTCCTCCGAACTCGTGAGCTGCCCTGAATGCAAGCGCAAGTTGCGCGTCCCGACCGACCTGGTCGGCAAGCTCGTCAAGTGTCCGACCTGCGGGCAAACCTTCACGGCCGACCCCGCCGCGCACGCCCCGCCCCCGCCGCCCGCTGCGGCCGACGAGAAGGTCGCCCGTACCAGCAAGGTCAGCCGCGACGACGAGGAGGACGAGGACGAAGAGCGCTCGCATCGCCAGCGCTCGCGCTCCCGCAAGGATGACGACGACGATGACGACCGGCCGCGCCGCCGCTCGCGCTCGCGCCGGGATGACGACGACGAGGACGACGATGACGATCGGCCGCGGCGGCGCTCGCGCGACCGCCGCGACCTGGCGCCGCACCGCGGCGGGGCAGTCCTGGCCATCGGCATCCTGAGCTTCTTCTTCTTTCCCATAATTCTCGGGCCGATTGCCTGGATCATGGGCAACACCGATCTGGCCCAGATGCGGGCCGGGCGCATGGACCCCGAGGGAGAAGGCTCGACTAGCGCCGGCCGCATCTGCGGAATGATCTCCACGATCCTCGGTGCCCTCGGCCTGATCCTCTTCTTTGGCTTCTGTGTCTGCGCCGGCATGGGGGGCGGCGGCGGGGGCCCGGGCGGCGGACGGCGCTTTTGACGGCCGTTCTGCGCCGAAATTACTTTCCCGAGACCTGTTCTCCCGGGGGGAGTCATGCCGGAAGTCGTTTCCTGCCCAAAATGTCAGCGCAAGTCGCGCGTGCCCGACACCCTCGTCGGCAAGAAGGTGAAGTGTCCCGGCTGCGCCGAGATCTTCACCGCCATCGTGAACGCCCCCGCCCCCGCCAAGAAGGAAGCGGAGGCCAAAAAGAGGCAGGAGGACGAGGACGAGGGAGGGGGCTACGAGGTCGTCGATGACAAGAAAAAGAAGAAGCGCAGTCGGGATGACGACGATGAGGACGAGCGCGTCTCGGACAAGCCGCGCGGCCGCCGCAGTCGCGCCGATGACGATGACGACGAGGACGATGATGACCGCCCGCGCCGATCCCGCCGCAGTCGCGCCGATGACGATGATGACGACGACGATGACCGGGTGACGACCCGCCGGCGCCGGCGGGGTCGATATGACGACGACGATGACGACGATGACGACATTGACGACAGCGACCGGGGCCCGCGGCGGCGCCGCGGTGGCCTGGCGGCCGATTGGGGGCGCGTGTACCGCGGGCTCTCGCTGGTCCTGGCGTCGGTCGTTTGCCAGATCCTCCTGTCGATCGTGGCCGTCATTGTCCTGATCGCCATCGTGGGTATGGCCTTCGGGGCGATGGCCCCGGGCCCGGGCGGTGCGCCGGGAGGTGCGGGCAACCTGGCCGGGGCCACGGTCGGCGTCATCGTCCTTGGTCTCCTGGTGATCGTCGGTTCGCTGGCCATTTTGGCGCTGAAGATCACCGGGCACTATTTCTGTCTGCCCTCGCCCGATGCTTATGGTGCGCGGCCGTTGGCCATTGTGACGCTCGTCCTGGCGCTGACGCAGGGGGCGTGTACCCTCCTCCAATGGCTCATCAGCCTCATCGTGCTCGGGTCCGCGGGGTTCGAGGCCGTCGCCAACCCCATGGCGTTCGGCGCCGCGTCGAACGCCCTGTCAACCGTCATTGGCTGGATAAATGCTCTCGCGGGTCTCGGGCTATTCTTCGTCTTCCTCTTCTACCTCCGTGCGCTGGCCCTGGCCACGGGGAATACCAGTCTGGCGCGCAATATCGTCACCTACGTCATCGTCGTGCTGGTCGGTCCGTTCGTCCTCATCCTGGTCAGCTGCATCGGCATGTTCGTCATGGCGGCGGGGGCGGCCGCAGCCCAGGGCAAGGCAGGGGGCGGCGGCGGCAACCCGGTCGGTGCGATGGCCGCGATGGGAGCCACGGGCATCGTTTGCATGGGCATCTGGGCCGTCGCCTTCCTCGGGCTATTCATCTGGTGGATCATGATCTTGGTTCAGACGCGCGCCGCGGTCGGGGCGCGGGTGAGGGGCTGAGCAGTCCGTGTCGCCTGGTTGCCGCTGTCGTTGAGGTGTTTTCCGATGGCCATGCTCATCGATTGCCCGTCCTGCGAGCGGAAGCTGCGCGTGCCCGACGAGTTCGTGGGCCGGAACGTCCGCTGCCCCGGCTGCGGCGAAACCTTCCCCGCCCCGGCGCCGGCCGCAGCCCCCGCCGCCCCGTCGTCGCCGGCGGAGACGACACCCGCCCCCGAGCCGGCCCCGCCCCTCAACGTGGCGCTGAAGTTGGAACTCGACGACGGCCCGCCTGCGCCCCGGCCGGCCACCGCCGCGGCCCCGCAAGAAACCCCGCGCCGCGCGGAGGAGAAGCCCCCCCGGCAGCGGCGCAAGCCGGAGCCGGAGGACGAGGGCTGGGACGACCGGCCCCGCTCGCGGCGGCGCGATTTCGAGCCGTGTCCGCGCTGCGGCGACGACATCCGCCGCGGCGCCGTCGTCTGCCCCTACTGCGGCCTCGACCTGGAGGAGCAGGGCGACGGCTACACGCGACGGCCGCGCGTCCGCCACGATGCCGAGCCACACCGCGGCGGCACCGTCCTGGGGCTGGGCGTCGCTAGCCTGGTGCTGGGGATGATCTACTTCTTCGCCCTGATCGCCCTGCCTTTGGGGATCGCCGCCTGGGTCATGGGGCGGCACGACCTGCGCAAGATGGAAGAAGGGGTGATGGACCCCAACGGCCGCAAGAAGACCAAGGACGGCTGGCTGTGCGGCCTCATCGGCACCTTTGTGAGTCTGTTTTACGCGCTGATCTCCCTGGGCTTCATCGTCCTGTTCGTCGTGGCGGAGAGCCAGCCGGCGGCGCCGGCGCCCCCGCCGGTGGGGGGAAAACAGCAGTGGCGGCCCCAGCCCCAGCCCCAACCCCGGCCGCAGTTCGACAACTTTACCCTGCGCGGGCTGGCGCCCATCTCGCTCCGGCCCGGCGAGACGAAGACGGTCACCGTGACGGTGGACCGGGCGCTCACCTTCCGCGGCAACGTCGTCGTGAAAGTGGTGGACTCGGCGAACCTCGAGGTGACGCCGCACGAGGTGGATCTACCGGGAGGGCAACAGCAGGCGACGTTCCGCATCAAGGCCAAGGAAGACGCTGTTCCCGGGGAGAAAGGGGAGAAAATTGTCCAGTTGAGCGCCAGCAGCCTCGCCGACGAGCGGGTGCTCCTCGACATCCGTGTCAAGGTGGTGGCCGGCCCTTAAGAAACCGTAACGACACTGACTTCGCCGCTTGCGGCTTCGCAGGACAGATTGCGAAGCCGCAAGCGGCGAAGACAGTGTCGTTACAGTTTCTAAACTAGAACGCCTCGCGGTAAATTCCCTCCAGATCGTCCGCGGTGACCGGCCGCGGGTTGACGCGCAGGATGCGGCGGATGGCGAGCGCCTTCTCCGCGAACGGCCGCAGCTGCCCTTCGGTCACGCCCAGGTCGCGCAGCCGCCGCGGGATGCCGATGTCGTCGCGCAGCCGCTCCACCGCCGTCACCGCCCGCTGCGCCGCCTGGTGCTCGGTCAGGCCCAGCACGTCCTCGCCCAGCAGCTTGGCGATCAGGGCGAACTGCGGCACCCGCGCCGGCAGGTTGAAGCGCATCACCGCCGGCAGCAACAGGCCGTTGCCGGCGCCGTGCGAGCAGTGGACGGCGCCGCCGACGGGGTACTCCAGGGCGTGGACCGCCGCCACGCCGACGTTCGAGAACGACATCCCCGCCAGCGTCGCGCCCAGGGCCATCCCCTCGCGTGCCTCCAGGTCGCCGCCGTGGGCCACCGCCCGCCGCAGGAAACGGCCGATCTGGGCGATGGCCTTCTCCGCCAGCAGGTCGCCCATCGGGTGGCGTCCCTGGTAGACCGTGCGCTCGCCCGACGGCAGCGGGAACATCTCGTTATCGACGGCGGTGAATGCCTCGATGGCATGCGTCAGGGCGTCGATGCCGCTGTCGGCCGTCACCTTCGGCGGGCACGACACCGTCAAGAGCGGATCGACCAGGGCCACGCGCGGCCGCATCCAGTTGCTGAGGACGCCGACCTTGACGTGGTTGTCGCTGTCGGTCAGCACCGAGGCGGCCGACACCTCCGAGCCGGTGCCGGCGGTGGTCGGCACGCAGATGAGCGGGAAGATCGGCCCCGGCACCTTGTCGTCGCCGACGTAGTCGCGCGGGCTGCCGCCGTGGGCGAGGACGGTGGCGGTGATCTTGGCGAGGTCCATGTTGCTGCCGCCGCCGAGGCCGAGCAGGGCGTCGGGCCGCAGGTGCCGGGCGTGGGCGATGCACCTCTCGGCCGCGTGCAGCGACGGCTCCGGCTCGCCCTCGGCGAAGATGTCCACGCCGACGCCCTCCTCCGCGAGAGGGGCGTGGACCTCGTCGATGAGCCCCGCCTTGAGCAGGATGGGGTCGGTGACGACGAGCACGCGCTTCGCCCCGATTCGGCGGGAGACTTCGCCGAGCTGGCGGACGGCGCCGCGGCCGAAGAGGAGCTGCTGGGCGGTGTGGAAGGACCAGACGGTGCGCATGGCGGGGGACTCCGCGGGCGAGACGGTAGGGATGACGTCTGCGGAGATTATGATAGCCCGCGGCAGTACGGGGGGCCGCTTGCGGCTTGGCGTTCGCGCCAAGCCGCAAGCGGCCCCGTCCACGGCTGGGGGTCGTGTTACGGCTTCCGCGGTGCGGACCGGGGCAGGAAGAAGCTGGAGGCGCTGAGCAAGTCCATCCCCTCGTCTTTGCTCACCTGCTTCTCATTCTTGCCGTCGGCGTCCATGACCCAAATGGCCGCGCTCTTCGGCCGGCCGCCGTCCAGTTTCACGCGGTTGACGAACAGGCGCTTGCCGTCGGCGGACCACAGCACGCCGATCTCGCCCTCATCGCCCTTCGTCAGCGCCGTCGGGTCCGAGCCGTCGGCCTTGCAGGTGTAGACGTGGGGCTTCACCTTGCCGCCCTCGCTCTCGGCGCCCAGGTAGGCGATGTGCTTGCCGTCGGGCGACCACGCCCCCATCATCGAGTGGCTCTTGACCAACTCCTTGCCGTTCTTGCCGTCGGCGTCCATGACGTGCAGGCGCGGGTCGAAGTCGTCGGTCTTCTTGTTGACGGTGTAGAGGATCTTCTTGCCGTCGGGTGAGAACGCCGGCAGGCTTCCCTTGCCGAGGGACTTGCCGTTCTTGCCGTCGGCGTCCATCACCATCAGGTCGGCGTCGGGCGGCGGCCCGTCGCCGTCCATTTTCATCTGGGCGTAAGCGATCCGTTTGCCGTCGGGGGACCAGGCGGGGGTCATGGCGAAGGTCTGCTCCGGAATGTCCGTGAGCTTTTTCCGGTCGCTGCCGTCGGCTTTCATGACCCAGACCTCGATCTTCTTGTCCTTCACGCTGGCGGCAATGAAGACGATGTGCTTGCCGTCGGGCGACAGGGCCGGGTCCAGCTCGCCCTTATCAGGATTTTCAGCGCTCAGGAGAGTGCGCTTGGTGCCGTCGGCGTTCATGATGCCGACGCCGATCTTCTTGTTCTGGCTGTCCAGGGACGTGAAGACAATCTTCTGGTCCTTTGTGCCCTCCGCGGGGGCCGGTGGGAAGGCCAGGGCAGGCAAGGCGGCGGCGAGCGCCAACCCGGCCACTGCGAACTTGCCGGCGTGCCTCATGGGTGCATACCTCCGATGGGGGGAACAGAACGATCCGGGAGCCCCGCCGAGTGTGTAGCATAACGGGAGAGGACCACCGGCCACGGCGAGGGACCACGGACCATGAACGCGATCCGCATCGGCATCGTCACCGTTTCCGACCGCGCAAGCAAGGGAATTTATGAAGACAAGGGCGGCCCGGCCATCCGCGACTGCCTCACCGAGATCCTGTCGTGCCCGTGGGAGCCGGTGGCGCGCGTCATTCCCGACGAGCGGCCGCTCATCAAGGCCACACTCGCGGAGTTGTGCGACAAGGAAAGGTGCTGCCTGGTGGTGACGACCGGCGGCACCGGCCCGGCCCGGCGCGACGTGACGCCGGAGGCGACGGAGGCGGTCTGCGACAAGCTGCTGGACGGCTTCGGCGAATTGATGCGGACGGTGTCGCTGAAGGTCGTGCCGACGGCCATCCTGTCGCGGCAGGTCGCCGGGATTCGGGGGCAGTCGCTGATCGTCAACCTGCCCGGCAAGCCGAGCGCCATCCGCGACTGCCTGCTAGCGGTCTTCCCGGCGATCCCTTACTGCGTCGATCTGATCGAGGGGCCGTACCTGACGACGAATGAGGCGGTGGTGAAGGCGTTCCGGCCGAAATCGTAGCCGCCCAGCCGCTTGCGGCTTCGCAGGTCCAACGTGCGAAGCCGCAAGCGGCTGCGCTCTCATCCAAACAGCATCCCTGCGTAGCCGACGACGCGGCTGGTGTCGCCGCTGACGTCCGCGGTCGTGGCATAGCCGACGCGCTCCGCCCTCTTCAGTCGCCCCAGCAGCCGCAGCGTCTCCAGCACGATCACCGCCGGCAGCACGCCGCACATGCTGATGCTGTGTTCGTGGACCGTGTGGTACAGCGCCTCCGGGTCGCGCCGCTCCAGCGCCGCCAGGGCCAGGGCGTCGAGGCGGCGGTTCTCGGCGTCGGTGGCGAAGTGGTTCATGTCGCTGGAAATCAGCAGCAGCGGCGCCTCGTCGCGCTCGCGCAGCAACCCGGCCAGTCCCTCGGCGAAGCGGCGGCAGCTGTCCAGGTCGCCGTGACCGATGGCGATGCCGACCACCTTCGTCTCCGGCGCCAGCCGCGCCAGCAGCGGCAGCTCCACCTCCACGGCGTGCTCGCGCTGGTGGGCGGCCGCGTCCATCTCCAGCCCCGGGATCGCCTGGGACAGTTTGCGGGCCAGGATGAAGTCCGACTCGAGGCCGCCGCCGGGCAGCACCCAGGTCTGATGCGGCGCCACCGCCCACTCCATGCCAAAGGCGGTGTGCTTCGGCCCGATCACGATGACCTGCCTGGGAATCTTGAGGCGGCGCAGCACCGCGGCGGCGATGTGGCCGGAGAACCTGAGGCCGGCGTGCGGCACCAGCGCCGCGGGCCACTCCTCGCCGCCGCGCTCGCCGGTCAGCAATTCGTCCACGGTGCGGGCCAGGGCCGCCGGGTCGGCCTCGTAGAAGGTACCGGCGACGGCGGGGGGGCGCTCGGCCGGCCCGCGGACCGACTGCGGTGCCGTGGAGAGGCTGAGCGGAGCGGCGTTGGTGACGACGGCGAGGCTGAACACGGCCGCGCTGGCGGGGTGCGTCACCCGCGCCTGCGTGGCCGCCTCCGCCAGCAACTCGTCGGCCGTCCGTTGCGGGTCGAAAACCACGGCCGACTTGTTGCGCTCCAGCACCAGGGCGGCGCGCTGGCGCGGGTCCAGGCCGGCCAGGTGCGGGGAGGCGACGGTGCCGTGCAGCATCGGTTCGTGCAGGAAGGTGACGCCGACCCGCAGGGCGTTGAAGCCGTCGGCGGTGATGCGCTGGGCCGCCAGGGCCTGTGCCGCCGACTGCACCAGGGCGAAGAGGGTTGCCTGCAACGGCAGGCCGGGCCGTAGCGACGTCTGGCTGAAGTGCAGGGTCGCCCGCGTGTCCGAGCGATGCAGGGTGAGGACGACGCCGCCGACAGTGCCGTCCGGGGCGTCCCACAGGTAATAGCTCGGCGTGGCCCCCGTGAGCAGGGCGGCGAGGTTCTTGCCGCAGAAGTCGGCGTAGGCGGCGAGGTCCACCGGGCGGCACGGGGCGGGGCGGTCGGCGACCGGCACCGGGCCCTGGGTCGTGCCGTGCAGCGCCTCGCCCTCGAAGATGAACAGGGCGGTGGCGTCGTCGCGCCAGGCGGTGGGCGGCAGGCCGGCCTTGACGCACACCTGATCGAGGAAGCGCCGCGCGTCCCAGCCGTTATCGACGGCGACGCCGGGCAGGAACAGGCCGCGCGCCTCGCCGCGCACCACCTGCACGCCGTGGCGGCCGACTGTGACCGCCGTCAGCCGCGCCTCGCCGCGCGCCCCCACCAGCTGGGGGTCGTACAGCAGCCAGACTTCCAGGTCGAGGTGCTCTAGCTCCACCGGCGAGACGGGCGGGAAGCGGACGTCTTCCCAGGCGGTGCGGAAGGCGGCCTGCGCCAGCGCCTGCGCCAGGGGGATTGGCCCGCCGAGCATCCCGCAGCAGGAGCGCAGGTGTCCGCCGCGCTTGAGGCTGACGAACGTGCCGGCAACGCTGTGCTCGGGCACCGTCGGCGGCACCACGGGCAGCCCGGCGACCGTAGCGCGCAGCAGCGACGCCGCGGCCCTCACGACTTGTTGTTTCTGCTCGGCCGTCAGGCCGGGCGGCGGGGCGGGGAGCTGGGCGGCGACGGCCAGTTCCTCGGTGGGCATCGTCGGGGTTCCTCCGGTGGAGTGAGACGGGGGCGGCGGGACAAGGGGGAGTGGACTGGGGGCGGCGACGCGCCGGGGGAGCCGGTTCCGGTAGGCGGCCAGGTCGTTGCCCGTCCGGACCTCGCCGGCGGCGCCGGGCCAGACGCCGGGCAGCCGGGTGCCGCAATCGGGGCAGCGGCCGTCGGGCGTGAGGCGATAGGAGCGGATGAGGTAGCCGTAGCGTGCGATGACGACGGCGCGGCAGGACGGGCAGCGCGTGTCCTCCCAGGGGCCGACGCGGACGGGCAGGTTGCCGGCGTAGACGAAGTGCAGGCCGGCGGCGCGGCCGATCTCGCAGGCGCGCAGCAGCGTCTCGGGCGGCGTCGCGTCGGGGTCGGTCATGCGGTAGTCCTTGTGGAACGCCGTGACGTGCCACGGAATCTCAGGGCTGACCGAGGCGAGGAAGTCGGCGGCGCGGCGCAGCTCGTCGTCGGAGTCGTTGAACCCCGGGATGACCAGGGTGACGACCTCGAGCCACAAACCGCGCTCGTGGACCATCTGGATCGTGCGCAGGACGGCGTCGAGGGTGCCGCCGAGGGTGCGGTAACGGCGGTCGTCGAAGGATTTTAGATCGACCTTGTAGGCGGTGAGCCAGGGGCGGAGGAAGTCGAGCGCCTCGGGAGTAGCGTTGCCGTTGGAGACGAAGGCACAGGTGAGGCCGGCCGCCTTCGCCTCGCGGAAGACGGCGACGGACCACTCGGCGGTGATGAGCGGCTCGTTGTAGCTGGAGACGACCAGGCGGGCCCCCTCGCGGCGGGCGATGTCGAGGAGCTGGCTCGGCGTGACGGGGCGCGGCGGGGCGGCCGCCTCGCGGTCGCGCAGGGCCTGGGACGTCAACCAATTCTGACAATAGAGACAATGATAGTCGCAACCTAGCATGCCGAAGGTTAGCGCCTCGCTGCCGGGGTAGACGTGGAAGAACGGCTTCTTCTCCACCGGGTCGCACTGGAGGGCGGCGACGTAGCCGAAGGGGACACGGAGCTGGCCCCCGTCGTTGAAGCGCACCTTGCAGACGCCGCGCTGGCCCTCGCCGATGAGGCAGCGGTGTCCGCAGGCGAGGCAACGGATGCGCTCGCCTTCGGGGCGGCACAGGGCCGGGTCGCCGGCGGCGGTCTGCCGGTCGATCACTTCCGCCAGGGTAGGGTTAGCCACGCGCGTCTTCATGGGGGGTCGGTCCCGGGTGTCGCTGTCGTCCGAAGGTGATGGGTGCAGGATAGGGGATGGCGCAGAGGACTGCAACAGCAGCGCGGCACCTGTTTAGCGGTGGGTCGCAGACCCGCGCGTTGACCAACGCGCGGGGTCTGCGACCCGCCGCTAAACGAAAGGAATGCTTACAATGACGCGAGGGACCGCCGACCTCTGAGGAGGACGCATCGTGTCATCACTCCGCCTGCCCGCCTGGCTGCTCGCCGCTCTGCTCTTCGCCGGCTGCTCGCGCTCGTCCTCCACCGAGGCCATCGTCGTCGGCCATCTCGCCCCGTTGAGCGGGCCGGACAAGATGCTCGGCGAACACGCCCGCCAGGGCATCCTGCTTGCGGTGGAGGAGATCAACGGCGACACCGAGAAGATCAACGGCCGGCCCGTCGAGGTGCATCAGGCCGACGACTGCGGCCCGCCGGCGGCCGCGGGCAACGCGGCGGTGCGCCTCGTCACCGTCACCCGCGCCGTCGCCCTGCTCGGCGGCCTGACCAGCGAGCGGGCCGAGCAGATCGCCCGGGCGGCCCAGCCCGGGGTGCCGCTCGTCACGCCGAGCCCGCTGCCGGCGCCGCTCGCCGCGGAGACGGCGTTCTCGACCTGCCCGCCGCCGGGGCAGCAAGGGAAGGCATTGGCTCGCTTCAGCGCGGAAGAGTTAAAGGTCAAGCACGTCGCCGTCCTGCTCGACTCTCGCAGTGCGGTCTGCGCCGGCGTCGCGGCCGCCTTCGTCAAGGAGTTCAGGGCGGCGGAGCGGCAGGCGGACCAGTTTCGCTACGAGAACGACACGGGCCTCGCCGACCTGGCGGCGCGCGCCGCCCAGGCCAAGCCCGATGCCGTCCTCATCGCCACCCCCGTCGCCGATTTCGTCAAGCTGCGCGAGGGGCTGGTGAAGGCCGAGGTCAAGGGGCCGTTCCTCTTCGGCGGCGAGGAATCGGCGTGGCCGGTGCTCTTCGCCGAGGCTGGTGCGGGACACGGCGTCTACGCGGTGACCACCTTCGCGGCGGACGGCCTGACGGCGCGCGGGCAGGAATTCGCGAAGAAGTATCGAGAGCGATTCCAAGAGGCGCCGGACCTGTACGCGGCGTCGGCCTACGACGGGGCCCGCTTGCTGTTCGAGGCGATGCGTAAGGCCGGCCCCGGCAAACTGGAGCGCCTGCGCGAGCAGTTTGCGGGGCTGGAGAACTTCGACAGCCTGACCGGCCCGCTGACGATCGACAAGGACGACCACGGCGCCCACCGGCCGCTCTTCGTCGTCCAGCGCCAGGAGGGGGAGGCCAAGATGGTCAAGTGCTACGACGCCAAGCTGCCCTGATTCACGAGCCGCCTGGTGCTATCCCATCGCCGTTGCAAAACCGACGTTTAGCGGCCGCCCTCGGGGCGGCGCGGATTTATCGGTTCGCGAAACGATAAATCGAGGGCGGCCGCTAAACAACCGGCAATCTCGTGGGATGACGCGAGCGCGAAACGACAAGCAATCAACGCGTCAGACACGGCGTGCGCAGCTTGTAGTTCTCCCGATCGCGCTCCAGCTTCTCCGACAGCACCAGCGACGCCCCGCTCGTCAGCGCCAGGAAGCCGAAACGCTGCCGGATGGCGTCCTTGCACTCGTCGAGGCGGCGGCGGCGCTCCTCCGCCGGGTCGGCGAACAGGCTCGCCTGGGCGTCCGGCGCCACCACCGGCGCCAGCGTCACCCCGAGGAGCCGCAGCGGCAGCCGCCGGAGGTACAGGCGCGCCAGGCGGTCGCGCGCCGCCTCCTTCAGCTCGCGCTCCCCGTCGGCGGGCCGGCGCAGCACCGTTCGTCTCTCCGCGAACTCGTAATCGCCGTAGCGGACCGTCACCGTGACGCCGCGCGTCGCCCGGTCGTGGAAGCGCAGCCAGGCGGCGGCGCGCTCGGTCAGGTGATCGAGCATGGCGCCCAGGAAGGCCGGGTCGCCGGTGGGCGGGTCGAAGCTGGTGCGGCGGCTGACCGACTGCGGCGGCCGGTGCGGCTCGACGGGGCGCGGGTCGATGCCGTGCGCCTGGTCGCGCAGCGTCTTGCCGTGAGGGCCGAACAGGCCGTACAGTACCCCCAGCGGCACCTCGGCCAGCTCGCCGACCTTCTGCACGTTGATGCGGTCCAGCCGGGCCGCCGCCTTCGGCCCCACCCCCGGCAGAATGTTGGCCGGCCACGGGGCGAGGTAGGCGCGCTCGCTGCCGGGCGCCACGAAGACGTTCCGCCCCGGCTTGGCCTTCTCGGTGGCGATGGCGGCGATCAGCTTGCTGCCGCCGACGCCGATCGACACGCCCAGCCCGACCTCGTCGCGGACCTGGGCCCGCAACTCGTCGGGCACGCACTCGAGGCGATCGAGGCCGGTCAGGTCGAGGTACAGGTCATCGAGGGCGGCGACCTCGACGACGGGCGTCTTCTCCTGGCAGATGGCCAGCATGCGGCGGGCGGCCTGCTCGTAGCGGCGGTAGTCGCCGGGGAGGACGAGGAGCGCACGGCACAGGTGCCGCGCCTCGCCGAGGCGCATGCCGGTGCGGACGCCCCAGCGGCGGGCCTCGTAGGAACAACTGGCCACGACGCCGGTGCCGACGGCGACCGGCCGGCCGCGCAGGCGCGGGTCGTCGCGCTGCTCGACCGAGGCGAAGAAGGCGTCGGCGTCGAGGTGTAAAACGGAGCGGGCGAGGGGAAGAGTTATCATGGGTCGTCGCGGACCGGGACGACTGCGGCTGGGAAGGCGGCAGCCCCCGAAGGAAATCGGCCTCTATTCCCCTATACGGATGATGGCGGCGGACGATCAAGGTCAGCCGCAAGCTCACGTTGTTGCAACTCGTGGGTTTTGGCGACTTGACACCCGGGGACAATCGCGCTAGAGTAGGCCGGCTGGATAGGACTCGTCCGCCGCCCCAATCTCAAAGCCCCGGCCCCCAGCGCCGGGGGTGGGTTGAACAATGCAACCGTCTCCAATGGCGAAGGCCGCCCCCGCCGCCGAGCACCTCGACCTCTCGCGCATCGCCCAGGACTTGCAAATCCGCAAGTTACAGGTCGAGGCCGTCGTGCATCTGCTCGACGAGGGCAACACCGTCCCGTTCATCACCCGCTACCGCAAGGAACGCACCGGCGGGCTCAACGAGGAGGTGATCCGCGCCATCCAGGGGCGCGTCCAGGCCCAACGGCACCTCGCCGAGCGGAAGCAGACCATCCTCAAGAGCATCGAGAACCAGGGCAGGCTCAGCGACGACCTGCGCGCCGCCATCGCCGCCGCGGAGAGCCCCAAGCGCCTCGAAGACCTTTACCTGCCCTACAAGCCGAAGAAGCGCACCCTGGCCACCATCGCCCGCGAGCGCGGCCTGGAGCCCCTGGCGGTGGCGGTCTGGAGCCGCGACCCCGTCGTGACCAACCTCGCCGAGGTCGCGGCCACCCTGGTCAACCCGGAGAAGGAGCTGAACACCGTCGAGGACGTGCTGGCCGGCGTCGGCCACATCCTCGCCGAGGCGGTGGCCGAGACGGCCGACGTGCGCGCCGCCGTCCGCGACGTGCTCTGGGACAGCGGCAAGATCGGCACGACCCGGAGCGAAAAGCTCCCCGAGGGACAGGGCCGCGAGTACAAGAGCTATTTCCAGTTCACCGAGGCGGTGCGGCACATCCCGCCGCACCGCACCCTGGCCATCAACCGCGGCGAGAAGGAGAACGCCCTGGCCGTCAAGCTGGATTTCGACCAGGCGGGGGTGCAGAAGGCGGCACTGGATCAGCTCCCCCTGGGCGACCACCCGCACGCCGATTTCCTGCGCACGGTGACGGCCGACGCCCTGGCCCGTCTGCTGCTGCCGAGCCTGGAGCGTGAGATCCGCAAGGAGCTGACGCTGCGGGCCGAGTCGCACGCCGTGAGCGTCTTCGCCCGCAACCTGCGCAGCCTGCTGCTGGCGCCGCCGCTGCGCGGCCGCCGCGTCCTGGCCGTCGATCCCGGCTTCCGCACCGGCTGCAAGGTCGCGGCGCTGGACGAGCACGGCAACCTCCTCGAAGAGGGCGTCATCTTCCCGCACCCGCCGCAGAACCGCAAGGGCGAGGCCCGGACCCGTCTCGAAGAGCTGCTCCGCAGGCACCAGACGCCGGTGATCGCCATCGGCAACGGCACCGCCTGCCGCGAGACGGAAGAAGTAGTGTCGGAGTTGATCGGCGACATCGAGCGACGGCGAGCGGAAGGGACGCCGTCGGCGCCGCCGCAGGGGTCAGCAGCCAGCACGGGCCCGGCGGCACCGGCCGACCGCGCCGGACTCAGCACCCCGACCGTGGAAGCGCCCGCAGCGCCGACCGAGGGCTCGGTACTCAGTACGCAGTACTCAGTACCGAGTATGCCGTCGGCCGAGGGCTCGGGACTCAGTACTCAGTACTCAGTACCGAGTACCCCGTCGGCCGAGGGCTCGGGACTCAGTACTCAGTACACAGTACCGAGTACGGCACCCGCCGACGCGCCGCCGGCACCGGCCGAGGGCTCGGTACTCAGTACGCAGTGCTCAGTGCCGACTACGGCACCCGCCGACCCGCAGGCGGCATCGGCCGAGAGTTCGGTACTGAGTACTCAGTACTCGGTACTCAGTACCCCGCCCGCCCACGCCGCCCCGACGGCCCCGACCGTTGAAGCGCCGCCAGCCGCTCCCCCGCCGGCGCCACTGCCCGAGCCGCCGGCCGACCTGGCCTACGTCATCGTCAACGAGGCAGGGGCCAGCGTCTACTCGGCCAGCGCCGTCGGTCGCGAGGAGTTTCCCGAGTACGACGCCACCACGCGCGGCACCATCTCCATCGGCCGCCGCCTGCAAGACCCGCTCAGCGAGTTGGTCAAGATCGACCCGCAAAACGTCGGCGTCGGACTCTATCAGCACGACGTCAGCGCCCGCCAGCTCAAGGACTCGCTCGAGGCGGTCGTGGAGTCGTGCGTCAACCAGGTCGGCATCGACCTCAACACGGCGAGCGTGCCGCTGCTGCGGCACGTCTCGGGCATGAACCAACTGGTGGCGCGCGAGGTGGTGGAGTACCGCAAGCAGAACGGCCCCTTCCGCAGCCGCGAGCAGCTCATGCAGGTGCCCGGCGTCGGGCCGGCGCGCTACGTCCAGGCGGCGGGCTTCCTCAAGATCCCCGGCGGCGAAGAGCCGCTCGACATCACCTGGATCCACCCCGAAAGCTACGCCGCCGCCCGCCAACTCCTCAACGACCTCGGCTGCGGCCCCGCCGTGCTGACCGATCGCTCCCGGATCGACGAGCTGCGCGAGAAACTCAAGGGCGTGGCCGCGGACGAGGTGGCGACCCGTTTGCAGGTGGGCGTGCCGACGGTGAAGGACATGATCGAGGCGCTGGCCCGGCCCGGCCGCGACCCGCGCGAGGACCTGCCGCCGCCGGTCTTCAAGAAGGGTATCCTCAAGATCGAAGACCTCCAGACAGGTATGGAGCTGAAGGGCACCGTCCTGAACGTCGTCGATTTCGGCGCCTTCGTGGACATCGGCCTGAAGGACACCGGATTGGTCCACATCAGCCAGATGGCCAACCGCTACGTCAAGAGCCCGTATGACGTGGTGGCGGTCGGTGACATCGTGACGGTCTGGGTGATCGCGGTCGATCCGCAAGACCACCGCGTGTCGCTGACGATGATCCGCCCCGGGACGGAGCGCAAGCCGCAGGAGAAGGGCGCCCAGCAGGGTCCGCCGCCGCAGCGCCGGGAGGGGCGCCGCGAAGGGGGCGGCCCGCCGCCGCGCGGCCGACGGCCGGGCGGCCCGCCGCCGCAGCAGCGCCGCGGCGGTCCCCCCCAGCAACAACCGCAGCCGGCCGCGGCGGGCGAGGGAGCGACGACCACTGGCCCGCCCCGGCAGCATCACGGCCGGGGCGGACCGCACGGCGGTCGCGGGCGGGGCACGCCGCCACCACCGCCACCACCGCCGCGCAAGCCGGCGCGGGCGCTGCCCAAGCCGAAGCTGTCGCAGGACCAACTGAAGGGCTCGGCCAGCCTGCGCACCTTCGGGGAGTTGGCCGCTTTTCTCGAAGCCCAAAAGAAGCCCGCAGAACCCCGCGTGGAGGAAGCGGCGCCGCCCCCCCCCGCGGCCCCGGCCGAGGCGCCCGTCGCCGAGGAGACGCCGCCCGCCGCCCCGCCGGCGTAAGCCTGCGCTCGTAGTGACCGCATTCATGCGGTCCCGCCTTCCCGACCGCATGAATGCGGTCACTACGAGCGCGCCTCCGCCCGCAACAGGCGCTCCAGCAGCACCGGGTTGACCGCCCCGCGGAAGCGCACCTGGCCGTTGACCGTCACCACCGGCACCCAGTTGCCGTGATCCGCCGCCAACTTCGGGTCGGCGTCCACGTCCTGCGCCGCCAGTGCGAACCCGTACCGCCGCCGCGCCTTCTCGAGTTGCCCCCAGGCGACCTCGCAGAGGTGGCAGCCGCGGCGCGTGTACATCACGACGCGGAGGTGCGCCAACGGGCGACCCCGCCCGCCCCACCACGACAGCAACCGCGACCAGAACACGCCCCAGCCTCCCCGTTCTCCCGCTCCCACGCGGTCCTTCTCCCCTGCACCGACGCGGTAGTCAGGGTTCTTAGCTTTTGGTATCCTAAACTGGGTCGCTCACGAAGGTGAAGTCGGCCCCTGCGGAACAGAGGCCCAGGCACCACTGTCGAGGATTTTTCATGCCCCCGCGTTCGTCTCCTCCCCCAGGCGGTAAGCCACGCCGGCGCCCCGCCCCGGTTATGCCCGGCTCCTGGATCTGGTTGGTCCTGCTCGCCATCGTCCTGGGCGTGTTTCTCGTCTCCTCGTTCGGCAGTACGCAGCAGGTCGATTGGAGCGAGTTCCTCAAGTTGGTCAACAACCCGGACGACGCGAAATATGTCAAGAAGATCAGTTTCCAGGGGCCGCGCCGCCTCGTCGTCGAGCTGGACTACGACAAGAAGGTGGAGGGCCGCGAGGGGCTGCCGGCGAACGTGGAACACCTCCGCCACGACCTGCTGCACGGCACCAACAAGTTCACGACCACCTCCTGGCCGCTCGACGACCGGAGCTTGCCCGAGACCCTGACCAAGCTCTCCCAGAACGGGGTGCAGATCCCCGTCGAGGAGGACCACTCCTCCTGGTTCAACAGCGTCATCATGTTCATCGTGCTGCCCGCGGCGCTGCTCCTGGGCATCTTCCTGTTCATTCTGCCGCGCTTCCGCGACCCGCTCGGCGGCGGCTTTTTGAGCAACTACATCAAAAGCCCCGCCAAGCGCTACGACAAGAGCAAGATGCGCGTCACCTTCGAGGACGTCGCCGACATGCAGGCCGCCAAGGGCGAGTTGCAGGAGATCGTCGAGTTCCTCAAGAGTCCCGAGAAGTTCCAGCGCCTCGGCGCCGTCGTGCCCAAGGGGGTGCTCCTGGTCGGCCCGCCCGGCACCGGCAAGACGCTGCTGGCCCGCGCCGTGGCCGGCGAGGCCGGCGTGCCGTTCTTCAGCATCAGTGGCTCGGAATTTATCCAAATGTTCGTCGGCGTCGGGGCGAGCCGGGTCCGCGATATGTTTAAGAACGCCAAGGAAAATAGCCCTTGCATCCTCTTTATAGATGAAATTGACGCCGTGGGCCGGATGCGCGGCGCCGGGGTCGGCGGCGGCTCCGACGAGCGCGAGCAGACGCTCAACCAGATCCTCAGCGAGATGGACGGCTTCACGCCGACGGAGTCGGTGATCGTCATGGCGGCGACCAACCGGCCCGACGTGCTCGACTCGGCGCTGTTGCGGCCCGGCCGCTTCGACCGGCACATCACCATCGACCGGCCGACGTGGCAGGGCCGGATGGCGATCCTGAAAGTCCACACGCGTAACAAGCCACTGGCCGACGACGTCAACCTGGAGCAGGTCGCCCGCGGCATGATCGGCATGACCGGGGCCGACCTGCGCAACCTGGCCAACGAGGCCGCCCTCCTGGCGACGCGCGAGGGCAAGAGCCGCATCAGCCGGACGGACTTCGAGCGCGCCGCCGACCGCGTCCTGATGGGGCCGAAGCGCGAGGAGGTACTGACGGCCGAGGGCAAGCGGCGCACCGCCTACCACGAGGCCGGCCACGCCCTGGTCAGTTGGCTCGAGCCCGACGCCGACCCGCCGCAAAAGGTGTCGATCATCCCGCGCGGCATGGCCCTGGGCGTGACCTTCAACCTGCCCGAGGAGGAGCGCTACCACCTGGGCCTGGACTACTGGAGGGCCCGGCTGGCGCTCATCATGGGGGGGCGGGCGGCCGACCGGCTGGTCTACCACCAGCCGTTCTCCGGCCACGAGGACGACCTGAAGAAGGCCACGCGCCTGGCACGCTACATGGTGACCCACTGGGGCATGAGCGACCGCCTGGGGCCGATGGCCTTGCGCGTCGGCGAGGAGCACGTCTTCCTCGGCAAGGAGATCCAGGAGCCGCGCGACTTCAGCGAGGGAACCGCCGCGACGATCGACGAGGAGGTGCAGCGCCTCCTCCGCGAGGCGGACGACCGGGCCTACAGGCTGCTGGAGGACAACCGTCCCAAGCTGGAAGCGCTGGTCGAGGCGCTGCTGCAGAAGGAGGAATTGCTCAAGGAGGATATCGACCAGATCCTCGGCGGCCGCAAGAAGCCGCCCCCGGACTCCCCCAACGGCGCCGTGGACATCGCCCCCAGCGAGGCGATAAAGCCGGCGCCGGTCATTCGCGACGGCGGGTAGTCGAATCGGCCGTGGCGCAGGCCGCCGGCCTTCCGTTACCGCCCGAACGGTCGGACGGACCTGAGGACCACCGCGCCGCGCGTAACCGGTGCCCGGCCTGGGGAGTGGAGTGACACGACGAGGCCAGGGGTGCGTCGCATGTTGACGATCTATGTGGACGGCGACGCCTGCCCCGTCAAG
>Ga0116217_10000918_pt1 | contig 29506 bp, 28 predicted proteins | sample Sb_taG_6_FD_89697 | JGI IMG/M metagenome (GOLD analysis project Ga0116217, IMG submission 89697) | Peat soil microbial communities from Weissenstadt, Germany - Sb_50d_4_PS metaG | ecosystem: Environmental > Terrestrial > Soil > Wetlands > Peat | place: Germany: Weissenstadt | collected 2010-09-21 | reverse complement strand
TGGGCCTTGTTTTGCTTCAGGTCGTAGACCAGTTTCTCGCCGGGCAGCTCCCGGACCACCAGGTTCTCGCGCCGGGCAATGGGTAACAGCATGGACTCCTCCTCCTTGGGAGTTCGTAACACAGGGGCGGGCGCGCCGCGCGGCCGTCACTCCTTGACGGCGCGGAGCAGGACGTCCGCGGCCTCCTCCGCCTCCCCTCGCAGCCCCTTGAAGTTCACCGAGCGGGGCACCACCTGCTGCAAGACGGTCACGGCCTCCTCGGGCCGCGACAGGGCGGGGACCGTGTTGTCGAGCAGCTCCAGCAGCGCCCGCCCCGGCGTCAGGCGCTGCGGCCGCCAGCGGGCCCCCGGTTGGTAGCGCGTGACCACGACGGCGCCGACCGGCAGGGGGCGGGTGCCGGTCCGACCGCCTAGTTCCTCCGCGGCGCGGCGCCGCGTCGGGCCGTCCGGCTGGCGCAGCCCCAGCTTGCGGGCGTACGGGTGGACGTGTCCGTTGCCGTCCAGGACCGCGTACTCGTCCGAATAGTAGGTGGCGCCGGCGCGCAGCAGGGCGGCGACCAGCGTGCTCTTGCCGCTGTACGAGCGCCCCGGCAGCAGGATCGCCTGTCCCTTCCAGCCGACGGCGCCGGCGTGGACGAAGATGCGCTCCCGGCCGTGCTCCGCCACGAACAACTGCACCTCCGACTCCAGGGCGTGGAACAGTTCGTCGAGGTCCATCGTCCGTGCCGCCTGCCTCAGCCCGGCGTAGAGCAGGTGGTAGTTGCGGACGTTGGGCCGCGGCCCCGCGCCGCCGACCCGCAGGGAGAACAGCATGTCCACGAACGGCGCCTGCGACGGCTCCCAGCCCGGCGGCAGGCACGCCGTCAACCGCCCCAGCACTTCCGGCTCCGGCTTGTTCACGCGGATGCCGATGCAGTAGCCGTACGACTTGAAGCAGACGCCTCCCGCCCAGCCCAGGCGGTCGATCTTCTGTATTCAGGTCGAGGGGTGCTCGTAGCGCGGGGTGAGGTCGTCGGACATGGGGCCTGCCTCCTGCAAGCGGGTGTACGGTGGGCGCACTACGATCCGTTTCTCCTGTGCAATGGATATCGGCCGCCGGACCGACGGCGCTTGAGCGAAAACCGAGGGGAGCGAAAAACGGGAAAAAGGGTAGCGGTGGCTCACCCCGCACACCCGTTGCCCCCGACAGACCCCGCTGACCCGGCGTCGCCGGTAGCTGCGAGGAGGCGGGCTGCGGAACCGCCCCTCCCCGGGCGGCGCCGCCAACGCCGAATGGGTTAGACTCCCAGGAGCACCTTGCTTGTCCACACCGGGAAACAGACTCATGGGACCGTTGCTCTGTCTAGTGCTGGCGGCCGGTCCTCTGACCGCCGGGTGCGAGCCGGCCCGGGAGGGACTGTCCTTCGTTTACCAGCCCGCTTTCAGCGTGGACCACGCCCTGCGCGGGCCGGCGATGGCGTACGTCCCCCAGCCGGGCGACCTCTTCCTCTGCACGGGGAAGGAGACGTGGTCCAAGCTGGGCCACTGGCTGGCGTGGACGGCGGCGCCCCAGCACACCGGCCTGGTGGTCGCCCGGCCGGACGGGCGGCTTCTGCTGCTGGAGGCCGGCCCGAACTATCACCTGTACTGCGGCAGCCACGACGTGGTCCCCCAGCTCCAGAGCTACGCCGACCACGAGCGCGTCTGGATCCGGCGGCGGCGCGTGCCGCTGACCGCGGAGCAATGCGCCGCCCTGACCGCCTTCGCCGAGGCCGTCGAAGGCAAACGCTTTGCCTCGGTCCGCCTGTTTGCGCAGATCACGCCCTTTTGCACCCGGGGGCCGTTGCGGACGCGCTACCTCGGGGGTCCGCACGGGCTGCGCGACAGCTACTACTGCTCGGAGCTGGTGTTGGAGGCGTGCGTCGCGGCCGGGTTGCTCGACGCCGTCACGACCCGGCCGTCCGCGACCTACCCGCGCGACCTCTTCTTCGGCCGCTCCAGCAACCCCTGGATCGACAAGCACCTCGACATGTCCGAATGGGAGCCGCCGGCCCGCTGGACTTTGTGCCCCGGCACCGAGCCGGCCATCCGCCGCCGCCCGTGGCTGGACCTGGATAGCCGGTGACATTCGTTTAGCCGCCGCCCTCGGGGCGGCGCTCAACGCGCCGCCCCGAGGGCAGCGGCTAAACGGACACCGCCTCACCAATCATTTGCGCTGGAACTTCCCCTCGGCCCCGGCGAGTTTGTAGAGCTGCGCCGTGCGGTCGAACGCCTTGTCCTTCGCGCCCACGAGCGTCAGTTTCACGTCCGGCGCCAGCAGGCCGAGCGCCTCGGGAATATCGAGGACACGCAGCACGTTGAGGAAGATCGGCCCGTCCCGGTGCGAGGTTGGCGGATCGACGATGACGACTTCCTTGATCGACGGCTCGAACAGCGCGGCGTATGCGGCGAGGATGCCAGCCTGACCGCGGCCGATGAGTCGCCATTTCAGCTTCGCCGGTTTGTCAACATCATGGAGAACCGCAAGGACGTCCCAGAGCCGGCCATTGTCTACCGTAAGGCCCAAGAGCGCGTGCGCTCGCTCGACGTAGTTAGGCGGGGATTTGGTCGTCCATTCTGTGCCTCTGTCCACGCCGCGCGGATAGAGGAAATACCGCGGCCCCTCCCCAAGGAAGGGCTTGGCTCCTTCCTTTGCGATAGAGCTACTTCGTTCCATCGGATTGAGTATGACAAGAGGACGCACTTCGTCGTCAGCCAATCTTTTCCCGTGCGAGGTAGTTAAAACCGAGTCAATTGAGGGCTGGGTTTCGTAGAGAACTTGATCCGAGCCGTCGCTCGACGTGCCAAACTTGAGGCCCGCCGCAGGGATTCTGTCGGGAAACGTCCGGAACGACTTCTCCCGCAGTTCCTTCATCATCCCCTTCTTCCACTCCGCGAATTGTCCCTCCTCCGGCAACTTCACCTCCGCCCGCTTCACGAACGTCTCGTCGATCTTGCCATTGAGTGCGTTCTTCGGGAGGTCCTTCTCCTCCGGGAAGGCGCGCAGCTCCTTCCCCGGCAGCTGCTTGAACGCTTCGTACTTCACCGGAGCCGTGTCATTCTTCAAATGCTTGTTCATCCACTGAAAGGCGGCTACACGCAGGTCGGCTCGGTCGTCGTGGCCGCCCTTGCTGATGTACTCGTCCACCAGGTCCGGCTTGTCGTACATCTTGTAGACCTGCCGCAGCTTGGCGATGACGCGGCGATTGCCGTCCATCGGGAAGATCTTGTCGTCGTCCGAATTGGCGAACAGCATTGGCCGCGGCGCGATCAGGGCGGCGATGGTCGTCCAGTCCCATTGGTAGGTGTTCACCAGGAACATGCAGTCGCAGTGGCCGTTGATGACCTTGTTGGTGACGTAACTCTCCAGATCGCTCATGCCGCTGACCGGCACCGCCACCTTGACGCGCTCGTCGGCGGCCGCGATCCACACCGTCGAGGCGCCGCCGCCGCTGATGCCGGTGACGCCGATGCGGTCCTTATCCACGTCGTCGCGGCTGCACAGGTAGTCGATGCCGCGGATGCCGTTCCAGCACTCGACGCCGGCCGGCGTGTAGCCCAGCGCCTGCCACCACCAACGGCCCTCGCGGTAGGTGCCGTGATGGATGCCGGGGATTTCGCCGAGTTGCAGGGTGTCCACGATCAGGCAGACGTAGCCGTTGTTGGCGAACCACAGGCCGTGATCCTGGAAGGCGGTCTTGTTGCCGTCGCGGCCCTTGCCGGAGTGGCCGCAGACGTAGAGGATCGCCGGCAGCTTGCCCTTGGCGTTCTTCGGTCGGTACAGGTTCGCGGTAACGTACAGGCCGGGGCGGCTCTGGTAGTGCAGCTTCTCGATGACGGCGCCCTCGTGCTCCAGGGTAGCGGTCACGGTGGCGTGGAGCGGCGTCTTCTCCGGCAGCGGCCACAGGCCGAGCATGTCGAGGTACTCGCGGCGCAGGCGCGGCAGCTTCTTCTCCCAGTCGTCGCGCGTCTTGGCGCCGTCGAGGAAGCGGCCGCTGACCTCCTTCGTCAGGTTGGCGAGGTACTTGTCGATCATCTCGTCGCCGCGCTTGGTGTCGGGCTTGTCGTCGGCGGCGCCCGCCGGCACTGCGACAAGAAGAACAAAAAGGAGTGGGGTCACGCGCGTCATGGGAGGCCCTCAGGGGGTTGCGTCGTATCACCTTCGCTAGGATAAGGGGGAGGAAGGGGCGACGCAAATAGTTTAGCGGCGGGTCGCAGACCCGCGCGGGTCTACGACCCGCCGCTAAACGGGAGTGCCGACATGGACGACCGCGTGCGAATCTTCCTGTGCGCCCTGGCCGGGGCGGGGCTGTTTGGCCTGCTTGGCCTGGTGTTTGGCGCCACGGCGGGGGCGGCCCTGCGCGCGAGTGGGCGCGCGGCCGGCGGCGTGTTTGGCCTGGCGGCGGCGCGGGCGCTGGTGAGGGTGCGCGGGCGGGGGTTGTCCGAGGTGGCGACCGGGCTGGTCGTCGGCGGCGTGGACGGGGTGACGTTCCTCGGGGCCGCGGGGACGGCGTTCGGTGTGGTCTACGGTTACGCCGGCGCGGCGCAGCGCGAAGTGCTGCTGAACCTGGCGATGGGGGTCGGTCTGCTGGCCCTCGGCGCCGCCCTCTTCTCGGCGCTGGCGTCGGGGCTGATCCGCGCCGGCGTCTGGGGTATCGGGGCCGTGTTCGTTGCCACCCTGGGTGGGGCCGGCCTCGGCGCCCAACTCGCCGGCTTCTCGGGCGTGCTCTACGGCGCCCTGCTGGGTCTCGGCCTTGGAGCCCTGGCCGGGGTCGTGCGCAGCAGCCTCCGGCCGCCCCCTCCCCCTCCCGAGGAGGAGGGGCCCGACGCCCCGGGCTGAGGGCTACGCCGCCAGCGCCTGCTTCGGCAGTTGCTCGGGGCCCGGCAGCGGCCACTTTCGATGCAGCGCCGCCACTGCATCGATCAGCGCGTCGATCGACTCCTTGCCGTGGTTGGCGTTCACCTGGATGCGCAGCACGCCGGCGTGGTACGGCACCGCCGGGAACGTGACCGACTGCACGTAGAAGCCGCGCTCGAACAGGAACGAACCCGCGCGCAGCGTCTCCGCCTCGTCGCCGACCAGGACCGACACAATCGGCGTCTCGCCGCCCAGTACCGCCAGCCCCAAGCCGACCAGGCCGCGCGTCAGCTGCTGCAGGTTGCGCCGCAGCCGGGCCGCCAGCAATTCGTACTCGTCGGACATCAGAATGTCGCAGACGGTGCAGACGGCGTCCAGGTAAGGCGGCGGGACCGGGCCGCCGAAGATATAGGTGTTCGAGCGCATCTTGAGCAGGCGCTTCATCTCCTCCGAGCAGCCGATGAAGCCACCCATCGCGGAGAACGCCTTGGACAGCGAGCCGATGATCAGGGCGTTGTCGTAGCCGCCGAGGGCGTCGCGCACCGTGCCGCGCCCCTTGTGGCCGAGGACGCCGGTGCCGTGGGCGTCATCGACGTACAGGACGGCGTTGTGGCCGCGGCAGACCTCGTCCAACTCCCGCAACGGCGGCAGGGCGCCGCTCATGCTGTAGACGCCGTCGATGGCCACCAGGGCGACGCGGTACGAGCCGGCCGCGCTCAGCACGCGCACCAGGTCGGCGGGGTCGCAGTGCGAAAAAAGCGCTAACTTGGTGCCGTTGGCCTTCGCGATCTTGGCCCCCTCCTGGATGGAGTTGTGGGCGTGCTCGTCCACCACGAGCAGGTCGGGCTTGCCGACGAGGCCGGGGATCGCACCCATGTTGGCCAGCGTCACCGACGGGTAGATGAGGACCGCCTCGATGCCGAGCCACTGGGCCAGCTTCTCCTCCGCCTCGATGTTGGCGCGGACGCTGGCGAAGGCGCGCGAGGCGCCATTATGCGTGCCCCACTTCCGGGTGCCGCGGACCACGGCCTCCTGCACGCGCGGGTCCTGGTCCAGGCCGAGGAAGCTGTCCGAGCCGAAGTTGACGACGCGCACCCCGTTAATCAAGACGGTCCGGTCCGGCCGCGAGTCATCGGTCACCATGTCCTTCATGTGCGTGTCGGGGAACTGCGCGGCGAAGTGCTCGATGAAGCGAATGAGGCCGTTCTGGTGCAGCGCCTGGACCAACCGTTGCATGGGATGATTCGTCATGCCTGACCTTCGACTAAAGGGGCTGGGCGGGGACCGGCGTGTGGTACCCGCCGGACTTGGGGCGGAGTTAGACCAGAAAATGCGGCCGGAAACAACGGCAAATCCCCTCAAGTGCGCGGGCCGCCGAACCGATGTTGACAGTGAGGGCGATTTTCCAGTACCTAGTCTGCGCGGGGCGATACGTCCTTTCCCTACGCTGCCCGGTCGCCCTGTCCGCGCCGGCGACGCCAGGGAAGGCCGTGGCCGCCACGGAGTAAGCCCCGCGGGAGTTGCATGCCGGAAAGGAATCGTGGCGCTTGAACTCCTTCCACTCCCCCGACGGGTCGCCACGAGGTGCGGCCGTTGGCAGTGCCGTGGCCGGGCTCGGCGTTGTGAAGGCGACCCCGGCCATGCTGCCGGCGCTGCGGCAGAAACCGGGCCGGGTGGGCGGCGAGTCGCTGCCCACGTCCCTGCTCAAGCACGCCGACGACCAGACCGTCGCCGGCATCGCCGCCGTCCTGCGGGCGATGGACGCGGGCGGCCTGGACGCTACCTCGTTCCGCGATTGGGGCGTGGTGGCAGCGTCGCGCTTCATGGGGCGCACCGCACTGGCCGGGGCCCTGCTCAAGTTCAAGGCCGAGGGCGCCTGGGGCCTCTCCCCCCACCTCATCCCGCACCGCTCGCTGCACGCTCTCTCGGGCACAGTCAGTCAGGCCCTGAAAGTCCACGGGCCGAACTTCGGCAGCGGCGGCGGCCCGGGCGGCGCCGCCGACGCCCTGCTCACGGCGACGGCCCTGCTGGACGGCGGCGGCCTCCCGGGCGTCTGGGTCGTGCTCACCGGTTGGGAGCCCGAGCCCATCACCGACGAGAGGGGTCAGGTCATCACCCCGGACTGCGTCTGCGACGCCGTCGCCCTGGCGTTGGTCCCGCCGGCACCGGGCTGCCCGCGGCTGTCGCTGCGCGTGGTTCCCGCCGCGACAGAGCCGCGGCGCAACGGCCACGCGGGTGTCGGCCAACTGAGCCTGGAGGCGCTGGTGCGGGCCCTGGCCGACCCGGCCGGGTTCCCCACCGCGCTGGTCTGGCATCTCCCCCTGGGTGGGCGGGTGGAGCTGGAGCGCAAACCGGCAAGCGGGAGCAACGGGACGGCCGGGCGGCGCCAGCCGGGGCCGGAACACGTGGCAGTCGGCGCGGAGAAGCTGTCGTGACTCACGAGACTCCTGTCTGGATCACCGGCGTCGGGGCGGTCACGCCCCTGGGATCGGATTACGCCTCGATCGCCGACGGCCTCCTCGCCGGTCGATCCGGCGTGCGCCGCGTCGAGGGGTTCGACGTGTCCGAGCACCCCAGCCAGATTGCCGGGCAGATCGATCGGGTCCCTTGCCCGCCCGGCCACGACCCGGCGGAGTTTGCACGGCTGCACCGGCTGGAGCAGCTGGTCCTGTGGTGCTGTAACGCCGCCCTGCGCGACGCCGGTTGGTGGGAGCGCCGGGCCGACGTGCGCGTCGGCCTTGTCCTGGGGATCGGCGCCGAGTGGCTGGTGCTGTGGGAGGACGACGCCCTGCGCGGCGGTAAGCGCGTCTACGACCCGGCCCAGGATGCCGAGTCGATCGTTGGCATCGCCCGCCGCAAGCTCGGCCTGTCGGGGCCGGCGGTGAGCGTGTCGGCCGCCTGCGCCAGCGGCAACTACGCCCTGGCCCAGGCGCGGCGCTGGTTGGAGATGGGCTGGGTGGACGTCTGCCTCGCCGGGGCGTGCGACATGGCGGTGACGCCGATGTCGCTGGCCGGCTTCGGCAACCTGCGCGCCCTGTCGCGGCGCAACCGCGACCCGGAGGCCGCCTCGCGCCCCTTCGACAAAGGCCGTGACGGTTTCGTCATGGGCGAGGGCGGCGCCCTGTTCGTCCTGGAGCCGGCCGCGACCGCCCGCAAGCGCTCGGCCCGGGCTTACGGCCGCGTCGCCGGCTGCGGCGCCAGCAGCGACGCCCACAACATGGTCATCCCGAGCCCGGACCCGGGCCCGGCGAGAGCGGCCATGCGCCAGGCGCTGGCCGACGCCGGCGCCGCGCCCGAGTCGGTCGATTACGTCAACGCCCACGCGACCAGCACCCCGGTCGGCGACGTGGCGGAGGCGAATGTTCTCAAAGGGGTCTTCGGCGACGCCCTGTCCCGCGTGCCGGTCAGCTCGACCAAGAGCATGACGGGGCACCTGCTGACCGCGGCGGCCGCCGTCGAGGCGCTGGCCTGCGTCGTGGCCATGGAGCGCCGCGCCGTGCCGCCGACGATCAACCTCGACGACCCCGACCCCGACTGCCCCCTGTGCCACGTCCCCAACGAGGCGCGCGAGCACCCGGTGCGTGTAGCGGTGTCCAACTCGTTCGGGTTCGGCGGCAGCAATACCTGCCTGGTACTGGAGAAAGTTTAGCCGCTTGCGGTTTAGAAACTGTATCAAAAACCCTCTTGCCGCTTGCGGCTTCGCAGGAACGATTGCGAAGCCGCAAGCGGCCAAGTCATTCTTGTTACAGTTTCTAAACGGACTACTGTCACGGGAGCGGCTTGCGGCTGGTGACCTGGTCGGCGGGCGGCGATGCCTCTTTCGGCACGTGCGAAGTTACGTCCATGCTGTCGATCTTCGCCGCTACCTGGCTGCCAATGATGGGCAGCTCCTTGGGGTCGGCTGTGGGGATCGGCTTGCGCAGGAAATGGACGAGCAGATAGATGCCGACCGCCAGGATCGGCAACAGGATCAGGAGCGGGCGGAGGCGGTTCACGTCGCCCTCGACCTTGTCGAACAGGTCCTTGAAGGAGTCGGTGAACCAGTACGACAGGAAGAAGAGCAGCGTGTGCCCGGCGGCGGCGGCGATGGCGTCGGCGACGAGGAAGCGCAGCACCGGCAGCCGCATCGTGCCCGCCGTCAGGAACAGCGGGCTGCGGATGCCGGGGATCCAGCGCACGAACAGCAGGATCTTGATGCCGTAGCGGTGGAAGTTGTTCTGGATCCGCTCGAGCTTCTCGGGCGTCAGGAACTGGGCCAGCCAGCGGTGTTCGATCAGGCGGGCGCCCCAGTGGTGGCCGATGCCGTACAGGAGCATGTCGCTGCAGAGGATGCCGGCGATGCACACTGGCAGGATCAGCCAGCGGAGCGGCCCAAACTCCGAGCTGCTGGCGACCCAGGCGCCCGCCCCCACGACCACCCCTTCCTCGGGGATGGGGGGCAGGCCGATGCCGCCGAACACCAACAGCCCGAAGGCAACGAGGAAGCGCCAAAGCATGTTCGGGTCGGGCACTCGGGGAACCCTCCTGGCAGGTCGCGTCGCAACTTCGCTATTATGAGCAGCCCCCGGCGCCGGGGAAAGATCAGACCCGCCGCCGCTTGCTTGTCGTTTCGCGCTGGCGTAATCTGACGCGGGCGCGAAACGACAAGCAAGGAGAGGTTCCCCATGAAACTTGGTCTCATCAACTCGGCGTGGGCGCAGGCCGGCCGCGACACCGCCTTCGGCATCCGCATGACCAAGGAAATCGGCTTCGACACCATCGACATTTTCGCCGACCCGCTCGACCTGGGCCCCCGGGAGCGCCGCCTCATCAAGCGCGAGTGCGACCGGGCGGGGCTGCCCATCGTCAGCATCGCCTGCGTCGCCGTCGGCCTGATCGACTTCAACCCCAGCGTGCAGCGCTTCCACCTGCAGCGCTGCAAAGCCTACCTCGACCTGGCCTTCGAGTACGAGGCGAAGAACGTCCTGCTCGTCCTCGGCGAGTACATCTGGGAGAAGCAGGTCATCCCGCCGGCCGAGCAGTGGCAGACCGGGGCCCGCAACGTCCGCGAACTGGGCCAGTACGCCGCCGACCTGGGACTGCAAATCGCCCTGGAACTGGAGCCGTTCCAGCTCTCCCTGGTCAATAACGTGGACACGATGAGCCGCTTTCTCGACGAGGTCAATCATCCCGCGGTGGCGGCGAACATCGACGTGTCGCACCTGTGCCTGTCGCACACCGGCCCCGAGGAATTGCGGCGGCTGAAGGGCCGGGCCATCCACGTCCACCTGAGCGACTGCGACGGTAAGGTCCACGGCGACCTGCCGCCGGGCCGCGGCGTGGTGGACTTCGTGCCCTACCTGCGCGAGATCAAGGCCCTGGGCATCGACGGGGCGCTGAGCATCGAGCTGGAGTATTCGCCGCAGCCGGACAAAATCGTGGACTGGGTGCGCGAGGCGTACGAGCAAACGGACCGCTTGATGCAACAGGTGGGCCTACGCGGGTGACACCGGCGCCGGCTGCTGCACGAACAACTCGTCCTGGCCCGCCGGCGGTTCGGGTTGACCGGCCGGCGGTTCGTCCTGGCCCCAGAAGAACGCCACGCGATACGCCCCTTTGATATCCGGAGCTTCCACGGTGACGCTCAGGGTGTCCTCCGCGCCGGCCTGGCTGGTCAGGCGGATCGGGGAGGTCGCCCCGTAGCGGGTGTAGCCCTGCAATTGCGCCTTGTCGTCGAAGCTGGCGCGCTCGAAGCCCAGACGGCCTGTCCGCGCGCCCGGGGCGGAGGCGGGGGGCAGGCGAAGCACGACGGGGACCAGCTGCGACGGGTGGACGACATGCTCGCGGAGCGCGACCTCGACCCCCTCCGCCTCCCCCGCCAGCACCCCCTTCTTGCCGAGCAAGACGGCGAGAGTGCGGCGGAGGTTCCCGTCACGGAACAGCACGTCGTGGGCGTGGGGGCCGCCGACCGGCAGCCCTTGGTGGCCCGGCAGCAGGGCGCTCCAGATGGGGACCGTCTCGTCGCCCGATTTCGCGGGATCGACCCTTTGCGGCTCGAACCCCCCGTCGCGCGACAGCAGCGTCACCGCGCTGACGGTAACGTGGGCCGTCCCTCCGAAAGCGAAGTAGCGCACGTGGTTCGGCCGCCGCCTGAGGTCCAGCCGCTCGTGAAACTCTCGGGCCTTCTTCAGGTTGTTCTTGTTCAGGCGCAGCCGATCCGCAATCGTGTCGTCGTGGATGTCGATGGGTTCGTGCTCGCCCTCGGCCGAACTGCGCCAGACGAACGGCTCGTCGCGCGGCGGGAGCAGTTCGTAGAGCGACGGGAAGCGATCGTCGTTGGCCAAGCGCTGCACCTGCGGCGCGTCCAGCCACACCCGCTTCTCAAGGCCGAGGACGGCGGGCAGGGCCACAGGCGCCCCCCGGTGAGGCGTCGCCAGCGTGATGAGGCGGACAACCTTGTCGAAGCCGTCCTTACCTTTAAACTCGTCCGACTCCAGGTAGTAGCGGGCGACTAACCCGCCCATGCTGTGGGCGATCAAGGTGATACGCACCTCGTTGCCATGCTCCTTCACTGCCTGGGTCACGAGGCCGGCCAGTCGTTCGGCCGCCAGCGCGTTGCTCTTCCGCCAGTCGTAAGGGCAACAATACAGGGTGGGCGGCTTTAGCCCTTCGTCGAATCCACAGTCGCGCAGCCCGACGAGCAGGGACCCGTACACGTCGCGGATGGACACCGACCGGATAACGTCCTTCGGCTCCAGGTGATCGGCCAGCAGTTCGGTGAAGTGGGGGTACGAGTTAAACAGGTATTCCGTGGGGGTGCCGGGCCAGATGATTGTCCCGTTCAGGGCGAGAGTCGAGCCCATGATTCCCGGGACCAGGACGACGATGTCGGTCATGTCGTGGCGCTCCCGTACATCTGTAGAACTGCCATGAGCTTCTCCACCGCCGCACGATGCCGGGGGGCGATCTTCTTCAGATCGGCGGGATCGATCGTGGGGTATCGCAGCACGGGGATACAGTTCTGCCGCACCCGGTTGAAGTCGAAGAGCGTGCCGTTGTCCGGGTCGTGGTACTCCAGACGCGGGTTCATTGTGACCAGCAACTGTGCGATAATCAAGATGGCCACAGCGACCTCGAAGGGCCGGCCCGCCGTCTGGGCGAACTCGCGCATTTGGTATGTTGAAACCAGGATGATCTTGCCGTCCCAGGTGGAGAAGTAGTCGAAGAAGATGCCGCCATCCTCGTCCTCGCCTGCGATCGCTTCTGCCGTGACCCCGACCAGGTAATCGATCCCCAGGTCCTTGCGGACGACTTCGGCACGCCCATAAAAGTCGTCGGCGATCAGGTTCGGAGCGATCTCCTGGGCCTCTGCCGCGGCGTGGCGCTTGTCGCGCTTGTACAGCTTCTCGGCGACTCGCCGGGAGGGCCTTGGCGTCGGCCCGTCCTTCGGAAGGTGCCTGTCGCGCTCGCGCAGCTTCTTGCGGACCCAGGTGCGGTCACGCTCGGGGGGCGTTACCAGCCCCGCAGGTACGGCGGCATACACATCAAAGAAGACGAAGACGGGCTGCCCCGCATTGAGCGTTTCGATCATGCAGGCGCGGCGCGGTACGTAGGCCTCGATGTCCCAAACGCCCACGGTCACCGGCGCCACTTCCTCCGGCAATCGTGCCAGCATCGTGGCGAGTGCGTTGAGGGTGGCGGAGAATTGGCCGTTGTCGTCCACCGGCGGGAAGGCGGCGTTGAGGAAGGTCCGCCGCAGGTCGGGCCGCAGCCCGCGCAGCGACCTGGCCAGGTACGGCTGCCCCATCTGCACCCGGAAGAGCCGATCCTGCTCGGCCCCCGCCGACTCCGGCTGATGCACCAGCGTGTACCGTGAGGCAGCCATGGGTTAGGTCACTCCCGAGAGGTAAAGGTCTGGCCGGGCGAAGTGCCGGTACAGGACGGGAACGCCCCACTCCAGATTGGCCTGGCGGGCATCGCCCAGAGGGGAACCCCACAGCTTGAGCCGACCCGCGCTCACCGCCAGGTCGATGTCGCCGGTCTCAAGTAATTGATTGTACAGCGTCCCGACAAACGCCGCCACCGAAAGAATTGGTACGGCGAACTGATTCGCTACGACCGCCCCAACGCCCTCGTGGACGAGCCCTGCGGCAAGGACGCTGAAGTCGTCGCTGAAGTCGCCGGCCGCCGTGTCGCAGGCCGTGAGCAGAGCTAGCCGGATCTCTCGGTCCCGCAGCAGGCCGATCAAAGCCTCAGCTTCGAGGGGGGAGGGCTGCCCGGTCTTCGGGTTGACGAGCAGCAGCCGGCCCCGGCCGCCTGAGACGTCGCCGTGGCCGTAGAAATGGAAGATGTCGGGCCGGGGACGAGCGTCCAGCGCGTCCACGAGCGCGCCGTCGTCCACATTCGGGACCACCCGGAGCAGGAACCGGCCCGGGAGTCGCTGGCGGAACTGGCCTTCAATGTACTCCGCTAGCTCGGGCCAGGGGATGGCCTCCTTGCCCTTGGGGCTGGCGGCGACGAAGAGGACCGTGACCCGGTCCTGCAGGTGCAGGGCTGGCGACGGCGTATGGCCCACCGTCCGCACGACCCGCACGAAGGAGCGCTTGAGGCGCGGGCCGGGCGATTGCCTGGGCTCTTGCAGGTATTCCCAGGGGAGTTGCATGAGGTCCGGGTGGTTGCTGACGATCTGAATGCGCACGTGGGCATCTGGGAGGCGCGCGTACAGTTCAGCAAGTTCGCCCCGAATCAGGAAGCGAAACAGTTTGGTCCCGTACTCGTGCAATTCTGCGGGCCGGGGCCGGTCCAGGGCGGAAATCAGCCCGCGCCGGATGCGGGGGAGGAAGTCCGTCAGTTCGCGCAGGGACGGCGCGCCGCTCGCGCCCGGCTGAAAGGGAACCTCGGCGAGCGCCAGGTCGTGGTTACAGCGGGCCACGGCCACCGCGTGCTTCCCGGTGCCCGCGTCCAGCAACATCAGGTCCAATACGTCTTTTATCAAGTATTGCGCCATCCCAGTCCCCCGGGCGAAAAACGGCTTCGGCCAGCGCCGCCTGGCCTGGCTTCCCCTCGCGTCGTGTGTGAGCGGCGATTCTAGCGGCCGTGGGGGTGGCCCGTCGATGAAAAAGAGCGGGACGATGAACGACTTCGTTCAGCGACGCTTCGCAGAAGCGTTCGTTGACATCCCTGTTTCGCGGCGAGCCCGCAGCGCGTATAATACAGCCTCTGACGCCCTCCGATCTCCGACCCTCGGCGGGACGCTGCCGTGCTCATCACCATTGTCTGTCCGATCTGCGAGTCGCGCTGGCATGTTGACGCCGCTCTCCGCGGCCGCCAGATGCGCTGCCCCAACGCCAACTGCCGCGAGGTGTTCGAGGTGCGCGAGGCGGCGCCGCCCCCGGAGCCGGTCATCGAGGGGGTAGCGCTGCCCTCGCCGCCGCCGTCGCAGAAGACCGGCCAGGTCGGCGAAATGGTGCCGGTCCTCGGCGCGGAAGTCGCGTCGCCGCCACAGGGGGAAAGGCCCCAGGACGCGACCTGGCGAGGGGGCCCCCCTCCCGTGGGCACGTCGGCGGGAGAAGGCGCGGCTGCGGAGACTCAGGTGCCGGCGCCTTCTCCGGCAGCGGGGCCTCCCGACTGGCGCAAGACCCCGCCACCGGCGCGGCCTCGCGACGGCGCCGCCGCCGCCGCCGAGCCGGTGGCCAGGCCGGTCGCGCCGCCCCCCGTCCGTGCGCGCGGCGCGGTCGCGGTGCCCCCCCCGGCGCCGGCGCCCGCCTCGACTCCGCAACACACCCCACTGCCGAAGCAACTGGCGGCGCGGGCCGCCGAGGACTCCCGGGGTCAAGCGCCTCGCTCCTCGGCTGAGCCGGTCGAGTTGCCCCCCGGCGGCTGGGACGCTCCCCCGGTCCGGGGCGGCGCCGCTGCCGCCGACCAGCGCCCCCGAACCTCGCTGGAGGAAGCGGCCGCCCAGGCGGCGCGGGCGAAGAAGCGCCGCCACTTCTGGGGGATCGTCGCCATCCTGGCCTCCGTCGTCCTCGTCCTCGGCGGCGGGATCGGCTTCGCCGTGTACTTCCTGGGAGAGAGCGAAGACCGCGACCGCGAGGCCGCCGAACATTCGTTCGCGGAGGGACAATTCGACCGAGCCATCGGCCAGTACGCCAAGCTCGTCGAGAAGTATCCGGACAGCGAGCGCCAGGACGAGTACCGCTTTTTCCGGGACCTGTGCGCCATCCTCGTCCTGCCGATGCGCTCCGACCCCGAGGGGGCGTTCGACCACATCAGTACCTTCCTCAAGGAGCGCAAGGACCACCCGCTCTTCGCCGCCCACGGCAAGGAAGTCGGCGAGGCGCTCCTCAAGCTCCTCGCCGACGCCGCCAAATCGGCTAACGACAACTCGGGGGCCGTCGAGGCGCAGGCGCACTTCGAGCGCGGTCAGCAGGTGCTCGACGAGCTGCGGGCGCTGCACCCCGATTGGGCGCCCAAGGAACTGCTCGAAGTGGTCGAGAAGACCAAAGGCGAGATCGCGGATCGCCTCCGGAAGGAGCGCGAACGCCTCGACCTGATCGCCCGCCTGCGGGCGCTGGCGGAGCTGCCGCCCACCGAGGCGGTGCGCAAGCTGCGGGCGATCCTGCGCGCGGAGGTCAAGCCGCCGCTGGACCAGGATCCCGAAGTAAAGAAGATCGAGGAGGAACTGTACGAGAAGCACCGCAAGAGCATCGGCTTCACCGACGAGGCGGACCCGGGCGGGGCGGGGCGCCGCGGCGAGGACGTCGAGGCCGGTCTGCTGGTCCAACCGGTCGTGGCGGCCTCGGGCGACGGGCCCAAGCTGTCCGCCGACCGCGTCGTCTTCGCCCTGGCGCGCGGCGTCCTCTCCGCGATGCGGCAGAGCGACGGCGATATCCAGTGGGCCCGGCGCGTCGGCATCGACACCGCCCACCTGCCGCTGCGCGTGCCGCGGGCGGGGAGCACACCGGAACTGGCGCTGGTCCTGTCGGCCGACACCCTGACCCTGACCGGCGTCAACGTCAGCAACAACGACACGCTCTGGAAACGCCCCCTCGGCGCCGCCAGCCTGGGCCGACCCGTGCTCGTCGGTCGCCGGGTCTACGTCCCGACCCTCGGCGGCGAGGTCCTCGAGATCGAGGTGGCCGGGGGCAAGCTGCTCGGCCGTTACAAGCTCGGGCCGTCCCTCTCGGCCGGCGGCGCCCGCTTCGGCGAGACAAAGCAGATCTTCTTCCCTGGCGACGACTCGTGCGTCTACGTGCTCGACGTGGGCAGCCGCCGCTGCGAGGCGGTCCTGTACACCGACCACGCGGCCGGGTCGCTGCGGGGCGAGCCGATCCTGCTGCCGTCGGAGGACAACCCCGCCGTGCCGGGCTACCTGGTGCTGAGCCAGGCGCACGGCCTTGACGCCACGCTACTGCGCACCTTCCGCCTGCTGCCGCCGGACCCCGCCGCCGACCCGGCCGCCCGGGAGTCGCGCCTGCGGGCCGACCCGGTGGCCATGCCGGAGCGCCGCCTGCGCGGCTGGCCGTGGTTTCCGCCCTATCGCGACCCCGAAAAGCTCGTCACCGTCACCGACGCCGGCGTCATGGGGCTGTTCGGCATCGTCCAGGTCCTCAACAAGGACGACGCTCTGTTCCCCCTGGTGCGCCTCCCCGATAGGGAGGCGGGCACCGTCGAGTTGAGCGGCCACGGCACGGCCCGCGGCCGGGCGCAGGTGGTCTTCGCCCGGGAGAATGACTTGTGGGTACTGGCTCGCGGCCGGCTGCTGCGCTACCTCCTGACGTTGGACAACGCCGGGCCCCGCGTGGTGCCGGACTCGTCGTGGGCGCAGCCGCTCGACCTCGGCTCGCCGCTGCACGACAGTCAGACCGACGACGACGGCCGGACCCTCTTCCTGGTGACGCAGTCGCCCAACGGACAGGCGTGCCTGGCCACGGCGGTGGACGCCGAGACCGGCCGCGTCCGCTGGCAGCGGCAGCTCGGCCTGGTCTGTCACGGCGACCCGCAGAGGCTGGGCGACATGGTGGTCGCGCTCGACCAGGGCGGCGGGCTGTTCCTCTTCGACCCCACGAAGCACCCGGCGGACCTGGAGGGGGCGTGGCAGAGCGCGGGGCGCGGCCTGGCGAAGCCGTTACCCGAGGGCAGCACCGGCTCGATCTGGTTCGTCCCCGGCCCCGACGGGCAATCGGTTTACGAGTTCGCCTGCCTCGACCCCGGCAACCGCCTGATCGTGCGCGAATACCGGGCCGGGCAGCTCGCGGCTTCGGAATACACCTTCGAGTTGCCCGCCCGGCTGGCCGGCACGCCGGCGGTGGGGGAGCAGCGCGTCCTCTTGCCGCTGGTCAACGGGGACACGCGGCAGGTACGCCTGCCGCTCGGCTCGGCGGCGCCGGTGGACGGGCCGACGTGGCGCGCCAGCCGCGGCGACACGGCGGCACGCGGGCACGCCGTCTGGCTCGGCGGCGAGGACTTCCTGACGACAAACGGGCGAAGCGGCCTGACGCGCTGGCGCTTCCTCAACGACGACACCTACGAAGTTATGCCCGAGGGGAAAAATCCCGAAAACCCGACGCTGGAACTCGCCGAGAAGGTCGCCGGCGCGCCCGTCATCCTGTCGCGCACGGCCACCGGATCGACCTTGCGCGTGTGCGTCGCGGACGAGAGGGGGACGGTGTACCTGTTCGAGGGAGAAGGGCTAAAGCCGGCGCGGCAGTGGGAGCTGAAGGAATCGATCACGGCCGGGCCGTTCGTCCGCGGCGGCCTGGCCGGGTGCGTGGTCGGGGGGCGGCGCCTGGTATGGCTCGACCCGGCGAAGGACGACCGACTGTGGAGTTACGACAGTCCCGGTGAAGGGATCATCGGCCAACCGCAAATCGCCGACGGCCTGGTGCTGGTGGCCGACGTCTCGGGGCGCTTCGTGAGCCTCGACCCGGCGACGGGACGGGCGCGCGGGCCGGGCTACCAGCTGCGGGCGAGCGTGGGGCCGGGGGCCACCCCGGTCGGCTTCGGGACGGGGCGGGCGTTCGCCCCGCTGACCGATGGCACCGTGCTGCTGCTGCCGCTGCGCCACCTGCGCGAGCCGCTGCCGGGACTGCCGCCGGTGTGGTGATTCCTGGACCCGTTCAGAAACCGTAAGAAAAATCTCTTCGCCGCTTGCGGCTTCGCAGGAACGATTGCGAAGCCGCAAGCGGCAAGACGGTTTTTGATACAGTGTCTAAACAGATAGTGGAGGTCGATATGACGGTGCGCGGCATCGTGTTGGCGGGCGGCAAGGGCACGCGCCTGGGCGAGCTGACGAAGGTCACCAACAAGCACCTGCTGCCCGTCGGGCCGGTGCCGATGGTCTACCACCCCCTGCGCAAGCTGACCGGCGCCGGGATCAAAGACGTCCTTCTGGTGTCCGGCACCGACCACATGGGCGACTTCGTCGAGTTGCTCGGCTCCGGCCGCGACCACGGCTGCACCCTCACCTACCGCGTGCAGGACGAGGCCGGCGGCATCGCCCAGGCGCTGGGCCTGGCCGAGCTGTTCTGCACCGGCGCCCGCTGTGCCGTCATCCTGGGCGACAACATCTTCCACGACCCCCTCGGCCCGATGCTCGCCGAGGCGGCCCGGAAGCCCGACTGGGCCTGGGTGGCCCTCAAGCGCGTCCACGACCCCAAGCGCTACGGCGTCGCCGAACTGCAGGGCGAACGCATCGTCGGCATCGAGGAAAAACCGCCGGAGCCCAAGAGCGACTTCGCCGTCGCCGGCATCTACGTCTACCCGCCGGACGTGTTCGACATCATCAAGACACTCAAGCCGAGCAAACGCGGCGAGTTGGAGATCACGACGGTCAATTCGCGCTACCTGGAGCAGGGGCGGCTCGGCTACAGTATGTTGCAGGGGTACTGGACCGACGCCGGCACGCTGGAGTCGCTGGCGACCGCAAACATGCTGGTGCGCGAGAGTCCGCCGGTGTATTGAGCGGCGCGTGACGGACGGATAGGATGCGCGAGTAAGGAGAAACGCCGTGATTGAACTCACAGGAGACCAGTTGCAGTCCCTCGACGGACAGCCCCAGCCGCCCGTCGCGGTCGATCCCCGGACGGGGCAGGAATACCTTCTCATCCGCCGGGAGATTTACGAACTCTTGCGCAGAACCCTCAAGCCCTACGGCCGCGGCTGGGACGACCCGGCCGACGACGATCTCATCCGGAAAGATCTATGAGAAGAGGAGACGTCGTCGAACTTGACTGGCACTTCAGCGACCTTACGGGCTCGAAGGTGCGCCCGGCCGTCGTCGTACAGGCGGATTTCCTCAACGGCCTCATCGACGACACGGTCCTCGTGAAAATTACCAGCAATCGCTTCGGCATCCCCGGCACGGAGGTCCAGATCGATCCAGCGGCGGAGACGGCGTCGGGCCTGAGCAAGGTGTGCTATGCCTCATGCAAGGACATCCTGACGCGGGACCAGACTCTCATCCTGCGGACGGTCGGCGTGCTGTCGGGCGCGACGATGCGGCAGATCGAGGACTGCCTGAAGACGGTGCTGGGGCTGCCGTAGCAGGGCTGTCAGCGCTGCCCCGCCTTCAATTCGTCCCACTGCGCGGGCGTGAACAACACTTCGCGGGCGTTGCTGCCGTTGTAGCTCCCGACGATGCCATCCTCGGCCATGTAATCGATCAGGCGGGCGGCACGGCCGTAGCCGATGCCGAGCACGCGCTGCAGCAGCGACACGCTGCCGCGCCCCTCGCGCACCACGACATCGATCGCCGTCTCGTACAGGTCGTCGTCGCGCGAGTGCAGCGCCCCGAGCGTGCCCCCTTCCCCGTCGCCGCCGTCGGCCTTCAAACGGATCAGCTCCTCGGCGTAGCACGGCTCGCCTTCCAGGGTGCCGACAACTTTCTCGATCTCCTTATCATCGAGGTAAGTGCCCTGGGCGCGGACGAGGGTGCTGGTGCCCGGCTGCAGGAAGAGCATGTCGCCCTTGCCGAGCAGCTTGTCGGCCCCCATCTCGTCGAGCACCACGCGGCTGTCGGAGCGGCTCGACACCTGGAAGCAGATGCGCGCCGGCAGGTTCGACTTGATCAGTCCGGTAATGACGTCCACCGTCGGCTTCTGCGTCGCCAGGACCAGGTGAATCCCGGCCGCCCGCGACTTCTGCGCCAGGCGGATGATGTGTCCCTCGACCTCCTTCTTCATCTGCATCAGCAGGTCGCTCAACTCGTCCACGAAGATGACGATGTACGGCATGTGCTCCGGGACGTGCTCGCGCTCCTCCTCGGTCATCTCGCCCAGGCGGCGGAAGCGATCCTCGGGGGCCAGCTCGTTGTAGCCGGCGATGTTGCGGACGCGCACCCGCGCCAGCAGGTCGTAGCGCTCTTCCATCTTGTCCACCGCCCACGACAGAATGACCTCGGCCTTCTTCATGTCGGTGACGATGGGGTGCATCAGGTGCGGCAGCCGGGCGTAGTCGCTCAACTCGACCCGTTTCGGATCGATCATAATCATCTTCACCTCGTCGGGCCGGCGCGTCATGAGCATGCTCAGGATGATCGAGTTGAGGCAGACCGACTTGCCGGTGCCGGTACGGCCGGCGATGAGCAGGTGCGGCATCTCGGCGAGGTCGTAGACCAGTGGCCGGCCCTCGGTGTCCTTGCCGAGGTACAACGGCACGCGCATTTTCGCCGACCGCTTGGCGCCGGCCAGCAGCACCTCCTTGAGGCGCACCGTGGCCCGGTGCTCGTTGGGCACCTCGATGCCGACGGTGTTCTTGCCGGGGATCGGCGCCACGATGCGCACGCTCGGCACCCGCAGGTTCAGGGCCAGGTCGTCGCCGAGGCCGGTCACCTTGTTGACGCGCAGGCCGGTTTCCAGGGCGACCTCGTACTGCGTGATGACCGGCCCGGTGTTGATGCCGACGACGCGCACGTTCAGGCTGAAGTCCTTGAACGTCTTCTCCAAGAGGGCGGCGGTGTCGCGCAGGTGCTGGTCGTGCTGGTCGTGCGGGAACGGCGCCGGCTCTTCGAGCAGTGTCAACGCCGGCAGCTGGTAGTCGGCGAAGCGGTCGGCGTCGGACTGGGCCGGCGCGTGTGCCACGGCCCGCAGATCGATCTCCGGGTTGGACGGCAGCGCCGCCTGGTCGTGATGGTGGATCGGGATGGCGCCGTCCCCGGGCGGCGCGGCGGGCGCCGGGGCGACGGCCGGTTCCTCCGCCCGCACGGCCACGACGGCCTCGGCGGAGTCCGGGTAGGCCGGCTGTTCCCGGCCGCGCCACCAACGGACCGCGCGGCGCAGCCCGGACAGGTGCCAGCGCAGTACGCGCCACGCCGACCGCAGCGAATGCGCCATCGCGAAGTCGAGGGTGAGCGCGAGCCCGGCGAGGATGGCCCCGCCAATGATGAGGTATCGTGCCAGGGGGGCGAGGCTCTCGCGCAGGAGCAGGCTCAGCCAGGCGCCGAGTGTGCCGCCGCGCTCGGGAAGGGGCAATTCCGGCCAGTAGGTGCCGGCCAGGTCGGCGAGGATGGCGCCGGCGGGGAGCAGGATGAGCGAGCCGACCAGCCGCAGCGCCCAGCGCAGCCAGGTGCGGCGCAGGAACAGCAGGACGACGAGCACGAACCAGCTCGCCAGCAGCAGGTAGACGGCCACGCCCAGCGCCTCGTAGAGAGACTGGGCCAGCCACGCCCCCGGCGGGCCGAGGAGGTTGCTCGGCTCGGGCCGCGGGTGAATAGGGCCGCCGGCGGGGGCTTCGTGGCCAAGGACGCACAGGGCGACGAGGAGCCCGGCCGCGAGGAGGGCGAACGCGGCCAGGTCGATGCGGAGGCGGCGGTCGGACATGGCAGACTCCCGGGTGCGACAACGAGGGTGCGTGGGGCAGCGCGGGACAACACGGCCCCGCTGTCGTTTCGTCCCGGAAGTCGCTCGGACTTGAGTGAATAGCCGCTTGCGGCTTAGCGTTCGGCGCTAAGCCGCAAGCGGCGTGAGGGTCGCACCAATGTTGCACGTCGCGCTGTGGGAGCCGGAAATTCCGCCCAACACCGGCAACGTCGCGCGCCTCTGCGCCGCCACCGGTGCCGCCCTGCACCTGATCGGCCGCCTCGGCTTCCGCATCGACGACCGCGCTTTGCGCCGCGCCGGCCTCGACTACTGGCCGCTCGTCGATGTCCGCCGTCACGTCACCTTCGCCGACTTCGCGGCGGTCCTCGGCGACGCCCGGCTCTTCTGCTTCAGCGCCCGGGCGACGATGCCTTACACCGCTGTCCGCTACCAGGACGGCGACTGCCTCCTCTTCGGCGGCGAAACCCACGGCCTGCCGCCGGAAATCCTGGCGCGGCACGCCGAGCACACGTTTGTCATCCCCATGCCAGCCGGCAAGGTGCGCAGCCTCAACCTGGCCACCGCCGTCGGCATCGTCCTCTACGAGGCGCTGCGGCAGCTGTCCGCGTGGTGAGCGTTGGTTCAGGAGGGCTGCGGAAACCGCCGAGAAGATGCATTCCCGGCAGTCTGCGGCCGATATAGAAGGGCGGGGTAGCCCGGCGTGGCCTTCCCCAGCCATCCCGCCTCGCCTTGGCCCACACCAACCTTCCCCGCATGGACGCCGTCGCATCACTGCCGACCCTGGACGAATTGCGCCGCCACGTTCACCTGGCCTTGTGCGCCCACGACCACCTCGACCCCGGCCAGACGCCGTTGTACGAGGGGCTGGTGCTCCGCCGCGGGCGACCGTGCGGCTTGTTCTTCCAGGTCCAGGGGCCGCGCCTGCTGAAGGCGTATGCCCTCTGGGCCGGCGAAGAAGACCGCATCCTCTTCTACGACTCGGGCGGCGAGCGCTTCGGCGAGGTCCGCCTCAGCGACGCCCCCGACCCGCACAAGCTGGCCGCCTGATAGAATGGATCGGGACCGAGCGGGGGATTCCGATGAGCGACACCGACGAACAACTCCAGGCCGCCGCGAAGAAGCTGAACGTCGGCGGCTACGCGCGCCACGTCTTCCTCTGCACCGGGCCGTCGTGCTGCACACCGGAAGCCGGACTTGAGGCGTGGGAGGCGCTGAAGAAGGAGCTGAAGGAGCGCGGCCTGACGAACGTGACGCAGCGGTCGAAGGTCGGTTGCCTCCGCATCTGCTGTCACGGGCCGACGATAGTGGTCTACCCCGAGGGGACGTGGTATCACGGCATGACCGCCGAGCGCATCCCGCGCTTCGTGCAGGAGCACCTCATCGAGGGGCGGCCGATTTCAGAGTGGGTGTTCGCGAAGAACCCGCTCAGTAGTCCCGGAACTCGCGACTGAGGAACTCATAGGCCTCGTCCCAGGCGTCGGCCGCCTTTTCAAAATTCACGTCCATCGCTTTGACCGTGGCCGGGGTTTCCATCTCCGACGGTAGCTTGGCTTTCACGTCCGGGTTGAGCGGAATCTGATGACTGGCCGACTCCGCCAGCTGCGTTTCGACCTCGGGGCTGAGCAGGTAATCGACCAGCTTGCGGGCGCCGTCGGGGTTCGGCCCCCCCTTGATGATGCAGAGCGTGTTGGGGATGAACAGTGTCCCCATCTTGTCATCTTTGAGCCGGTCGCGGTCGGGGAAGATCATGGCAACCGGCGAGCCGTCCTTGAATTCTTCCAGGGCGTCATCGGTGTCGGTGATACCGACGACGACGGTCTGCCCCGTCGGCGTTCGGCCTTGCCCGACCGAGCGCGCCACGTCCCTGTTGCCCGCCGCAATCTGCACGCCGTTCGCCTTGAGGCCCAGGTAATACTCCTTCGCCTGGTCGCTGCCCAGCACCGAGAACAGGCACGCGCCCTGTGTCGCCGACGTGCCAAAGACCGGTTTCGCCATGACGGCGCGCCCCTTCCAGCGCGCTTTGGTGAGGTCGAGCAGGCTCTTCGGCCAGTCCTCCGGCTTCACCAGGTTCGTGTTGACGACGAGCACGCGGGCGCGGTTGGCAAAGGCGTACCAGGTGTGGTCGGGCGCCTTGCAGCTGTCGGGATACGGCTTCGCGGACGGGCTCTCGTAAGGTTCGAGCATCCCCGCGCGCTGCAGGCGGATGGTGTGGATGAACTCGTTGTTCCAGAAGACGTCGCAGCGTGGCCTGTCCTTCTCGGCGAACAGCTCGATGGCGAGGCTGACCGATTTGTTCTTCTCCGTGTCGAACTTCGGGTCTACCTGCACCCCAGTGCGCTGCTTGAATTCCGCCAGCGACGCCTCGGCGAACTCCTGATCCTGGGCGCAGTACAGGACGACACGCGACGACCCGCCGCCGCAGCCGACCGGCGACAGCAGCAGCGACACCAGCATGACGACCAGCGTCACGCCCGGGATTACGATCAGCCAAAACCGCCCGCGCTGGTTCGCTTCCACAACGTCTCCTCCGAGTCCGGGTGATGCGCGTCATTGTTTCAGCCGCGGGGGCGGGGGTCAAGGCGGCCGGTTGCGGCGGCGCGGCCGCTTCCCTAAGATCACAGCGGGGCGCGTGCCCTGGAAAGAGGAGTCGATGGGTATGCGACACGTCTTGTCGGCGCTAGTGATGAACCAGCCCGGGGTCCTGGCTCACATTTCGGGCATGCTGGCCTCGCGCGGCTTCAACATCGACAGCCTCGCGGTCGGCGAGACCGAGAAGCCGGAGCTTTCGCGCATCACCTTCGTCGTCCACGGCGACGACGCCGAGCTGGAGCAGGTCCGCAAGCAGCTCGGCAAGATCATCACCGTCGTCAAGGTCCTCGACATCAGCACCGAGGACTACGTCGAGCGCGACCTGATGCTGATCAAGGTGAACTCGAACCCGCACCAGCGCACCGAGATCGCCCTGCTGGTGGAGATGTTCCGCGGCCGGGTGGTGGACATCGGCCCGACGACGATGATGATCGAGATCTCCGGCCAGGAGCAGAAGATCGAGGCGTTCATCGAGCTGATGCGTCCTTACGGCATCGTGGAATTGGCCCGCACCGGCCGCATCGCGCTGGTCCGCGGCACCCCGGGGCAGGGAGACGTGCTATGAGAGAGAGCCTGACGCCTTACGTCCCTTCCGCGGCCCGCCGCCCGGTGGACGTCGCGGGCGCCGCCCGGGCCGCCGAGGAGCGGGCGGCCCAGGAGCTGCCCTCAGCGACGTGGGCCGTCCCGCCGGCGATGACCGCGCTGCTCCGCGGCCTGAAGCCGGGGCAGCGCATCAAGATCACGCAGACGGTCCGCGTCGGCCGCAAGTCGTGGCCCGCCGTGGTGACCGGCACCTTTCGCGGCCTGAACTACCTCGCCACCGGCCTGGCCACCGACCGCGTTCCGGAGGACGACATCGTCGTGATCGCCCTGCATTTCACCAAAGACAACGGCGAGCTGTCGAGCATCACCCTGGACGAGCAGAGCCAGGTTGAGGTCGTTTAGCGGCCGCCCTCGGTGCGGCGCGGATTCATCGTTTCGCGAATCGATAAATCGCTGGCGGCCGCTCAACGAGGATGTCCCCATGCCAACACTTTTTGTCCACCGCGATCACCGGCGCAACTTCGCCGAGAATCGCTACGTCTACGCCGTCGTGTCGCGGCGGTCGAAGGGCGTCAGCATCGGCGTCAACCTCAACCCGGACAAGGTCTGCAACTTCGATTGCGTCTACTGCCAGGTGGAGCGCAAGACGCCGCCCGTGGTGCGCGATGTGGACGAGGTGCGCCTCCTCGACGAACTCGACGAGATGCTCGACCTGGTGACGACCGGGCGGCTGTTCGAGCACGAGCGCTTCCGGCAGACGCCGCCGGCGCTGCGCCGCCTCAACGACGTCGCCTTCTCCGGCGACGGCGAGCCGACCACTTGCCCGCGCTTCCTGGAGATCGTGCGGGCCGTCGCGGAGCTGAAGCGCCGCCGTGGCCTCGACGAGGTGAAATTGGTCCTGATCACCAACGCCACCATGTTCCACCGGCCGCCGGTGCGCGAGGCGCTGGCCGTGCTCGACGCCAACAACGGCGAAATCTGGGCCAAGCTCGAAGCGGGGACGCAGGCGTATTACCAGCAAATCGACCGTACGACGATCCCGCTGCGGCGAGTCCTTGACAACATCGCCGAGGCGGCACGGATACGGCCGATCGTCATTCAGGCGCTGTTCTTGCGGCTGCACGGCAATCCGCCGCCGGCGGCGGAGTTGGAAGCGTTCTGCGAGCGGCTCAACGAGGTCCTGCAGGCCGGCGGTAGGATCCAGCTGGTGCAGGTCTACACCGTGGCGCGGGTGCCGGCGGAAACCTTCGTGGATTCGCTGAGCAACGCGGAGGTGGACGCCATTGTCGATCTGGTGCGGCAGCGGACAGGACTAGCGGCGGAACCGTTCTACGGGCCGGGCGGTTAGATGTTGCGGCTGCGCCCTTCCAGGTAGTCAATCACCTTCGCCAAATTGGCGAAAGCCCGTTCCCGGTCTGGATCACCATCCTTCTCGAGAACCCAGAAGAAGGCCGACTCCAGTGACTCCCGCAATGATGCCGCCGTCACCAGCCTCTGGTCGCACAGGAACTTCAAATCTTCCCGGTCCTGGGAGCGGTAACACTTGAGCTTGGTGGCGGCCAGGTCAGGCGGCTGAGGATACCACAATCGCAGCACCTTCCACGGCCCCGGCACCGCGACGGACCGCTTGTTAAACCATTGCGGAAGTGGCGGCGCCCCCTGCGGTACCAGTTCGAGATAGACCCCGAGCGCCGCTGCGGCGTCACTCCCCTTGCCGAACAACTCAACGGCCCGGGCCTCTAGCGGCGTCCGCATCATCACGACGTCGAAATCGCGAGTCAAGCGCTGCATGTTGTAATGCATGATCAGCGCCGCGCCCCCGAGTTGATATAAGTCGAGGTGCTCGTCCTGCTGTGCGACCTCGCTCAGAGTTTCGTCCAGCCGTGCCAGGAAGCTATGGAATATGTCATTCACGTCGAGGACTCCGTCTGATCGCGCGGTGGTGTTCGGAGCGTGTGCAGATGCTCCCCAGGGGCGCTGGCGGGGGGCACAATGCTCGGCGGCACGCCCGGCGGCACAATGCTCGGCGGCACGCCCGGCGGCACAATGCTCGGCGGCACGCCGGGGCGCGGCGGAGGCGTTCGGAGCGAGTGCAGATGCTCCGCCCTCCGCCGGAACGAATCCAGGTCCGCCGCGTAGGTGATGTTCCACCGCCTGGACACCGGGGGCAACGACTCTTGATCGGCCGGGTAGCCGAGGCTATCGGGCTCGCTCGGGCGCTTCGCGCGGCGCCAGAGGGCGGACAACGTGCGCGGATTGACGCACCCCCCGGGAAAGCCGTGGTGAGTATGGATCGTTTGTGCCACGTCCGCCAGCCACGCGGCCCGGTAGCGCACCCGCCTGTCGTAGGTCCTGGCGTACCCCTCCAGCAACCGCACGTTCCAGTCATTCCAGGCGAGCACCGCCGGCAAGGCCTCCACGACGCGCGGCTCGACCTGGTCTCCGCTCAACACGAGAGCCAGCACTTGCTCCCGCGGCCGATACGCCCCTGGCACGACAGGATCGGCAACGAGCAGATCGACAACTCCTAAATCGGATAACTCAATGAGCAGATCGCGCCAGTTCTCGCCCGGGCGACGGTCGCCGTTGATGAACCACTGTAGGGGAAGCGAGAGAACTTCCGCCAACCGCCCCAGATGAGCGAGTGTCGGCGATCGCGCACCTCGCTCGAGAAGCGATACATAGCTCTGGGTCAGGCCACACCGCTCGGCCAATTCGCGCTGGCTCAGTCCGCGACTGACTCGAGCGGTGAAGAGATGACGGCCCAGTGACTCGAACAGACGGCTCCCTGTTTTATGACTCTCGGTCATTATTCATGACTCTTAGTCATTCTTCATGACTGACAGTCATTATTCATGACTATCAGTGATGTGTCAAGAGAGTCTGGGAGCATATCGATCACTTCTGGCGCCACAGCGCCGCCTCGGCGATGCCCAGGCCCTCGGCGGCGGGGCGGATCGCCTCGTAAAAGCGCCGGGCATCGCCCGGGTAGCCCGCCGTCGGCTTGAGGCCAGGCACCTGCCCCTGCCAAAAGCGGTTGAACTCTCCCATCAGCACTTCGCGGACGTATTTGCTGACCATCGACGCCAGGGCCACGGAAAAATGCTCGGCGTCGGCCCGCGGCTGGAACGTCCAGCGCACCGCGCGCTTCACCCCGGCCACGCTGTAGACGCTCCGCGCCATGCTCTCGTGATGCGCGAGGACCATTCCCTCGGGCACGGCGTCTTGCAACAGGGCGGCGTAGGTGTTCCGTCCGCCGTGCTTGTCGATGAAGAACGTCAGCGGCTCGTCGCCGTCCAGCCGCCAGCACTCGCGGACCAGCTCGGCGAGGCCGTGGCTCAGCACCGCTCCTTTCGACCCCGCCGCCGCGGTCAGGGCGTTGAACTGTTCCGCACAGATCACGACGCCCCGGACGAGGCCGCACGTCACGCCGGCACCTCGGCAGGCCTCGGCGAAGCGCCCGCGGGCCTCGGCGGAGCACGCGGCCTCGGTGGCGACGGGCAAGGGGGTGGTGCCGCTGTACCAACACTCGCGCCGCAGCCCGGCGCATGAAGATGGGTAAAGTCCCTGGACGTATCGTTCCAGCACCAGGCTGCCGTCGCCTTCCGGGCGATGAGCGGCAAGGACAGCAGTTTCGAGGGGGCGCAGGCCGCGGGCGGCGGAGTAGACCACTTTCGAGTCGGCGACGAGGAGGCGGCCGTCGTCGGGGTCAGTGTCGCGGCGGACGGCGGCGGCGAGGCGCTGCCACAGGTCGGCGCCGGCCGGGTCGTCGGGGACGCGCAGGGCCACGGCGGTCATCACGAACGGCCCCAGGTTCGGCCCATAACCCGCCTCGTCGATGCCGATGACCCACGCCATGCCCCGTGTCCCTCGCAGTCGGCGGCCGGCCACTTCCTACCATAGCGAGGGGCCAGGGACAAGGGACAAAGGACTCTGAGCGCTCAGCCGAGGTCTCCCAATTCCTGGCGCAGCCGGGCCAGCGCCCGCACCCAGAGCATGCGCACGGCGCCGGGGTTACGACCCATGCGCCGCGCCACCTCCTCGTGCGACAGCCCTTCCAGGTTGCGCAGGACGATCACCTCCCGGTAATCGTCGGGCAGTCGTGCCAGCACCTCGGCGAGCAGCACGTCCTGTTCGTGGCGGGCCGCCTGCTGGCTCGGCGACGACCCGGAGGCCGCGAGCATGTCGCCCAGCCGCTGCGACGACTCGGCCAGCGCCTGCTCCAACGACACTTCCCGCCCCACGTCGCGCTGCTGCGTCCCCTGGTAGCGGCGCATCTCGTGGGCCAGGACCCGGGCCAGCACCTGCCGCAGCCAGGCCGTCAGTTCCGCCTCGGTCGTGCCGCGGAACTGAGGGAAGGCGCGGTAGGCTTCGAGCAGCGTCAGCTGGACGACGTCCGAGGCGCCGAACTTCCCCTGGAAGCGGCGGTCGAGCTGCAGGCGGGCGAGGATGCGCAACCACGGCTGGTAGCGAGCCAGAACCTCGGCCTGGGCGGCGGGATCACCCCGGCGCAGGGCGTCGAGCAAGCGGGCCAGGGTGCCGGACGAGTCGGCCATGGGACGGCCTCGCTCCTGTTTAGCGGCGGCTCGCAGAGCCGCGCGCTCGTAGTGACCGCACTTGTGCGGGCCCTGGGGGTGCGCCCCGCGATCAATGGGGTCCCTACCAGCGCGCGGCTCTGCGAGCCCCCGCTAACCCTCGGGGGC
>Ga0116217_10000916_pt1 | contig 29550 bp, 16 predicted proteins | sample Sb_taG_6_FD_89697 | JGI IMG/M metagenome (GOLD analysis project Ga0116217, IMG submission 89697) | Peat soil microbial communities from Weissenstadt, Germany - Sb_50d_4_PS metaG | ecosystem: Environmental > Terrestrial > Soil > Wetlands > Peat | place: Germany: Weissenstadt | collected 2010-09-21 | reverse complement strand
TGCGCAGCAGCCGGTAGCTGTTGAAATTGGTCTGCCGCACCTGGCCGCCGCTCAATTCCGCCAGGCTCGCCGTCGTCGCGCTGACCGTGAGCACGCTCTTGCCGTCGGCCGACACCACCGGCTGCATGCCGTAGTTGAACGGGGGCCCTTTCAGCTCCGCCATCTCCTTGCCGGCCACCGCGTCCCAGCGCCGGATCAGGCCGGGAGAGAAGCTCAGCACCGTCCGGTCGTCACCGGCGAACGAGAGGGGAAGGAAGAATAAATTCCTTTGACCCTCCGGGAACTTGACTTCCATCTTGTGCAGCTCCTTGCCCTCGGTCACGTCCCACACGCGCAGCTTGTGGTCCTGGCCGGACACCACGGCCAGCTGGCCGTCGCGGCGGAGCGTAAGCGAGAAGGTCCCCAGCGGCGAGCACGTGAACGAGCGCAACTCTTTGCCCTCCGCCACGTCCCAGACGCGCAGCGCGCGGTCGGCGCCGAAGGACAGCAGCGTCTTGCCGTCGGGGGCGAACTGCACCAGCAGCGTGGCGTGTCCCTCCAGCGCCGTCAGCTGCCGGAGCATCTTGCCGGCGGCGTCCCAGAGAATGATCGAGCGATCCGCCGAGCCGGCCGTCGCCAGCACCTTACCGTCGGGCGACCAGGCCAGCGCCGCGATGCTCCCCGTGTGGCCGGTCGGCGGGGACAACTCCTTGCCGGTGGTCACGTCGTAAGTGCGGACGATCGATTCGCCGGGCATCACCAGGTAGAGCGTTTTGCCGTCCTTCGCCAGGGTGAAGGAGTTGACGACTGGGGCGCCGTGGTCAATCTGCCCGACCTGCTTGGCGGAAGCCACGTCGAAGATGCGGACGGTCCGGTCGGCGGCGCCGACGGCGAGCAGTTTGCTGTCGCCGTCGAACCCCAGGTGGCGGCCGCCCCCGACCGGGAGCGGTAGCTTCGCGACCGTCTTCCCCGTCGCCACGTCCCACACGCGCGCGTGCCGGTCGCCGGCGACCGTTGCCATCAGCTTGCCGTCCGGCGAGAAGCCGAAGGTGGTAATGGGGGCGGTGTGGCCGCCGAACCAGCGCAACTCCTTGCCGTCCGCGGGGTCGAGGACGCGGACCGACCACTCCTCCACGATCGCCAGCGACTTGCCGTCGGGCATGAAGCGAGCGAGGAGGCCGGGCGTGGCGACGTTGGGGTTGGCCACCGGCGGCAGCGCCAGTTGCCGCTCCTCCTTGCCTGTGGCGGCGTCCCAGATGCGGACGACGCGGTCGTGGTGGTAGCTAACGAGATATTTACCATCCTGAGAATATCCTATGTGGTAGAAGGCCTGGTTGAGGGGCAGTTGGGCGAACTGTCGCTCTTCCTTGCCGGTGGCCAGGTCCCAGACGTGAACGGTCCGGTCCAGCGAGTTGACCGTGGCGAACGACTTGCGGTCGGTCGTGAGGGCGCTGTAAACGATGCCGGTCCCCTGGCCCACCGCGAAGTCCAGCTCCTGCCTGGCGCCCGCGACGTCCCAGACGCGCGCCCGATGGTCGCTGGACATCGTCAGCAGGCGCTTGCCGTCGAGCGGCACGGCCCAGCTGACGATGCCGGGGTGCCCGAAGCGGGCCTCGCCGAAGCGAGCCCGGGCTCCCTGGGGCAGGGCGTCGGCGCCGGAGGCCGGCAGCGACGCGCCCCAGAGCAGGGCGGCCAGGGGGAGGAGTGCGAGGGGAAGTACGGGGAGCCGCGTCATGGCCACCTCCAGGCCGAGGGATGGATGGGCTCGATTCACCGCCGACATGATAGCCGGGCGCCCCCGGCGCCGCCAGCAGCCGCCGGCGCGTAGTGGCAAGCGGGCGTGACAAGACTTGCGGGGGTACGGGGTACGGAGTACCGAGTACCAAGTACGTAGCAGCGACGGCTCGGTCCCGGGCTGGCGCTGCGCCGTCCTCGGTACGGAGTACCGAGTACGCAGTACCGAGTACGCAGCATCCACGGCTCGGTGCCGGGCTGGCGCTGCGCCGTACTCGGTACTCGGTACTCCGTACTCCGTACTCGGTACTCCGTGCCCCCCGGAAAACTTGCCGCGCTGCGTCAGGCTGGCAGCTTGCGGCTACGGGCCGACGGCGCAACACCGGCGTGACAGCCTCACTCCCCGGAGGCCTTGTCGAGATAGGCGCTCACCTTTTCGGCCCAGAGCCGGCCGTGGGCGCGCAGCCCTTTGTCGCTGAAGTGAATCCCCTGGCCTCCCTGGTCGCGGTTGTCGCCGCCCAGCGCGTCGGTGTCCGGCCCCTCCAGGGCGACCTTCGTGTCCCAGAGCTTCTTCTGGCCGGCCCGCACCGAGGCCGCCGTCGGCACGGCGAGACTCCGGTACGACGCCTGGGCCACGAACCACGGCACCTCCCACCCCGCCGCCTTGCGCGACGCCTGGATGACGCCGGTCAGCTGCCCCGCGTAGTCGTCCGCCGACAGGCCGCCGTCCGCCTCGCCCTGGTGCCAGAGGACCGCCCGGAAGCCATGCGGCCCAAGGGCGTCCGTCCGTCGCAGCAGCCATTTGAACAGGTCGCCGTCCGCCTTCCAGTCGTTGACGCTGCTGCCACCGTGGCCGGTCGAGGCGATGGCGATGGGCACCTTGTACTTCTCGGCCAGGGCGTCGCCGAACGCCGGCCAGGGGCTGCCGGCGGCGCTGCCGTCGTGGCTGCCCGGCTGCGGGTCGTCGGCCACCTGCCAGCCGTCGCCGCCGAACGAGGACACCAGCCGCGAGGTCGTCTTCAGCCGCTCCTCGCCGCAGTTGGTCGAGTTGGACTGCCCGGCGATGACGAACACCTCGCCGACGCCGACGTGATCGACGGCGGTCTCGGCCAGCACCTTCTTGTCGCACAGGGCACGGACCTGCAGCCTATACCACCCGCCGGCCGTGGTGGGCAGGGTCGCGTCGAAGCCGTGTTTGTCCGCCGTCAGGGCCGCCGGCTGCCAGCGGTCCGAGAGCGGGCCTTCCAGCGACGAGCCACTCAGCCGTGCCTCCACCGCGTCACACCCCGCCGGGGCCGCGCCGCGGACGACCACGTCGCCCTTGAGTCGGCCGCGCCGCTGAAAGACCTGGTAATCGTGCGGCGAGCGCAGGGTCATCCCCGCGGCCCCGTCCGGCGCGTCGAGGACCCGCATTGTCACTTTCCGCGTCTCGTGCGGCGCCAGCAGGGCGTGCCAGACCTGGCTGTTCTCCCTGGGCGACGGCCAGGGCCCCCAGACGGAGTTACTGCCGCTGATTTTCAACCTTCCCCCCTTGCCGAAGTGCCAGATCGTTTCCGTCCACTTCTGATTCGTGGGGGTGTTGACCGTCTCCGCGCCGCCGGTCACTGCGGTGACGGCCGTCGAGAAGACGAGGAAAAAGTTCATGTTCCGGTCGGTGGCGTTGGTCACCGTCCAGGTCATGCCGTCCTCGGCGAATTCGTAGCGCGCCGAGGACCGGTCCCCCTTCGCCGTGACGACGTTGGCGGCCGGCTCCTCGACCGCCGGCATCGGCAGGGCGGCCTCGGTGCCTTCCTGGTGGAAGTAGCTGCCGCGCGAGAAGGAGACGCCGGGCCGCAGCAGCTCGACGCCGCCGATTTTCAGGCTCGTCACGCAGCCGTCGTTGGCGACCAGCGCCTCGTACTTCGGGGCGCGGACGTGGCGGCCGTCCTTGTCCGCCTTGATGGCGACGCCTTCGCGGGCGGGCGCCGGCTCGGTCGCCGTCCCGGTGACGCGCGCCACGTTCGCCAATTCCTGCGGCGTCGCCTCGCCGACGCTGACGGTCACCTCGTGCGTCTCGCCCGGCGGCAGCGTCAGCTGCCACACCTCGTAGTTGTCTTGCAAGCTCGGCCACTGGCCCCAGATGCGCGTGCCGCCCTCCAGCGTCAGTTTCGCCTTGCCGGCGAACCAGGTCGTCGCCGGCCAGTCGTGCGCCACCTGGAAGGTCGGCGGCGCGTTGGCGGGCACCGGCGCCGGCACTTCCGCCCACGCCTCCTTGCCGTCGGTCACCGCCCGCACCGCCTTGTCGAAGACGATGTAAAGGCGCTGCTCGCCGTCCGAATTGTTCGTCACCGACCAAGTCATCGACGAGGCGTTGAAGACGTGTCGTACCGCCGCCCGGTCGCCGGTGGCGGTGATGACGTTGCCGGTGCGCTCGACCTGCGGCAAGGACAGGACGCCCTGGCCCGTTTCCGAGTAGACGTAGGAGCCGCGCGAAGTTTGGGTGCCGAACTTGACCCCGGGCTTGAAGAACTCGACGCCGCCGATCTTGAGACTGGCAAGGTTCCCATCGTCCTCGATGGCGGCCTCGTACTTCGGGGCTTGCACGCGCCAGCCGCCGCCTTCCGCCGTGATGGCCACGGTGTCCGCGGGGGGCGCCGGCACCCCGGCCTTGCCCGTGTCGGCGGGAAGCGTTGGTTCTCGGCCGGGAGGGGGCGGAGCGCGACCGGGGTCCGCGGGGGACGGGAGGTCGGCGACGGGTCGGGGCCGCTCCGACAGCGCCCACCACACGCCGGCGCCTCCGACGGCCAGGAGCAGCAGGGCCGCCCCGCCGGCGAGGCCCGGCACCAGCCACCGGGCCGGCCGGGGCGAGCGCGCGGACTCGGGCTCGGCGGCCTCGGGCTTCGGCGATTTCGCGGTCCGGGCGCCCCGGGGCCCGGGTCGCGTCGTGATGACGGTTGGCTCCATCGCAGCGGCAGGGGCCTTGGTGCTGGGCGAGCGCGACTGGACCGCGGTCGGCGGCGCGGCGCGGCGAGACAGGTTCGGGTCGCTGGACGCCGGCCCCTGCGAGCGCGCGCACAGCCTGGGCATCTCCTCCTCGCTGGGGGGCGGGACCTCCGCCGGGGCCCACGGTCCGAGGGCGTCGTAGACCTCGGCCGGCGTCTGGTAGCGGTCCTCGACCTGCTTCGCCATCATCTTCGCGAGGACCGCCGCAAGCCCCTCCGGCACCTCCGGCCGCAGCTCGCGGATGGGCGTCGGCTCCTTCATCTGATGCCAGATGATCTTCTGGGCGGTCGTCCCCGGGCCGAACGGGGTGCGGCCGGTCAGCAGGAAGTAGAAGGTGGCGCCGAGGCTGTAGATGTCGGCGCGGATATCGACGGCGTGGCTGTTGAGGGCCTGCTCGGGGGCGCAGTAGTCGGCGGTGCCCAGGACGCAGTTCTCGTCGAACTTCTTGGTGATGTCGTCGCCCTCGTCGTGGAAGAAGCGGGCCAGGCCCATGTCGAGGATTTTCACGGTCCCCGAACGGTCCACGAGGACGTTGCCCGGCTTGATATCGCGGTGGACCAGGCCGGCGAGGTGGGCGTGGTCGAGGCCGACGGCCGCCTGGCGGACGTAGTGGGCGGCGCGGGCGACCGACAGCGGGCCGCGCTTGCGGACGACGTCCTGCAGCGCGGCGCCCTCGACGTACTCCATGACCAGGAAGTGCATGTCGCCGTCGTGGTCGATGTCGTGGGCGCGGACGATATTGGGGTGGTCGAGGGTGGCGACGGCGCGGGCCTCGCGGTAGAAGCGCTCGACGGCGCCGGGATCCTTGGCCTGGGCGGGGGGAAGCACCTTGATGGCCACGCGGCGGTGCATCGACACGTGTTCGCACAGAAAGACGGTGGCCATGCCGCCGGCGCCGAGGTGCTCCAGCAGTTTGTATTTGCCGGCGATGAGGAAGCCGCGCCACTTCCCCTTGAGGAACTGCCTGGCCTGGAAGTTCGTCAGCAGGCCGTCGCGGACCATCGCCGCGGCGAGTTCGGCCGGCGTCCCCGCCAGCGACTCGCCGCGGCCGCGCAGGTAGGCGTCGAGGTCTTTTTCGTCGAAGAGGCCGCTGCGGCGCGCGAGGTTGAGGAAGTCGTCGGTCGTGGCAGGGGCAGGCATACGGCTGACCTCACCGGGGTGACGGGGATGCGGTCGCTGGGACAACTCAAAGGGGCCGGGGCGCCGGCGAAGAAGGGAACCTCTTTCGCCCCGGGCCGGTCATGACAACTTTGTCCGGTCAATCCAGGCCAATTGGCGAGTCACCCTTTCTTTGTAACCCAACGCGGCACCGTCGTCAAACCGAGAGCGCTTCGCGGGTGCCAACCCGTCGTTGCGTGGGGGCGACCTGAGCGGGCCGTAGCCGCAAGCTGCCAGCTTGCGGGCTTTGGGGAGGCGAAAAGCCCGCAAGCTGGCAGCTTGCGGCTACGGCATCAGTTGAGCGCTCGGCTGCCTGCCGGAGTTCGGCCATGAGGTCGGAAGGAATGCCACTGCCTGCCATTTCTGCGGTGTCCATAGGGCGATTGTCCCGAGACGGGTGTGCCTGTCAACACCCTGTCGCAATGCTTCACGGGCCAAGGCGTTTACGGGAGCATCAACCACCCACGGCACGCCGGCACCGCCCGGACGAGCCCGGTCACACGTCCAACTCCTCTACCTCGACCAGCGCCGCCTTGTCCATCACGAAGCGGTAGCGCTGTGCCGGGTCCTTGCCGAGCAGGTCCACGAACGTCCGGTCGGCGTCGAGGTTCGAGTCGATCTGCACCTTGAGCAGGGTCCGGTAGCGGGGGTCGAGCGTCGTCTCGGCCAGCTCCTTGGCGTTCATCTCGCCGAGCCCCTTGAAGCGCTGCACCTCGTACTTGGCGTTGGCCCGCAGGCCGGCGATGATCTCCTCCTTGTGGGCGTCGTCGCGCGCCCAGAACTTCTCCTTGCCGACGTCGATGCGGTACAGCGGCGGCTGGGCGATGTAGACGTGCCCCTTGCGGATCAATTCGGTCACGTGCCGGAAGAAGAACGCCAGGAGCAAGGTCGAGATGTGGTAGCCGTCCGCGTCGGCGTCCATCAGCAGGATGATCTTGCCGTAGCGCAGGCCGCCGACGTCGAACTTGTCGCCGGCGCCGGTGCCGACCGCCGACACCAGGTCGGACAGCTCCTGGTTCGACAGCGCCTTCGTCGTGCCCATGCCTTCCGAGTTGAGGATCTTGCCGCGCAAGGGCAGCACCGCCTGCGTCTTGTTGTTGCGGCCCTGCTTGGCCGAGCCGCCGGCGCTGTCGCCCTCGACGATGAACAATTCCGATTCGTCGAGATCGCTACTCTGGCAATCGGCGAGCTTGCCGGGGAGGTTGAGGCGGCGCGAGCCAGCCGACTTGCGCTTGACCTCGCTGGCGGCCTCGCGCGACGCCAGGCGGGCCTTGGCGGACAGGACGATGCGGCCGACGATCTGGTCGGCGGCGCTCATGTTGGCGTTGAGCCAGGCCTCCAGGGCCGGCCGCAGCCAGTTATCGACCGCCGCCTCCAACTCGGCGTTGTGCAATTTCTCCTTGGTCTGCCCCTGGAACTGCGGCTCGCGCACGAACACCGACAGCACCGCCACGACGCCCTCGCGGATGTCCTCGGCGCTGATGTCGAGTCCTTTCGTCTTGATCTCGTGCGTGGCGATGAAGTTGCGCACCGCCTTGACCAGGGCCTTCTTCAGGCCGTTCTCGTGGGTGCCGCCGCCGGCCGTGCGGATGCCGTTGACGTAAGAGCGGATCGACTCGTCGGTGGCCTCGGTCCAGCGCAGGGCGACCTCCATCCGCTCGCCGTTGTCGCGGGCCAGGGTGAACGGGGCCTCGGTAACGGCCGGCTTCTGGGCGTCGGCGACGAGCTTGGTGAGGAACTCGGGGATGCCGCCGGGGTGCGCCAGGTCGATGCTCTCGCCAGTGATCTCGTTCTTGAAGGTGATCTTCAACCCACTGTGGACGTAGCTCATGTCCTCCAGGCGGGTCTTGATGACCTCCGGGTCGAAGTGCGTCGTCTTGAAGATCTCCGGGTCCGGCTCGAAGTAGATGATCGTGCCGTGGCCGCGGAAGGGACCGACCTCTTCCAGGGCGGTCGCCGGCTTGCCGCGTTTGTAGGTCTGCTTCCACTCGAAACCGTCGCGACGGACGGTGGCGATCAGCTTGCGCGACAGGGCGTTGACCACGGAGGCGCCGACGCCGTGCAGGCCGCCGGAGTAGAAGTAGTTGTCGTGGTCGCCGAACTTGCCGCCGGCGTGCAGCACGGTGAGGACGACCTCCAGGCCCGGCTTTTTCAGCTTGGGGTGCATGTCCACGGGGATGCCGCGGCCGTTGTCCTGCACGGTGACGGCGTCGCCGGACTTGTGCAGGATGACGGTGATGGCGTCGGCGTAGCCGTTGAGGTACTCGTCAACGGCGTTATCGACGATCTCCCAAACGAGGTGGTGCAGGCCCTTGCCATCGACGCCGCCGATGTACATCGACGGGCGCTTGCGCACGGGCTCCAGCCCCTCCAGGGCGGTCAGTTCGGCGGCGGTGTATTTGGATGCGGTGGCGGTGGTCATGGTTTGGTCCGTGCTTCTCAAGCCTCGGTTTCGGCAAGCCCTTCGCTCAGAGGGATCCGCCTTCGGGCCAATTGCTCCAATGAGTGTTCGGCGGCTGCGTCGGTCGGTAGAACGAAACGTCACCCGAAGTAAGCACTTCAGCCAGTTGCTGGAAGGTCTCAGACTGGCTGGGGAGTTCGCCGGCACAGAGGTCCGGGTGATGCCACTCCTCCAGCCGCAGGATGCACGGCAAGTCGGTGGGCAATCGCTGGCGTAACTCCCCCTCCGTCGCAAAGAGCAAGTCGCGGTGTTCGGGCAGAAGGCTGCGAGCGAGTTCGTAAACCTTCACCCGCGGCGCCTCTTCGAGCCTGATTCCCTTGGACGCAAGGAATGCGGGATCGGTGTTGACGGGCACTCGTGTCCCGCGGATTCTGACCGACTGCAGGTCGTCGCGGATCAACTCATCCGCATCTTCGGCGAAGATCGGTTCCTCGGGCCGGTCGTTGAGGACTGGGAGAAAATCTTCGTTCGCGGTCCCCGGCTCGCGCTTCAAACAGTTCCCGTAACAATTCAGGCAGTTGGAGACACTGAACGCCCGGGGGCTGTAGCCGACGTCTTCGATGAGCAGCGCCCAGCGGGAGGTATCCCGGTAGGTGTGCAGGCGAACGTCAACGAGGTAAACGTAGCCGTTGTCCAGCATAGGGAACACGAACCTGCGGGCGCAATCGTCGAGTTGTCGGAGGATGTCGCTCGCCGAATACTTGGATTTCCTCATCGGCAGTTGTCCTTACTGCTCCTCGGCTTGTGCAGGCTCGCCCCCTGGTTGCGGGGGTCCGTGGCTTGGGATGCCGTCCTCCAAGGTGTAGACGTCCTCGCGCGGGTCTGCCAACTCATCGCGGAAACAATACGCGATGAAAAGGTGCCACTCCTCCTCTGTCAATTCCTCGGCCGACCATTCGCAATCATCGTCCGGGCTCACGTGACACCTCCGAGAAAGTTATTGGTAATACGTCTTCGACAGGATCGCTCCCGTCGTCGCGTCGATGATGTAGTGCGGTCCGCCGCCCTGCACCCGCGGGTTCTTGAGCCAGTATTCTATGTGCCAACCGTCCGGCTCGACGGTGATCTGGATGCGATAGCGACTCAAGTCCCGGTAGACTTTCTCGGCGTCGAGGCGGGCGATCTCCAGTGCCTTGTCGCAGGTTATCGAGGGAACGTGGCTCACGCCGCTCGTCGTTGCCGTCGTCATTGGTCTAGCTCCTCAGGTTGACTGTGAAACCGCGCTCCCTTTATGGTGGGAAGCCGGGCCCTCCGCCAAGTCCGCCTCTCCGGCTGTCCGGGCCGGAAACGTGAACTCCGTCTTCCGCCCGAATAAGATCAGGGACTCCGTGTGCGGCGTCCATTAGCAAGTCGCTCGGACTCGGCCCGGTATGCCACCCCTCGGCTCTTGGGTTCGGGTGGGTGTGGAACTTCCCGACAACAACTGACACGAAAACAACCGGCGGACTGCTCAAATCGATCTCGTCCAGGATACCGCGCCCCGCTCGGCGAGTCGTCAATTGTCCGGTCGCGACATCCATGTATATCCACCCACCCTCTTCATGCCGGATGTCGGGCGGCGCTCCGGGCTGTGAGTCGAGCCACGCGTGATCGAGCGCGGCTTGCACCAGCGGATCCGCCAGCAGCTCGGCGGCCGTCGGAGATCGTGTCGGCGGATTCATTCCCTATTCTCCAAACGGCAACCCCTGCTGATCCCCGTTCGTCCCCTTGTGTCCGTTGCCGTTCTTCCCCTCCACCTGGTCCCAATCGACCAATTCAATCGGGTGCGGCACCACGCGCACGAAGTTCGCCCGCTTGACCGCCTCGAAGCCCTTGCCGCCGCGCGACGTCACCTCGTACTTCGCCGGACCGAACTCCATCGTCTTGCCCCCCGACGTCTCCAGCACGAACTTGTCGAAGCGCCCACCCATCAGCGCCCCGCCCAGGCAGACGTCGCCCTCCTCCAACTTGATGCCCATCACCCCCTTCCCCACTCCCGACAGGATGTTGATCTCCTCCAGGGCAAAGTGGATGACGTGCCCGTCCTGCGAGGCCAGGTAGAGCGTCTTCTCGTCGCGCGGCACCGTCACCAGCACCACCCGGTCGCCGTCGTTCAGCTTGACGTAGCGCCGACCCACCTTGGTCGATTCGACGCGGAACGGCGCCAGCGGCGCCCGCAGCGTCTGCCCCTGCGCCGTCACCACCAGGAGGTACGGCGGCGGCGGCTCCCCATTCTTCGCTTCCTCCTCCTTCGGCGTGAAGCGCGGGTCGGTCGTCGCGGCGGCGATCACCTTCACCTGGTCGGCCAGTTTGAAGAACTTGGCGATCGGCTCGCCGTAACCCGCGGTGGCCGGCACCTCGTTGGTGCGCATCGTGTAAGCGCTGCCGTCGTCGGCGAAGAAGACGACGTGCTCCAGCGTGCTGCCCGGCACCACGGCGATGACCTCGTCGCCCTCGCGGACGCGCGTCCCCTCCACTGACGCCAGCCGGCCGACGCGCTTGATCCAGCCGTCGCGAGTCAGCACGACGTTGGTGTTCTCGCGGACGATGTATGCCTCCTCGTTGAACTCCGGCGTGTCCTCGCCCGAGGCCATCCTCGTCCGCCGCCGGTCGGGGTGTTTCTCGGCCAACTCGGCCAGTTCGTCCTTGACCACGCCCCACAGCTTCTTGTCCGAGCGCAACAGCGCCTCGATCTTCGCCGCCTGCGCCGTCTTCTCCTTCAGCTCATCGAGGATTTGCTGGATCTCCAATTGTGCGATCTTGTAGAGCTGGGCGTCGAGCACGGCGTTGGCCTGGACCTCGTCCAGCTTGAACGCCTTGATGAGCTTGTCGGCCGCGTCCTTTTTGCCCTCGCTTTCGCGGATCAGTTTCAGTGCCCGGTCGAGGGCGTCGAAAATGATGCGGAAGCCTTCGAGGATGTGAATGCGTTCGCGCAGCTTCTCCAGTTCGTACTCGAAGCGCCGCCGTACCGTCGCGAAGCGGAAGTCGAGGAAGTGGCGCAGGATCGCCTTGAGGCCCACCCGTTCCGGCCGCAGGGTGTCGTCCTCGCCGGGGACGAGGCAGGTCAGGTTGTAGGCGAAGTTCTCCTGCAGCGACGTGTGCTTGTAGAGGTAGGCCATCACCAGGTTTGGGTCGGTGCCGGGCTTGAGTTCCAGGGCGATGCGCAGGCCGGCCTTCTCGCTCGACTCGTTGGTCAGTCCCAGGAGTTGCGGTAGCTTCCGCGATTCGATGTGGCTGCCGATGTCGTTCTCGAGCTTCCCCTTGTCCACGCCGTAGGGGATGGACGTGACAATGATGAATTCTCTCTTGCCGCGCTTCTCCGTCTGCCACTCGGCCTGGATCTTGATGCTGCCCGTGCCTTCCTCGTAGATCTGCCGCAGCATGGCCCGGTCGGTGACGATCTTGCCGCCGAGGGGGAAGTCCGGCCCCTTGACGCGGTCGAGGAGTTGCGCGGTCGTCGCCTCGGGGTTGTCGATGAGGTGGACACACGCCCGGATCACCTCGCCGAGGTTGTGCGGCGGGATGTTCGTCGCCAGGCCGACCGCGATGCCGGCACTGCCGTTGACAAGGACGTTCGGGAATTGAGCCGGCAAGACGGCCGGCTCGGTGCGGGTGTTCTCGTAATTCGGCCGCATCTCCACGGTGCGCTGCCGCAGCTCGGCCATGAGGTTGTCGGCAATCGGCGTCAGCCGGGCTTCGGTGTAGCGCTCGGCGGCGGGCGGGTCACCATCGACCGAGCCGAAGTTGCCCTGCCCATCAACGAGCGGCACACGCAGGACCCAGTTCTGGGCCAGGCGCACCAGGGCGTCGTAGACCGACGCCCCGTCGTGCGGGTGGTAGTTGCCGGTCACGTCGCCGACGATTTTCATGCACTTGCGCGGCTTCTCGCCGGCGTACAGGTGCAGGTCGTGCCACATCGTGTACAGGATGCGGCGCTGCACCGGCTTGAGGCCGTCACGCACGTCGGGCAGGGCACGCGACATGATGACCGACATCGCATACGTCAGGTAACGCCGCTTCGTCTCCTCGGCCAACGAGGTCGGATGGATGGTTTCCGCCATGATCTATCCTTCGTCCGACGGCTGAGTTTGGGCGCGTCTCCAACCGTGAAAAGATCGAACCGAGTGAGCATTGTAGCAGGCGCCGCAGCAGAAACCTAGCTCAGTTCTCGCCAGCGATTACCTGCACAACATCAATAACGACAAGGACTTGCGTTTGAGCAAGCGGACAATTGCCGCCGGGTAACTGTCCGGAAGATCAGTATACATCAGTATCGGAGGACACCCGGGGCCGGGCCTGGGGCAAAACCGGGTCGGAGAAGAAGCCGGACACGAAGTGACGGTCACCCGAAGGGAAAGGGGATAAGGAGTTGTTCTGCGGTTTCGCGCCGCCGAACCTCGGCGGGAAATGGGGACGCGGACACTCGGTGAATCAATGTCCGCGTCCGGTTTTTCGCTCCCTAAACGCCCGTCCTACCAGTCAATCGACGGCTGACGAAACGCTAGTCCACCTGGAGGGTGAGGGCGAAGGGGTCGCCGAAGACGCCGTCGCTGTCCTGGGCCTGGGCGAACAGTGTGTAGCTGCCGGGCGCCAGGTTGACCGTGAAGGTGCGCGTCCAGGCGCCCGGGCTGGTCTGCGTGCCGTAGCCCAGGAGCGTGCTGGTGCCGTTGCTCTGCACGGATAAGGTCACCTGGGTGATCGTGCTGTTCGGGTCGGCGAGGGTGATGTTCGAGGCGGTCAGGGTCACGTTGCCGCCCAGCGTCACCGGGTTGGGACTGGCCGTGAACCAGCCGACCTGCGCGGCCGACGGCAGGTAGCGGACGGGCACGAAGTCATCCTTGCTGTTGACCTGGGCGGATCCCGCGGCCACGTTCATGCCGTCGGTCGGGATCGGGACTGACACCTCGGAAACATCCGCCGGCGGATCAATCTCGAGGACGAAGCCGCTGCCCGCAGTTCTCTGGTAGGCGCCGCTCGTCGTCGGGAAGTTGGACGAAGAGGTCTGCCCCACGACGTAGGCGTTGCCGGCGGAATCCAGGGCCATTCCCATGGCCTGGTCGTCAGCGCTGCCGCCGAGATACGTGGAGAACAGCAGGCCCGAGCCGGAGGGATTCAGCGTCGTCACGAAAGCGTCCTTACCGCCCTGGTTCTTCGCCTGTAGGGGGTTCTTGGTCGGGAAGACAGTCGAATCGGTCCAGCCGGTCACGTCGGCATTCCCGCTGGCGTCCACGGCAATGCCCGCGCCGCCGCTGAACGTGTTGGTGCCGCCGCCGAGGTAGGTCGAGTAGACCAGCGCCGTCCCCGTGGGGTTGAGCTTGGTCACGAAGGCGTCCGAGGGTGGAAAATCACTTTTGCTTTTCTTCCAAGTGAGTTTGCTGCTCACCTGGAAGGCGCCCGGGGTCGTCGGGAAGTTCGTCGAAGTGGTACTCGACGTCACGTAAGCGTTGCCGGCACTGTCCACGGCGATCCCGCCATCGGTTTGGTTTGTGTCCCCGGGGCCCGTGAACGGCTCGCTTTGGTCCGACACATAACCGTCGGCGCCACTGCCGCCGAGGTAGGTGGAATAGACCAGCGATACCGCTCCGGAGAGCGCGGGATTGAACTTCGCCACGAAGGCGTCGATATTCCCGCCGTAGAGCCTCTGGAACGCCCCGCTAGTCGTCGGGAAGTTGGTCGAAGTGGTGTAGCCGGTCAAGTAGGCGTTGCCGGAGCTGTCGAGAGCGATGCCCGTCGCCGCATCCCCTGAACCGCCGCTGCCGCCCAGGTAGGTGGCGTACACCAGGGACGCCGTGCCGGAGAGCGCGGGATTGATCTTGGCGAAGAAGGCGTTGGTGCCGCCTTGACCATAGGTCGTCTGGAAGGCGCCCGCCGTGACCGGGAAGCCGGCCTCGGCAGCCCCTGCCACATCGATGTTCCCGGAGCCGTCCACGGCGATGCCTCCGGCGTAGCCTTGAGTCTGGGCGTAGCCGACCGCGCCCGGGAGGTAGGTGGAGTAGACGAGGGCCGAGCCGGTCGGGTTCAGTTCGGCGGCGAACATGGCCTCCCAGCCCCGGGATCCCCACGGTGAGGACGCGATGGCATTTGGGGTCGTGGGGACGCTGGGGTTATTGCCGATCATGTAGGCGTCGCCCGCCGCGTCCACGGCGATGCCGTAGCCGGAATCCCAGCCCGCGGCGCCGTTGCCGAGGTATGTGGCGTACACCAAGGCGCCCGGCTTTGCTACGATTCGATTTTGTACAGGTATTTGTTCAGTATCCGACCTGGCCCTTTTCTCCCACTTGAGGCCATTTTCCGCCCGAAAGTGGGCTGATTTTGGGGAATCACTCTCGAATCGTATCAAAGCCAAGGCGCCCGTAGCACTCAGTTTGGCCACAAACGCCCCGGCACCGCTGGTCTCGAACGCGCCGGGCGTGGTTGGCAAATTGGAGTCGGTGGATCCCGTGACGTAGATATTGCCCGCACTGTCCACGGCGGTGGCGTAGACGGCGCCGTGAAGGAAGGTGGAGTAGCTGAGAGACGCGGGGACGGCCCGGTCTTCCAGCACTTCGAGCAGGGGACGGAACCTGGTAGAGCGACGGCGCGAGCCGCGCTTCCGCGGGGCCCTGCCGGACAGGGCGAGCCACAGGGAGACGAGTGTCGGCCACATGGGGAGAATCTCCTTCATCGGAGGCGGTCTGCTGTACAATGAAGGGCGACAGGACTCCGGCGCGCAGACCGAGCGCCGGGGCGTGTCGAGGCCGGTGAGACTTCTGCTTGGGGGCGAGGACTCACCGGCCGCCTTTTCACTTCCCCTTCGGGTGACTGTTACTTCGCGTTCGGCTTCGTTTCCAGAATCGGTTTCGATTTGGCCTTGGCCAGCGTGTCCGCGACGTCCGACCACAGCTTCTGCCACGGTTGGCGTTCGGCCTCGGGCAACTTGCCGAGGGCCTCCGGGCCGCGGACGCCGGCGAAATCCGTGTCCTGCTGCCAGCGCTGCATCCGTGGCGCGATCTCGGGGCCGGCCTTGTCCGCGGACTTATCCATCACCTGCCGATACGCCTTCAGGTCGGCCCCCAGCCAGTCCAGGGCTTGCTTGCGGAGGCGGGCGCGTTCTTTCGCGTCGAGCTTGTCCGAATCCTTGCCCAGGCCAGACCCGGCCATGGCGGCGGCGCAGGCGGCGTTGTAGCGGTGCTGCAAACGCAGGTCGTCGGCCAGCTGGGGCTGTGCGGCAAAGGCGTCGGTGTAGAAGTGGACGGCCGCGGCGTAGAGCGACTTGTGCAGTTGGCAAATCTGGGCCATCGCCAGGCTCTCACTGACATCGGCGGGCTGGACCTCGCCCTTCAGCACCTTGGGCAGCTTGGCGTCAAGTTCGACGAGGCGCTCGCACTCCTTGACCCACTGCGCCGACGGGTAGGCCCAGCGCGGGTTCTTGGAGCCGAGTTCATGACCGCGGCGGAGGAAGGTCAGGGCTTCGGCGAATTGCCCCTTGTCGCGGAGGGCGTGGCCGAGGTTGTTGTGGACCTCGGCAAAGTCCTTCTTGAGGCGGATGGCTTCGCGGAACTCGGCGATGGCGTCGTCGATTTGGCCCTTGTGTAGCAAGGCGACGCCGAGGCCGTTGTGGGCTTCGGCATCGTCCTTTTTGAGCCGGAGGGCCTCCTGGTACTCGGCGATGGCTTCGTCCAGGCGGCCCTTCTGCAGCAGAGCGTTGCCGAGGTTGTTGTGGGCGAAGGCGTGCTTGGGGTCGAGGTCGATGGCTTTGCGGTACTCCTGGATGGCCCCGTTCACGTCCTTCTTGTCGTACAGGGCGATACCGAGGCTAAGGTGGGCATCAGCATCGTCCTTGTTGAGTCGGATGGCCTCTTGGTGCTCGGCGATGGCTTCGTCCAGCTGGCCGTTCTTGTCCAGCGCGTTGCCGAGGTTGCGGTGGGCCCCGGCGTGATCCTTCTTGAGACGGATGGCCTCGCGGTACTCGGCGATGGCCTCGTCCATCTGAGCCTTGTCATGAAGAGCGCGGGCAAGGTTCACATGGGCGCCGGGACTCTGGGGCCGCAGGGCCACGGCGGCGGTGAGATAGCGGATCGCCTCCTCCAGGTGGGGAGGTTGCAACTCGTGAAGGCCATAGCCCAACGTATGGCTGACCCAAAAATCTGCCGGATGCCGCTGTTGTAACTCCTGCAGGACTTTCAACGTCGGCTTGGCCGCCGGCGTCCCGCGGGCGATTTCGGCTAATAGCACTGCCGTTGCTGGCGCCAGTTCGTCGCCCCGCGCAGAAGCCGCCAACTCTTCCAAAGCCCGGGGATCCCTCTTCTCCCTCTCATTCTCAAGAGTGTCGCGGAGCCGATTGCGCCATGGGTCTGGGTCAGCAACGCGAGCAATTACCACCAGGTGCTTCCAGCCACTGACGTTGTTCCCCTTCCGCACCCCGGCCCAGTCGTCCAGTGCCGCCGCCATCTGCATCCGGATGGAGCACAAGTGCATGCGCTCCCCCGCCTCCAGGGGATTGAGATTGTCCAGGTCCAGGCCATACCACTGGAAGGCCTCGACATAAGCGGCCATTCGCGCTTGCTCATCGAAATGCCCATCCTTCACGGCTGCTCCTTGGAGGCGTGCCTCTTCGAGCCGGCGGGCCATTTCCAGGTCCTTGCCCAACTGCTCGACCTGGCGCCGGAGTTCCGGGTCGGCCCCGAAGCCGGCGAGGACCCCTTCCGCCCGCCGGACCGCGCTGAGGGCCTCGGCCCACTTTTCCTCCTGCTGGAGTTGAACCGCCTCCCGCACGGCCGCCCGGGCTTCCCCTTCCGCTCCCGCGCGTTTCTGGAGCCACCAGAGTCCGCTACTCCCGCCGAACACCCCAGCCAGGAGAAGCACCACCGCCGCCGCCCAGACGATCGGCCTGTGCCGCCGTGCCCACTTCCGCCCCCGCGCCAACAGGCCCGGCCGCTTCGCGCGGATCGGCTCGTCCTTGACGAATCGCTCCAGATCGTCGGCCAGCTCCCGCGCCGTCGCGTAGCGGTCCTGCGGGTTCTTCTCCAGCGCCTTGTGTACGATGGTTTCCAACTCGGCCGGAATCGCCTTGTTGATGCGGCGCAGTCGCCTGGGCTCCTCGAAGGCAATCTGTCGAAGCAATTCTTGGCGGTCGCTCCCCTCGAAGGCCGGCTGGAGCGCCAGCAATTCGTAGAGCGTCGCCCCCAGTGAGTAAACGTCGGTGCGGTGGTCTACGACGACGCGCTTGGCCAGTGCCTGCTCGGGGCTCATGTAGCGCAGCGTCCCCACCAGATCGCCGGTCATCGTCAGCCGGGTGTCGCTCTGCACCTGGGCCAGGCCGAAGTCGGTGACCCACAGCCGCCCGGCCGCGTCCACCATCAGGTTCGCCGGCTTCACATCGCGATGGATGATGCCCAGCGTGTGCGCGTGGTCCAGCGCCTCCGCCGCCTGGATGCCCCACTCGGCCACCTGCCGGAAGTAAGCCGCGTCCCGCGGCGAGCGCTCCGTCGAGGCCGCCGCCCGTGCCGCCGTTTCCGCCGCGGGCGCTGCGGGGACCGCTGGCGTCGTCGATTGAGCCTCAGGCAGCGGCGCCGACCCGGCCCGCCGCCGCAGGTCGGCGATGATGGCGGCTAGCGTCTGCCCTTCGATGAACTGCATCGCGTAGAAATGGACGGCCCGCTCCTCGCCCACCGCGTAGACCGGCACGATGTTGGTGTGGTGCAGGCCGGCCGCCGCCCGCGCCTCGTTGTGGAAGCGCTGCAAGTGGCGCGGGTCCATCGTGGCGGCGAACGGCAGCACCTTCAGCGCTACCCGCCGGCCCAGCGACACCTGCTCCGCCTCGTACACGATGCCCATGCCGCCGCGGCCCACCTGGCGGATCAGCCGGAAGTCGCCCAGCGTGCCGGTGGCCTGCTCGCCGTCGGTCCTCACCGGAGGTGGCGCCGCGTCCTCGGCACTCGCCGAGCGCCCCAGTTGGGCCAGCGCCTCCACCGCCGGCAGCAACCGCCGTAACTGGTCGGCGTGTTGGGGATGGGCCGCGATGACCGCCGCGACATCGACCGCCTCGCCGGCCTGCAAGCGGGTCACGAGGTCTTCGATCAGCTCGGCAACGGCGGGATCGATGTCGCTGCCCAGGACGGAGGGTCGTACCGACGAAGTCATGACTCATTCTCCCGGAGGTCATCGCCGAGGAGCTTGCGCAGTCGCTCCAGGGCACGCAGGTGGCGCACCTTCATCGCCCCCTCAGTGATGCCCAGCACCGCCGCCACGTCGCGCGTCGAGAGCTGCTCGAGGTAGCGCAGCACCAGCAGTTCGCGGTCGCGCTCGCCCAGCGCCGCCAGGGCCGCCTGCACGCGCTCGCGCAGTTCGGCGCGGAGCATCTGTCGGCTCGGGCGGCTCGCCGACGACACCAGCCGCTGCGCCAGTTCCGCGGCCGACTCGTCGGGCAGGCTCAGCACGGCCGGCCCCTCGCGGCGGACGCTGCGCCGCTGGGCGTGCAGGTGGCGGCGATGAGCCTGGACGAGTTGCTCCCAGGCGAGGCCGCGCAGCCAGGGGTAGAAGGGCAGCGGCCGCTCGCGGACGTAGGCGGACAGCTGGCGGGCGGCGACGGTCAGCGCCTCCTGCACCACGTCGGACGGATCGACGCGCGCCGCCACTCGGGGGTCGAGGCGCACGGCGACCATCTGCCGCAGCCGGGCCCGGTGTCGCGCCAGCAGTTGCTGCCGCGCGGCGCCGTCGCCACTGGCCACGCGCTCGATCAGTTCCTCGGTGTCGGGTCCCGGCGTCGTCATGGTTGCACGCGCTCCTTAATACGAATTCTGCAAGCGGCGCAACAAGGTTACAGGGTGCTGCCCGATTCCCCGCGCGTGGGGCGAAGGGACGAGGTCAGAGGGTTGCGACGAGAGTAACGGACCGAGAACAGTCGGGCAAGTACACAGGGCCGAATAATGGCGTGGGTGTGGCGTGAGAAGAGAAGAAGAAATGGCAGTGGGCCGAGAATGACACCTGCAGCCGCCCCCCGCAGAACGTGTTACCAGAATGGCCGCCGCTCTGAACCATGCCCTTTTTCGACCCTTCAGAGGGCCGCCGGCTCAGGGGTCGGGGCGGTCAGCCGGCCGCCCTCCAGGACGAGGACGGCGTCGCAGGCCGACAGCGGAGTCAGGCGATGCGTGATGATGATGCTGGTGCGGCCGCGCATCAGGAACTCCATCGCCTCCAGGATATCGGCCTCGGTCTGCACGTCAATCGCGCTGGTCGGCTCGTCCAGCAGCAGGACCGGCGCGTCCTTGAGGAAGGCCCGCGCGATGGCGATGCGCTGGCGCTCGCCCCCCGACAGGCACATGCCGCGCTCGCCGACGAGGGTGTCATAGCCGTCGGGGAGCCGCGCGATGAAGTCGTGGGCGCAGGCGGCCCGCGCCGCCGCCTCGATCTCCTCGCTCGTGGCAGTGGGCCGGGCGTAGGCGATGTTCTCGGCGACGCTGGCCGAAAACAGGACCGTATCCTGCAACACCAGGGCGAACTGGTTGCGCAGGTCCGCCAGGCGGTAGGCGCGCAGGTCCAACCCGTCGAGCAGGATCTGTCCCCCATCCGTGTCGTAAAAGCGCATGAGCAGGTTCAGCAGCGTCGTCTTGCCCGCTCCCGTCGTGCCGACGATGCCCAGCCGGGTCCCCGATTCGACGGCGAACGACACACCGCAGAGCACCGGCCGGCCCTCGCCGTAGCCGAACGAGACATTGCGGAAGGCGATCGCCCCGGCCGCCCGCGCCACCGGCCGGGCGTCGGGGCGGTCGTCCACGTCGGGCCGCTGATCCAGCAGGGCGAAGGCACGCTCGGCGCTGGCCAGGTGCGCTTGCAGGCCGCCGGCCTTGCGGCTGATGGTCTTCAGCGGGTCGTACAGCTGCGCCAGGTAGCCGAGCACCAGGACCAGGCTGCCGAGGGTGAGCGCCCCGTCGCGCACGTGCGTGACACCGATGAACAGCACGGCCGCCGTCCCGAGTGCGGTGGTCAGGCGGATGACCGCGCCGTAGCCGCCCTCGGCCAGCAGCAGACGCAGCCGCGCTCGCATCCCTTCGCGCGAGTAGCTGACGAAGCGGTCGCGCTCGCGATCCTCCTGGCCGAACGCCTTGACGACGCGCAGGACCGACAGCACCTCCTGCACCACGGCCAGGGCGCCGCTCTCCAGCTTCTTGACCTCGCGCGCCTGCTGCCGCAGCCGCCGCTTGTAGCGCCCGGAGACGAACAGCAGCACCGGCGCCACCGTGACGGCGACCAGCCCGAGCTGCCAGTCGAGCCAGAGAGTCACCGCGAAAAGCAGGACGACCGTGAAGACGGCCGTCACCAGGGGCAGGGCGCCGTCGATGAGGAGGTCCTGGAGGGAAGCGGCGTCCTTTTGGATGCGGTAAGTGGCGTCGGCCGTCCCCGCGGTGTCGTGGTAGGACAGCGACAGGCGCTGCGCGTGGCGGAACAGCCGGCTGCGGAAACCGAGCACCAGGCGCTCGCCGACATAGCCGCGCAGCAGCGCATCGATTAGCGCTTGCAGGTTGGTGAACAGGGCGATCGAGAGCAGCAGGCCGACGGCAACGACGAGCAGGGCGGTGGCGGACCCCGCGACCGACTCCGGCAGCACGCGCGCGAGGAAGCCGGGTAGGGGACGGGAGCCGATGACGCTGTCGATGGCGATCTTCAACGGCAGCGGCGTCAGCAGCACCGACAGGCTGTCCAGCAGGTCGAGCAGGAGCAGCACGGACAGGTACTTCGTGTACGGCCGCGCCAGGCGCAGCAGCCTCCGGTAGAGGGCGCCGTCGCCCGGGGGGCCGGCGGCGCGGTCGTTGTCGTCTCCCATCGCAGTCAACCCCTAAGTTCCGCGGCCGGTCAGGCCTCCACGAGTTCCTCGCACGGGGAGGGGCATCGCGCTCACGAAACGTTCATAGAACCTTCATACTAGAATAGTCGGATCCGGGGCGGGGATACCGCCGCGCGGGAGCGAAGGTTTTCGATCCGCCTCACCGATTTCGGCCGGGATCCGCGGCGCCCGGACGTTTTCGCTTGTGTCCGTTCGCCTCCGCGGTAGGATAGCAAGAGCAGGCGGGGAGTTGTTCGGGCAAAGTCCGGCAGTTCGGCCCCATTCCCTGGCCGCGCGCGAGGAGGGCTTCATGAGTGTCTTGCTATCCGAGAAACAGCGACAGCTGCTTGCCGAACTGGAAGGTCTGCCGGAGGAATACTTTCCCTTGCTGCTCCAGATGATTCGCACCTATCGTGAAAGTGTGCTTCTCAAGCCGGCGGCAGACAGCTTTCGGCGAGGCTGGGAGGAGGCCCAGGGCGGCGACACGTTGCCGGTTGATCGCCTCTGGGAGGGGATCGATGCCGAGTGACCCCGCCACACCCCTTCAGGTCACCTTCACCCCCGAATTCAAGCGCAATCTCCGGCAACTGGCGAAGAAGTATCGCCACATCAAGGCAGACTTGCAACCGATCCTCGACCAGTTGGCCGGCGGGAGCAAGCCAGGCGATCAGGTGCCCCAGGTGCGTTACGAGGTCTTCAAGGTTCGAGCCAAAAATTCAGATGCTTTGAAGGGCAAAAGCGGCGGCTATCGGCTCATTTACCACGTCAAGAGCGAGTCGGAGGTGGTCCTCGTCACCGTCTACTCGAAAACCGAGCAAGCCGACATCGCCCCGGAGGATATCCGGCAGATCATTCTCGACTGGGAGGCGGCTCCGGCGCCGGATGCGGCACCCGAACAGGAGGCCGACGGGACGACGTAACCGCCCGTCGCACAACCGGCTTGCCACCGGGCTAACGGGCCGGTGGGTCAGGATCGGAAACCTGACCCACCGGCCCGCGCCACCGCAAGCGGCTCGTTCTGAAGCCGATCGAGCCTCGTTTCAAGGTCTTCCGCGCCCGAAGGGGCCGCCGGGCGGCGGACCGGGAGGCCGCTCGCCGAAGCCCGGTTGACGATCCACCGTCGCCTTGAACTTCTTCAGATCCTCCTCGCTGAGAACATCCGTCATCGTCAGCAGCAGATCCGCGCGGGCCAACTCCGTCAGCTTGCGGAGGTTCTCCCGGTACGCCTTGACGGCCGCAGTGGCCGTTTCCTTCTTCTTGTCAGAGAGTTTCAGGTCGTCCACCGCCCGCTCGACCGCCCCCGGAGGGAACCCGCCGGGACCGCCCCGACCACCGGGGCCGCCTCGACCACCGCGACCGGCAGGGAACCTGCCGGGACCACCCGCGGCGAACGATCCGTCCTTGGCGAGATCGGCGGCGAGCTTCTTGATCTCGTCCTTGTCGAGGGCGCCGTCCTTGTTGGTGTCGCCCTTCGCGATCAGGTCCTGCATCCGTTCGGGCAGTTCGTCCTTGGTGATTTTGCCGTCCTTGTTCTTGTCGAACGCCATGATCCGCTCGACGACATCATCCGCCGTGAGACTGCGGCCGCCTCCGCCTGGACCACGCCGGAACCGCTCCGTGGCCTCCTTGAGCGTCTTGTACTCCTCCGGGCTCAGGGTCTCCTTCATCTTCAGCAGCAGTTCCGCCCCAGCCAGGTCGCTCAATCGGCGGCCGTTCTCCGCGTACACCCTGACGGCCTCGGTGGCCTTGTCCTTGGTCGTCTCCGACAGCTTCATGTCATCCAGGGCGCGCTCGAGCGCGGCACCGGGACCGCCTCGACCACCGGGAGGACCGGGAGGAAATCCGCCCCCCCGGCCGCCGCCGGGAGGTCCCCGCCGGTCGGGCGGTTGCGCCAGCGCCGACCCCACCAGGACCAGCGCCGTCAGCAGGGCCGGCGCCGTCCACAAGATGCCGTTTCGCATGGTCGTGTTCCTTTGCGAGTCAAGAAACCGTTTTTCACTGGAACGGGTCCGAGAACTTCGGATCCGCGATGAACTTCTGGTCGGTCAGCGTCTTCAGGAAGGCGACGAGGGCGGCCTTTTCGGAAGCCGTGAAGTCCAGCCGGCGGCGCACGCGGCCATCGACGTTCGGGTGCGCCTTGACGTTGCGGCTGTAGTGATCGATCACCTCCTCGAGGGTGGCGAAGCGACCGTCGTGCATGTAGGGGGCGGTCAGTTCGACGTTGCGCAGCGACGGCGACTTGAACAGTCCCAGGTCGGGGCCTTGCAGGGTGACGTCGCCGACGCCGCCGTCGGTCTGCTTGTAGTCCGCGTCCAGCCCGTTGTTCAGCGGCCGCGTCATGAAGAAGTGCGCGTCCTGGCCCTGTGGCAGGTGGCAGGTGGCGCAGTTGCGCAGGAACAAGCCCTTGCCCTGGTTCTCCTGGGCGCTGAAGTTGTCGAAGTCGTCGCGCACCGAACGCGCCTTGGCCCGTCCCTCGTCGTATTTCGACTGGTAGGACACCAGCGAGCGCACGAACTGCGCCAGCGTCTTCGCGATCCGCTCGCGCGTGATCTTGTCGTCGCCGAACGCCTGGCGGAACAGCCCGGGGTACTTCTCGTCCCTGGCGAGGACCTCGACCAGCTTCGTCAGGTCCTGGCCCATCTCGGTCTTGCTCTGGATCGGCATGAGGGCCTGCTCTTCCAGACTGGCGGCCCGCTCGTCCCAGAAGAAGCGGCCGCGAGGGTAGTAGCGAAGGTTGACTAGGCTCAGGGAGTTGCGGTCGGTCAGCTTGCCCTCGAAGCCTTTGCTGAAGCGATTCGGATCGACGAAGGAGTGTTTCTGCTGGTGGCAGGAGCCGCAGGCGATGGTGTTGTTGGCCGATAGCCGGGTGTCGTAGAAGAGGACGCGGCCGAGGGTCGCCCCCGTGTCGGTCACCGGGTTGTCCTTCGGGGTGTTGTCGAAGCGGCGCGCGGCCGCCGTCAGGAAGTGGGCCGGCAACTCGAGGTTGCTGTAGCGATAGGGCGTCTCCGGCAAGCGCAGCGTGCGCGCGGTGGGCGGTTTGACGGCGGGCTTGTCTTCTTTCTTCGGCTCGGGCTTCGGTCCGCCGGGCGGACCGAAGCCCGGCGGACCGAAGCCGCCGGGAGGTCCGAAGCCACCGGGAGGCCCGAAGCCGCCGGGACCGCGACCGGGACCTTGCCCCATCTCCTTGAGCTGCTTCCTCTGTTCGTCCGTGAGGATCTTCGCGACCTTGCCATCGACCTCCTTCTGCAGTTCCTCAAGTTGCTTCTTCTGTTCGGCACTCAGCTTCAGCTGCTCCTGGAAGGGCGGCGCCAGCACCTGGCCGGGCTGAGGGGGGGCGCCGAAAGGACCACCCGGCCCGCCGCCCGGGGGACCGAAACCCATCCGAGGCAGCGACCCCTTGTTCTTGCCGGCCACCTGCGCGGCGACCGACTCCGTGCGCTTCTCGACGAAGGTCTTCAGCGACGGCGGCGCCCCGAACGGGCCGCCGCCCGGGGGGCCGAAGCCGAATCCGCCCGTCCCTTCCTTCCGCGCCTCGGCGGCTTTCTTCTCCCTGGCGACGACCTCCTTCGTGGCCTTTTCCACGGCGTCGAGGTCGTTTAGCAACTTCTCCTTCGTGAAGCAGGTCGCCGCCAGCTCCGCCAGCACCTTCTGGTACTTCGCGCTCACGTCCTTCATGGCGAGCAGCCGGTCCACCAACTTGTTCTCGCCGGGATACGGGTGAGTGAGGCTGATGTCCGCCTGCTCGTCCGGCGAGCCGAACATGAAGAAGCCGCCGAACGACAGGTCCAGGTCCCAGGGGATAAAGACGAGCTTGTTCGTTTCCGGATCGAGGTAGATGTAGACGTTATGCCCGATCGTGAAGACGCTGTCCATGTTGGACAGCATCGCCGTGACGGCGAGGAAGCGCAGGAACTCATCGACGTCGAGGTAGGAGCCGATGTCCTTCTGGAATTGGGCGTCGTCGGCCTTGCTGACCAGCCGGGTGAACTCGATGACCCGCTGCGCCTCCTTCTTCGACGGCTCGTGCTTGGGCCCGAGCGAGACCTTGTAGCGATCCCAGTCGTCGCCCAGGTATTCCAGGGGGCTTTGCGGCGATCCGGGCTTGCGCTCCGGCTTCAGCAGCAGCCCCTTGCCGTTCTTGAAGCGGTCCTTGAGGAAGGTCTTGTCTACCTGCTCGATCACGGTGTACAGGCCGAGGACCTCCTTGTCGTACTTGCCCGGCACGGTCAGGGTGACCTCGGCGAAAGCGGTGCGCGGCGTCGGGACGCTGGCGGCGCGGAAGACGGCGAACGAGAGGGCCTCGCGCCAGCGCGTCGGGTCCGCGGCGCCGGCGTTGAGGTTGAGCGCCTTGAGGCCCTGGTAGCGGGCGTCCTCGTCGTAGTGGTCCAGATCGATCTTGAGGTTGCGCTTCAGTTTGCCCATCGACGGCATGTAGCTGCCGCCTCCCTTGTAGCGGAAGCCCACGTTCTTGTACGTCTTGCCGTCGGCCGTGAAGGCGCCCTGTCCCCAGGGAAACTCGATGCCGAAGCTGCCGCCCGTGTGAACGTCGGTCGCCGGCTCAGCGGGTTTCGCGGGCGGCTGTCCGGGGCCGCCGGGGCCGCCAAAGAACGGCTTGCCGCCGCCGGCCGGCTGCATCCTCTCGTACTCCTTGGCCGAGAGTTCCAGGTGGAATTCGTGGACCCGGGTGAGGCCGAAGACGTCGGCGCCGGGCTTCTCCTTGGCCGCGGCCTTGTCCTTGTCGTCGGCACCCGGCGCCTCCGCCGGCGCAGCGAAGAGCAGCCATCCCAACACGGCGGCAAGGCTGAACCACCCCGCCGCGATCACGACCCAGGATCGGTGACTCATTGGAAGACCTCGTGTGAAAGTGTTCTCGCCGATCGCTTATGCCGTGGCGACGGGCGTCCCGCCTGTCGCACCACACTGGCTAAAGCGACAGGCGGGACGCCCGTCGCCACGATGAGAGGGGTGTCAGCGCGGCGGGCCGAACGGGCCGAACGGGCCGAACGGGCGGCCTCCGGGGCCGGGCGGCGGGCCGGACGGGAACGCCTGGCCCTCGAACGGCTCGCCCGTCATCTCTTTCCAGCGTGCCGTCTGCTCGGCGTTCAACACCCCCAGGATTTCAGGGATCTTGTCGGCGCCGGGCCCGGCCCCCGGCCCGGGGCCCTTCCGCGGTTCGTCCGGGCCCGGGTTTCCCGATCCCCCGGGGCCGGACTTTCCGGGTTCCCCCCGGCCGTGGCCGTCCGGTTCCCCGAAGCCGTGGCCGCCTGATTCCCCAGGCCCACGGCCGCCGGGTTTCCACGGGCCGCCGCCTCCGAATCCCGGCGGGCAGAAGAACGAACGCCCCTCGATGGTCCGGATGCGCTCCTTTTGCTCGGCGCTCAGCTTTAAGGCCTCGGCGACGTCGGGATCGTGGAAGGCGAAAGCTCCCTTGATCTGCAGATCAATCTGCTTGAGACGGTGGACCTGCCGGTCGTTCAAGATCTCCCTCGCACCCGCCTCCTTGGCGGCGTCCAGCTCGAGCCTCTGGAGGAACCGTTGCTGTTTCTCGTCAGCGCTGAGCATGCCCAGGTTCTCGAACGTGGCCAAAACCTGTTTGTCGATGCGCGAAGACAGCTTGGCGATCCGGTCTTTCTGCTCGGTGGTGGCGCCCAGATCCTTTAGCACGTCGTTGCTCCTGTTGCTCCTCAGGAGGTTGAACTGGCGGGAGCCTTGCTGAGCGGCCAGGTCGCGAAGGATCTTCTCCACCCTTGCGTAGGTGGCCGCCAACTCGGGATGGGCGCCGGGGTCGTCGCTGCGCTGCTCGATGAACTTCTGGTAGTAGTTCAGCGCCGACTCCAGCAGCTGGTTGCGCAGCTCCGCCATGTCCGGCTTATCGAGCAATTCCGCCTCGCTCACCTGGATCATTTCATCGACGGCGTCGCGCGCGATCTGGAGGAGCTTCTCGGCGCGTTCGGCCTGCACGCGCGCCTCCTCGGCCTGTTTTTTCTCATTTTCGTAGGCTAATTCGGTGTTCTTCTTCTCTTGCTGAAGCATCCCGTTGCTGACCAGCGAGCCGGCGGTCAGGAGGCAAAGCACGACCGCGAACCAGATGAGGACGGAAGGATGTCTCTGGGCCCACTTCCGCCCGCGCTGGGCGAGGGTGGGGCGGCGCGCCCGGATCGGCTGGTTGTCCAGGAAGCGGTGCAGGTCGTCGGCGAACTCCTGGGCGGTGGCGTAGCGGTCGGTCGGGCTCTTGCTGACCGCCTTCAGGACGATGGTCTCCAATTCCGGCGGGACCGAGCGGTCGATGGCGCGGAGCGGCCGCGGTTCGTCGTAGAGGATTTCTCGCAGGAGCCGCGCGTGATCGGCGCCGCCGAACACCGGCTCCAGCGTCAGCAACTCGTAAAGGGTCGCCCCCAGGGAGTAGACGTCGGTGCGGGGGTCGAGCGGAGTGCCCTGCCCCGCGGCCTGCTCGGGACTCATGTAGCGCAGCGTGCCCAGCAGGTCGCCGGTCCGGGTGAGGCCGGCCCGGTTGTGAAACTGGGCCAGGCCGAAATCGGTCACCCAGAGGTTGCCGCGGACGTCCACCATCAGGTTCGCGGGCTTGACGTCGCGATGGATGACGCCGACCTGGTGGGCGTGCTCCAGCGCCTCGGCCGCCTGGGCCGCGAGGCGAGCGGCGGTCCGGTAGAAGCCCGCCGAGCGGCTGGCGCGCTGCGTCGAGAGGTGGGCCGCCGCACCGGTCAGGGTGGTGGGGGCCCGGGCGCCGGCGGCGGGCGTCTCCGGCGGCCCGGTCGGCGGAAGGCCCGGGGCCGAATCCTTCGGCCGCAGGTGGGCGATCACGTCGGCAAGGTTCTGCCCCTCGATGAGCTGCATGGCGTAGTAATGGACGCCGCGCTCACAGCCAACGGCGTACACCGGCACGATGTTGGTGTGATGGAGCTGGGCGGCCGCCTGGGCCTCGTTCTGGAAGCGCTGCAATTGCTTGGCGTCCAGCGCCGCCGCGAAGGGCAGCACCTTGAGGGCCACGCGCCGCCCCAGTGACATCTGCACCGCCTCGTAGACGACACCCATGCCGCCGCGGCCGATCTCGCGCTCGATGCGGAAGTCGCCGAGCGGCTCGATGGGGGGCGGGTCGGCCGCGGGGCGCCGCCCCGTGGACGAATGCAGCAGCGGGCGGGCGCCGTGGACCATGTCGAGGGCGTCGAGGAACGGGGCCAACTCGTCGGCCAAATCGGGGAAGCGCGCGACGAAGGCGCCGCGCTGCGGCCGCCGGCCCGCCTCCAGTTCGGCGAGGTACTCCTGCGTGGCGCGGATCAGGCGCGGGTCGTCGGCGGAGTCTTCGGCGTCGGTCGTCTGATCCATCTTATCTTTCCCCATTGTTCGACCTGCGGGTGGTTCAGGGTCTGTTCCGAGAGCCGCTTGCGGCTTAGCGGATTCCAGGCTTCCGCTAAGCCGCAAGCGGCTTCCGGTCGGGTTCACGGCACGCTTCCGAGCACCTGGCGCAGCCGGACGAGGCCGCGCATCCAGAGCTTTTCCACGCTGTCGAGGCTGCGGCCCATGCGGCTGGCGACCTCGGGGAACGTCAGCCCTTCGAGGTGGCGAAGGACGAGGACGTCGCGGTAATCGTCGGGCAGCTCGCCCAGGGCGTCGGCCAGGAGCACGGCCTGTTCGCGGCGCGCGGCCTGGTGGCTCGGCGACGACTGCTGGGCGATGAGTCCGCGGTCGAGCAGGACCGACGACTGGTCAAAGGCGTCCTCGATCTCTCGCTCCAGGCGCACGTCGCGCCCCTGCGCCCCGAGGTAGTGGCGCATCAGGTCGGCCAGGTTGGCGGCCAGGATCTGCCGCAGCCAGCGGACGAGTTCGGCCTCGGTCGTCCCCCGGAAGCGGCCGAAGCTGCGGTGCGCCTCCAGGAACGTCTCCTGCACCAGGTCCTCGGCATCGACCTTGCCCTGGAGGCGCTGGCCGATCTGCACGCGGGCGAGCAGGCCCAGGTAACGCCGGTACAGCTCGAGCAGTCGGCCGAGCGTCGCGGCGTCGCCGCCTCGCGCCTCCTGCAACAGGTGTTCGGGGTCTACTGTCATCCTGTCCACGCCTCGCCCACGAGCTTCCTACCTGACTAGTCGCGGCCGGGCCCGGCTTACCGCCGCGCACGAGCCACTTTTTTTCTTGCCCGGCAAACCTGGCCGGGGACGCGACCCCTGCCGGCTTGCCCGGCAGGTGAAGCAGGTCGCCAGCTAACCCGGCGTGACGCAGCACCCCCTCGACCCCTGCCGGCTTGCCCGGCAGGTGAAGCAGGTCGGTGGCTAGCTCGGCCGGAAGTAGGCCAGGAAGGATGCTGTGGCGCCTCCCATCTAGTTCTACTGTAACCGATTCTGGGACTTGCTGGGCAGTTGAGCTTGAGGAGTTGCGCCGAGAAAAGTCAGTAGAAGCTCCACATGAGCTTGAGCCATCATCACGGTAACACAACCTCAAC
>Ga0116217_10000911_pt1 | contig 29657 bp, 21 predicted proteins | sample Sb_taG_6_FD_89697 | JGI IMG/M metagenome (GOLD analysis project Ga0116217, IMG submission 89697) | Peat soil microbial communities from Weissenstadt, Germany - Sb_50d_4_PS metaG | ecosystem: Environmental > Terrestrial > Soil > Wetlands > Peat | place: Germany: Weissenstadt | collected 2010-09-21 | reverse complement strand
GGCAGTCCTGGCGCCGCTTTATCGATCGGCACCTCAAACCGGGCGGGTTGGTTTATGTCAGTTACAACGCGCTGCCGGGCCGGGCCGCCGACCTGCCCTTGCAGCGGCTCGTCCGGGCGCTGGGCCGTAGCATGCCAGGCAACAGCCAGGAACAGGTGGCGGCCGCGCTCGGAGTGGTGGACTCGCTGACCGACATGAAAGCACCCGCTCTCGTGTCCAGCCCCTTTGCAACCGGGCTGAGAGAGCACCGGGAGAGCCTTTCCCTCGCCTATCTCGCGCACGAATTCATGGGGGCAGACTGGGAACCTTTGAGCGTCACCGATGTCCGGGCCGATCTCGCGGATATCGGCCTGAAGCCCGCCGGATCGGCGACATTAATGCAAAACTACGATGGCTTCGTCCTCGGACGCGTCGCCCGGGAATCGCTGGCCACGATTGGTGACGCCGACGCGCGCGAACTGGCGCGGGACTTTCTTATCGACCAGTTCTTCCGGCGCGATGTATTCATCCGCGATGGCGGCCGGCTGGATGAAAACGAGCGGCGGCGGCGGTTGCTGGAGAGTACATTTTTTCTCTCCCAACCGGCCGCCAAAGTAGAGTACGGCATATCCACCTCAGCCGGGCATCTGAGCTTCGACAACGCCGCCGCGCGCCACATCGTCAAAGCGCTTGCTGCAGGTCCCCGGCGACTGGCCGATATCGCGGAAGCTACTATTCCGGACCAGAATCTTCTCGCGAATGCGCTGACGCTGTGCGCCTCTCTGGCGATCTGGCCGGTGGAATCGAATCGCGTGCCTGTGGCCAATCTCAATGCGGCCATCTACGGCCGTCTGGGCGGAGCGGAAGAAATTCATTGCGTAGCCTTGCCCTTCGGCACGGCGCTCGCTGTCGACCGTGACCAGCTCGTCCGCCTGAGGGATGGCGCTACCCCGAGCATCGACGAACGCACCAGCTGGGTTCAGTTGCAGATGAGCCAACTCTAGCGACGTGATTAGTGGCCGTAACCGTAGCCGCCGAGGTGAAAGGAGCGGGAACACAGGGCCGGTGCAGAACGTATCATATGGCTATGACCGACACACAGACAGGCGAACGGAATCGTGAGCGGACGCTCAGGGTGTGGCCCGGCGTTGTCGCCGTTGTACTGCAGTGGTTAGGCTTCTTTGTGCTACCGATGATCGCGCCGGACGCCATGCTCTACGGAATCTTTGGCGCGCTCGGGTGTGCTTTGGTCGTCCTGCTGTGGTGGCTGTTCTTTAGCCGGGCGCCGCAAGTCGAGCGCTGGGGCGTGCTTGTTCTGATTATCGCCGGGGCGTTTGCGGCATCGCGGCTGATCGACAAGTCGATCGCGGGGGGCATGATGGGGTTTATGTTCCCCATGTTCTCCATCCCGGTCTTGAGCCTTGCGTTGGTCGCCGGAGCGGTGGCCGGCCGCCGTCTATCTCAGGGACCGCGGCGCGCATCGCTGGTGGCGGCTATCCTGCTTGCGTGCGTGGTATTCACGCTCGTGCGGACTAATGGCATGAACGGTTCGGGACGTTCGGATCTGGCCTGGCGTTGGTCGAAGACTCACGAGGAACGCCTCATCGCCCAAAGCCAGCTCCCCGTGGTTCCTTCCCAGCTCTCAGCACTGCCGGCGACAGCCAAGATTCCCGCGGAACGGCCCGTAGTGCCCAAAGCTAAAGACCGGCCGGCTACGCTCCCGCCAACTCCCGTGGCGGCGGAGACTCACGCGGCAGCGGAAACAGGCGCCAACTGGCCTGGCTTTCGCGGACCGGGCCGCGACAGCATCATCCCCGGCACACGAATCAAGACCGACTGGTCCGCTTCACCGCCGGTTGAGCTATGGCGCCGGGAAGTTGGACCGGGCTGGTCGTCGTTCGCGGTAAGCGGCGACCTTCTCTACACACAGGAGCAGCGTGGTGAGGACGAGTTTGTCACCTGTTACAACGCGACCACCGGCAAGCCGGTGTGGGCGCATCGCGACCCAGCCCGGTTCTGGGAATCTAATGCCGGTGCGGGCCCGCGCGCGACACCCACCCTCCACGATGGCCACGTGTACACATTTGGCGCAACCGGAATTGTGAACGCGCTCCGTGCCGCAAATGGCGCGGTGCTGTGGACGCGGAACGCTTCGTCGGACACCGCCATGAAGGTCCCCGGCTGGGGCTTTGCAAGCTCGCCGTTGGTAGTTGGCGACATGGTCATCGTGGCGGCCTCCGGCAAGCTTGTGGCCTATGACCTGGCCACCGGCGCTCCACGCTGGCTCGGCCCGGACGGCGGTGACAGCTACAGCTCGCCACAACTGGTGACCATCGACGGAGTCCCGCAGATTGTGTTGATGAGCGAGGTGGGCGCCACGAGTGTCGCACCAGCGGACGGTAAGCTGCTTTGGAAATACGCGTGGCATTCTGATACCCGTATTATGCAGCCGGCCATGACGGCGGATGGCGGCATTCTGATTACCGCGGGCGATGCCATGGGTGGAGTCGGAATGCGCCGCATCGCGGTTGCACGCGGAGCCACCGGTTGGAGCGCCGAAGAGCGGTGGACGTCGGCCGGATTGAAGCCCGCCTTTAACGATTCCGTCGTCCACAACGGCTATGCGTTCGGCTTCGACGGTGGCATTCTCGCTTGCATCGACGTCAAGGACGGCACGCGCAAGTGGAAGGGCGGACGCTACGGCCAGGGCCAACTCGTCCTGTTGCGCGATCAGGACTTGCTATTGGTGCTGTCGGAGGAAGGTGAACTCGCGCTGGTTAAAGCGACCCCCGACCAGTTCATGGAGCTGGCACATCGACCGGCGCTGGAGGGCAAGACCTGGAATCACCCGGTACTGGCCGGTGACCGCTTGCTGGTGCGCAACGGTACCGAAATGGTTGCGTTCCGGTTGCCCCTCGCTGGCGGCTGACCACGGCGGGCCGCACTCGGCCAGCCTCGGGTCGTCAGGAGACTTTATCCAGGGGGATGGTCGTGCCCTCCGGTGGCGCGACTACATCTTCGGGCTTGATGTACGAAAGAAATCTCCACTCCAGACCGAAGAGCTTGAAGAGCGCTACCTGAGATCCTGACAATTCGAATTTCGGCACACACGCCTTCACTTCTGCCGGCGCTTTAGCCCAGTCGAGTTCCCAATGAATTTCGACCTGACGTATGTCCGGCTGGCTTCCCGGCGTGATGCCGGTCACTTCGAAGCGATACGGTCCCCGAAGTGTGATCTCATGTAGCTTTCCCGATTCCTTCAGATCGATCGCAAACAGGGCCTTACTCCCTCTCTCCGTCAGTTGATACGTGCTGCGCGTAAAACCGCGATCTACAGTCTCGACGGGTTTCCAGAGATCGTTTTGCACGCCGCATCCGACGACCGTATCGGAGTTGAAGGACACTTTGAAGTGATTCATCTCGTCCCGAGACCACCTTTGCGAGATCAGGGTGCTTGCTCCGTCTGCTGTGAGCTCGGCCGGTTTTGGCTCGGACGAGCAGCCCACCGCCATGCAACCAGCCACCATCGCGATGACCGCGATTACACTTCTGATGTGAGAATCAGCCATTTTTCGGATCATGCGGCCTCTGCGGTGGCAGAGTCCCGATTCATGCTCAGAATAAACCCTTTCGAGGGGTTTTACATGTTCCCGTCCGAATGGTTTTTCTCGTTATCGATGGTTAATCCCGAGATTGATGAGTTGATCGACCACGGAATTCAAGCATTATGGGTCATGGTCCTTTCTAAGGCCCGACACAGCCAAGGACTCCGACTCACACAATCGCGGTGCAGCCGATTGCCGGAGACCGAATTGTGTAATCATGAGAAACGAAAACAGTACTTCAACCATGTTCTTGCTCAGTCAAACAACGCACCGGATGATCATTCAACACGATCCTGATGTGGGACATCGTTTTACGCCCAATCTCCGGGCAAGGCTGCCCGGAGAGGACGGTGGGTATTTCGTTGTGACGAATTCGTTGGGTTTCCGGTCAGACCACGAGTTCGAACGTCGCCAGAGCCGGCACGGCCGGATTCTCATGTTCGGCGATTCCTACACCGCCGGAGACAATGTCTCGAATGTGGATCGTTACTCCGATCAACTGGCGCGAATCCTGGATGTGGAGGTTCAAAACTATGGCGTGTCGGGATCAGGAACCGATCAGCACCTGTTGATTTACCAAAAGTTCGGACGCCAAGTCGAGGCGGACTTGGTGATGATCTGCGTCCAGATCGACAGCTTTCACCGCATCCAGGTCTCGCACCGTCCCAGCATTGACCGCACAACCGGACAAAGAGTGCTGGTCCCAAAGCCATATTTCGAGTGGCAAAACGGGGAGATTGTGTTGCGGCACGTGCCGGTGCCGAAAGACCGGCCGATTGACGAAGGCCGGCTCGATGTGGCGGCAGGCAAGGAGGAGGCCAGTTGGTACCGCAAGCTGCACGAAGCGTATCTGAAGATTCCAGGACTAAAAACCATCCGCCACTTGCCGCAGCTTGAGGATATGGGCTCGCGCGCCATATCGCAGTTGCACCGCCTGACCGATAAGCATCCGTACCCCGACATTGTTTCCGCCGGCACGCCGGGCTGGATGCTGATGTCAGCGATCCTCCGGCGGTTCATCGCTGAAGTGAAGCCACTTCCGGTAGTTATCGTGCCGATTCCGACCGAAGACTTTTACCTTCACGGCGTCGAACCCGTCTATCAGCGGCTATTCGAGACTCTTGAGGACCGCGGGGCCGGCATTCACGTCTTCGACGTGACCAAGCCGCTGGTGAACCTGCCATGGAAGGCGCGGCAGACTCTGACTTTTAATTTTGGCGGCCACTTTACTCCGCCGGCGAACCGACTCGTGGCCGAGACAATGGCGGCTGAGATCCGCAGCCGCGGGTTGCTACCTGATACAAAAACAAAGGTGTCCGTGAGTGGATTGACACCCTCGCGGCGCGTCTGTGAGCCTGTGCCTGGCGCGCCCTTAAAATCCATTGCCATCCTCGGTATCTCTTGCTTCTATCACAACTCGGCCGCAGCGCTGATCCGCGATGGCGAAATCGTCGCGGCCGCCGAAGAAGAGCGCTTCAGCCGCGTCAAGAACGATAGGCGGTTCCCGCACAACGCCATCAACTACTGTCTGGAACAGGCCGGCATTTCGCAGAAAAGCCTGACGGCGGTTGTCTACTACGACAACTCCTCTCTCACCTTCGAGCGCTTGTGCCACTCAATGATGGCCGTCGACCGCGATGCGGCTGCCAGGATGTGGCAAAAGATCATGCCATCGTGGCTGCGCATGAAGCTTCACATGCCGAAACTGGTGCGCGGCTTCCTCAACTACTCGGGACCCATTCTGCAGGGTGTCCACCACCGTTCTCACGCCGCGAGTTGTTTCTTTCCTTCGCCCTTTGAACAAGCCGCAATCCTCACTATCGACGGCGTTGGCGAGTGGGCCACTGCGAGCATCGGGCGCGGGATCGGCAATCGCGTGGAGTTGTTCAAAGAGATGCGCTTCCCGCACTCGCTTGGCCTCCTGTATTCGGCCTTCACACAGTTCACAGGCTTTAAGGTGAACTCCGGCGAGTACAAGATGATGGGGCTCGCGCCCTACGGAGAAGCGATCTACCAGAAGGAGATCCTCAACCACCTCATCGACCTCAAGGCTGACGGCTCGGTGGAACTCAATCTAGAGTACTTTGGATTTCTTCGTGACACGCAGATGACCAACGATCGGTTCGCCAATCTGTTCGGTGGCGCCAAACGGCACCCTGAGAGCCGCATCACGCGCCGTGAGGTCAACATGGCCAAGTCCATCCAGGCAGTGACCGAGGAGGCCATGCTCCGAATGGCGCATGAGGCCAAACGACTCACTGGCGAGAAGTATCTTTGCCTGGCCGGAGGAGTGGCGCTGAACTGCGTGGCTAACGGGCGCTTGCTGCGGGAAGGCCCGTTTGAGGACATCTGGATTCAGCCAGCCGCGGGCGACTCCGGCTGCGCGGTGGGCGTGGCGCTGGATGTTTATCACACCTACTTCGAACGGGATCGCAAGTTTAGCCCGGGCAAATCCGGCCAGGGGGGCTCTTACCTTGGGCCGGACTTCTCCGGTGATGAGGTCGAGGCCTATCTGCAAACCTTCGGCTACCCCTACTGCAAGCTCTCTGGCGCGGAACGCAACCGCTATCTGGCCGAGAAGCTTGGGGAAGGAAAGGTGATCGGCCACCTATCCGGCCGGTTGGAGTTCGGACCGCGGGCTCTTGGCGCTCGATCGATTCTCGGTGATCCGCGCAACCCGGACATGCAGGCTAGCCTGAACCTGCGCATCAAGTACCGCGAGTCGTTCCGGCCCTTTGCTCCTGCCGTTTTGGCCGAGCGCGTCGGAGAGTATTTCGAACTCGATCGCGACAGCCCGTACATGTTGCTGGTTGCGCCGGTCACTCGCGAACGTCGTCTGCCACTGGATACCCACATTGGAGATGACGATAATTTGCTGCCAGTGGTGCGCCGGTTGCGCAGCGATATTCCGGCCGTCACCCACGTCGACTATTCGGCTCGAATCCAGACCGTTCGCCGTGAACATCATCCCGAGTTCTATGATCTGATCGCGGAGTTCGAGCGCCAGACCGGTTGTGGCGTGGTAGTCAACACTTCGTTCAACGTCCGGGGCGAGCCGATCGTCTGCACGCCTCAAGACGCCTACCGCTGTTTCATGCGGACAGAGATGGATATCCTGGCGCTGGGCGACTACATTTTAGTGAAGGAACAACAGCCGCCGTGGCCCGAGGGCAAGGGCGAGGGACTCGAAAGCGAGGACATGTCCCAGGGGTCTTCCGAGAGCCATCCGGAGGAGTTGCTCAAGGAATTGTCCTCACTTTTTGAGAAGCAATTCTGGCCGATAGCCCAGAGGCTCAAGGCCAGGGGATGCGTGCGCGTAAAGGAGGAGTTTCGCAAAGCCCAGACCAAGTGGGAAGACGCGTGCGAGCCCGCCGATCTGAAGTCTCTCTTCGAACTGAGCGGGGAATTGCAACGCGAAGACCCCGATCCCATAAGGTTTGCAGGAGAATTGACCGGCGCCTGGTTCGGCCAGGAGGCCGCCGCATCGCTTAAGCCGGTGGTGGCCAAACTGATCAAAGTTGGCCTCAAGCATCAAGTGACGGTCGAGCTTGACGAAAAGGTCAGCGAGTCGGTGTACGTGATGTTCTAGGCTCAACGGCGGCCGTCGAGAGCGAGCGCCTGACCCGCAGGGGAGAACGTATGAGTCCGCAACAGTCCCGGGTGCCAGGAGGGCAGGATTTTTTCTAACGGCCGGTCTTCGAACCGCGTCGGCGACAGTTCCAGGATTTCCCGCAGCGTAATCGAGTAACCGTACATCACCAAGCAGTCCTGGACGGGACGGATCAGACGACCTTTCCAGCGCGAGACCGGGCCCGCGCCACGCGCATTGGCGGCGTCACCGTTAAGCGGGCTGGCTGGATGGAGCCGCCACGGGGTATGCAGCGTCTCGGCCACAAACAGCAGCGAGATTTGCGCGCGCCCCGGCAGTTCGGCAGTGGTAAAGAAGTACCAGTTGCCCTCGTGGAAAAAGGGCGTTGTATCGACAAGACGCGGTCCTTGAATCAGTGTCTTGGAGTGCTCCCATTCGAGTGGAAACCGGCGGGCGTGAAATAGATCGACAGTCGCATGCTGCGAAGACTCCGGGATCATCCACCATTCGCCTTGCTCCTCAAATACGCACGGGTAACTCAGGTGGTAAGGTTTTTCGAGAATGACTGAAGGTTCGGCAGGCTCCTCGAAAACAGGCATCACTGCAAGCCGCCCGAGCCGTGACCCGGGAAGTATATCTTCAAAGAATAGCCACAACCGGTCTTGGTAGGACACCAGGAACGGGTCTGCCGCCTCGTGGCCCGCAAACCCGCAGGTCCAATTCCATCCGGATTCTGGGATGGTTTGCTGACTGTTGGCGTGAAGCCCGATACTCCATCGGCCAGGCCGGCCGGTGCCGGGCATTCGTAAATAGAGGCTTCGGCTGAACTTTTTGAATCGGAACCAGTTCAGCGGCAGGCTGCCGGGACTGGCTGCTGAAGGGTGAGTTTGAACTGGAGGATCCGCCGGGCGGACTGAGCATCCCAGCCGCCGTAGAATGGCAACGATAAGCAACGCAGGGGCGGCCTCCATGGCGGCGGCGTGATGCTCCAGCCAAAAGAAGCCGTGTTGCGGCTCAATACGCAGACACCCCTCGACGCCATCTTCGGAGTGCAGCGAAAGATCAATTGGATGCGAACCACGATTCGCGTGCCAAAAAAACTCGCGCAAATCGGGGCTCAGCCGCTGGCCATTGAGTGAGAAATACCACCCCTCGCCAGTCTGCGAATCAGTGATCACGATGTCCGCCGGTCCTTCTGTCCGCAGACAGGGAAGGTCTTCGATGGCGGCCTGACAATACTTGAGCCACCAGCTGTTGCCGTCGGTGGCTACACGAATTGCTCTCGCGGGGATTTGAGCGGCCGCGGTCGCTAACAAAAGGCGGGAGAATTCACCCATCGCATCGCGGATTTCTCTTCGCAGGTCGAAATGCGGCACAAGATAGTCTAACCTAAATGCTAAGTAGTAAACTTTCATTTCCCACGAACAGGGTTTTACATGTTCCCGTCCGTAGCGTGGCGATGCGGCTCATGTCTGGGTGCCCTTTTGCCGGCTATGGAATGAACGCTGGGATCGCCAACGCCATGAATTTGTCCTGGAAGTTGGCAGGCGTCATCAAGGGCTGGGCCGATCCCGCAATCTTGGATATCTACGAAAGCGAACGCCAACCCCGTCACGGAGCAGGTGTCAGGCTACGCAATGAACACGTCGCTTTCACGGGAATCGCTAGGCAATAACCTCCCCGGCAACCCGCATCCAGTACTGTACACCTTCACTAGTACCGATAGGCCTATATCCTAACCATCAGCTTTGTATACTGCTAGCTACTAATACAAGGTGGTTCGGAATGATTAGGGATATCACCGGCAACGCATGGGGCTGAAGTGTCCGAAGCTTGCGATGCATAGCTTTAGCTGGAAAGGGGAACCAAAATGAAGAAGCTAGCCTTAGGGTTGTTACTGGCGGGTCTGCTTTGCGCAGACGATCCAACCAATTTCGCCGGGATGGTGAGGATGCAGACCCCAATAGCGGGGCTCAACGACATAACGGCACCAGTAGTTTATCAAGAGGGGCCTAAGTCGGCCAGCCACCCAGAGCCATATAACATAATCTGGATAACACCAGCCGCACCATCAGAGGCTTGGTCAGGGAACACGCCCATTATCTTCGAGGGGACCATAACGGTTCAGGGGCAGCAACAAGAGCCGTACAACTTCATCACTGCGCGTGAGAATGTCATCATACAGAGTCCATCAGGCCAGTATTACTCCTTCTTCATGTATCCAGCCCACCCGGTTACACAGGCAGCGATGCAGACTGGTGTGACTACCTACGTTGGGCTGGTGAAGATAACGTTTGATACAACGAAGGTTGTCATAGGATGGACGAAGAAGCCGTGAGGAGGGCTCACGTACCCGAGCCCGACCTCCGGCTCGCCATTCAACGGGCTTTGGCTTCCCAATCGCGCACAAGGCGCTTGGGGGCTACAAGCCGCCACGCATCAACAAGCAGATCGCTAAGCTGTTTTTGATCCACTGTTGACAGTCGCACGATCACCCCAGGATAGTTCTTGTAGTGAGGCGTCACGAAAAACGCCTCAGGATTCAATTCCAGCAGATGCTCTCGCCGGTCAAAATCGATGCGGACAATCACGAACTCCTCGTTGTCAGGTACCCCGCCGGGGCGACTTCGTTCATTGCTTGCCAAGTACGCAAGGACCTTTCCCGCAACCCGAACCACCTCTCTACCGCCGTCCGCTTCCTTTTGACAACCGGGGAAGATCTCCCCGAGGAAATCACAGACGGCGGTCCACGACCGCAGATAACCAGCCTCGATGAGCCTGAGCTTCCCTCGTCGTCGCTTATTCGTGACGGTAGCCGATCTAGTACGTCTCATTGGGCTCCTTTCGCGAGGGCTCGATCGCCGAGATCCGGGACCGAAAATATTTTGACAGAAAACCGGTCCGCGAGGGAGTTGCCCCGAGGCCTTCATCCCCTATTCGGTGGCAGGGTATGGCCAGGACGTGATCTTCGTGCACACCGTGGGCAACCCAGTGGCGCTGAACCGCAGTCTCACGGCGGAGATTCTGCGGGTGGACCGGAGCGTTATTCCGCAGCAGACGATGACGCTGGACGACATTCTGGGCATCGGCCAGTACGCCCAGCCGCGCTTCGGCCTCGTGCTGTTTTCCGTGTTCGCGGGCATCGGACTGGTGCTGGTGACAATCGGCGTTTACAGCGTCGTCTCCTGGATACTCACGCAGCAGCGGCATGAGATCGGTATTCGCATGGCTCTGGGTGCGAGCACGGGCGATGTCCGCTCGATGGTCCTCACGAGCACTCTGCGGTTCGTGTTGATGGGCGTGGCGGCCGGCATCGTGCTGGCATGGGTGGTCGGCCGGTGCTGGCGAGCCAGCTTTGGGGAGTGTCGGGATACGATCCGGTGACGCTGTGCGCGGTGATCGCGGTTCTCATCGTCGTGGGGCTGGCGGCGGCGTACGTGCCATCGCTGCGCGCGACTAGGGTGGATCCGGCTGTCTGCCTGCGTTGGGAATGAACCAGTTAATCAGCCGCAGATGCCGGCGCAAGTAGGTATCATCTTCTGAGCACGAAGCCCGCATCCACCCAATCGGCCAGATCCAGCGGACTTCGGCTTCCTGCATCCGTAGCCACCACGTTAATGAGCCGGCTGTGCGCTGGGATGGCTACGTCGAAACGCCAAGGGACCTGCCCAAGGCGCATGATCGGGCTTTCGGATGCCAGATTCCCGTCGATGTATATCTGAAACTGAACGCTCGGATAAGTCGCTAGAAAACGCGCTTGTGGACGCTGTTCGAATGGATCGTCGTCAATGCCGGCTTGCGCCACGAACCGGTCATAGTTCGGCTGGGTCTCGTAGAGCAGGTTGGCCGGAGCGCGCATGCCCACACCCCTTTGGTAAGTGGTGTCGCGGATCTTGAGTGGTCCGCCGGTGAACGCTTGGTTGGTCTTCGGCTCCCATCGCCATTCCGGCCTGGCAGGTTTAACCGGTTCGAGCTGATCGAGATAGATGTCCGGTTTTGGCGGCAAAGGCGCAAGGTGAACAAAATAGCCATCGCTCACAAGGCTCACGCGGCGTCCGTTTTCAAAGGCGGCGGTTCGCAACTGCGCGGTTTTCGTCAAAACCAGCGGCTTCGTATAGAGGGGTGACTTGGCGTTCGGTTCGACTCCGTCAAGCGTGTAGTGGATGTCGGCGCCCTTCTGATTCGGAGTGCTGAGAGTGAGCCTCACAGAATCCAGGAATAAGTAGGGCCACGCTTTCGTTCCCCACGGAGTGAGGCGGACCTTTTCAACCACCCAGCTGTCGCTCCAGGCCCCGGCCTTTCTAATCTCCTCAGCGATATTGATGGTCGGAATACCGGAACGTTCGACATCGGCAATGTCCTTCTCAGTGCCAAGGTCAGGAGTAAAGCCCGTGTCCGGATCGTAAGAGGTTTCGGCGTCGGTCAAGTCGCGTGCCAGGATGCACTTTAGTCCAGCCGACGTCATGGGCGCTATTCCTTCCGGCTTATTCATGACGCAAAGATTGGTGTTGACGCCCATGTAAATCAGATGCGTCAGGCCGCGCTGCTTATAAACCGAATACAACTCATCCGGGTCGCCCACGATCCAGTCGTCGCCGGATATCACCAGATTGGGGTCCATTCCATCCCAGCCATAGTGGACGTGGCACACAATGCCCGGTCCGCACATGCACTTGTCCGGCCGCACTGTGGGCACACTGAATGGGCAGGAGAAATTGCTGACGTGTGGAAGCGGGGAGCGAGGAAGCGCGATCGCCCGTTCACGCTGTGGCGTACCGGCATATTGGCTGGCCACATCTGTAGGCGCCCAGATGATCTGCATGCCGAGCCGCCGCGCTACCTCGACCACCTTGTTCATTCTGGGCACCAGAGCCGCGCACCGATGGGCATTGGTCATGCAATCGTTGGTATTCCACATATCGATGATGACGATGCCAATCTTTGTTGGATCGATCCGGTCAGCGGCGGTGCGAATCACGCCGCTTTCGCGGTCCCGTGTCTGAAGTGTAAGGCTCAGGGCCGTCGCTGAGCGTCCCACCAACGGAATTGAGACGGTCAGCGCCAGGACGGCGCACCAGACCCTTAACATTCGCATCGCCCGATAACTTCAGACCACAAATTTACCAAACGCCGGTCGATAGAGACCAATCGCAATCGTTCAGAACAGCAACTTCAGCGCAACCTGCCCGATTCGCGGAGCGTTGGCATTAGTGACATATCCGAAGGTCCCGTTGAGAATGCTGCCCTGCGGACCCTGGAACTGCGTGTGATTGAACACGTTGAAGAACTCAAAGCGCAACTGCAACACCTTGGACTCGGTGATGTGGGTGTCTTTCAGCAGCGCCAGGTCGAAATTGTTGATGCCGGGCCCCTGGAACATACGCCTGTCGGCAGTGCCCAGTTGTCCGAGGGTCTCCGGGCTGAACTGGGATGGATTGAAGTAAGCCTGCCCGGAGCGTGGGTCACGGTTGAATGTCAGGGTGCCTCCGTTGTAGTTAGGCGTGTCCACCGGGTTACCGGCGCCGGGGTTGGGGGTACCCAGCAGAGAGTGATCGTCGTTCTCTGTTAGAGTCACGGGCAATCCGCTGGCGAACCGCGTGATACCGGTCAACACCCAGCCGTTGGTCAGACGGCCACCGTGCAGTTTATTGAACGGCAGATCGTAGTGGTAGCTCACCACGAAGTTCTGCGGACAGTTGAAAGAAGAAATGGCACGGCCCAGCCGCTGGTTCACAACGTTGATCTGCTCCGACCACCCGGAAGAGTCGTCAATCGCTTTGCTCCAGGTGTAGGCGCCCAGCAGCTCGAGCGGCCCGCTGCGGTGCCGGAAGCTCACCTGCATGGAATTGTAATTGGAGTTTCCAATGGTGATGTAGTAACCATCGCTACCGAACGCGTTGCCCAACGGACCGCGTGTCCCGTTAACCACCTGACCGTTCGCCCGGGTGAATATCGTGTTCTCGCTGTTTGGTCCACACGTGGCGCCACCGGGGATCACGTCGCTGGGCTGGCTGAGGCCCAAACACAGCGCGGGATTGCCGGGATTCGCCTCCAGATTGCTAAGCAGATTGTGTCCCTGCGTGCCCACATAGCTGACGCTCAGCAGACTGGCATTGCCGATTTGCCGTTGGATCGAGAGACTGTAATCCTCCGCGTACGGGACGCGATTCCCGTGCCAGAAGCCCGGGGAGCTCGAAATGGGTTCGAAATGCGCCCAATTGACCGAGTTGTCGGGATTGCTGGCGGAAACGTTTGGCGGCGGAAAACTAACCGGGAAGCGTTGCCCCTCCACAAAGCCGGTCTCGCGATCCACGTAGGGCGTGACGAACAGCGGGGGAGCTGGATTACTCCAGAAGTAGCCGAAAGGCGCGTCACCGTTTGCGTTAAATCCTGTCGCGTTCTCAAAAGCGGTGTAGAAGACACCGAACGAAGCGCGGACGCTGGTTTTACCCGGCCCACCGAAAATCTTCCCGCTCGGCGACCAGGCTAGCCCCACACGAGGAGCGAAATTGTTGTGCCGCACCGGCGCCATGGTTTTGGGAATGCCCGGATCGCCGGGGAAAACCCATCCGGTGGGCGAACCTGGAAACACTTTCGACTGCAGACCGGGCACGATGGTTTCGAGCTCGCCCTGCGCCTCGTACCACGGCGAGGTGATTTCATACCGCAGACCGTAATTGAAGGTCAGGCTGGATTTGACACGCCAGCTATCCTGCGCATAGAGGCCCAGGTAGTAGGCGCGCGTGTGAAACGTCTCAGACGCGCCCTGCTGGAATTGGTTGGGAGCACCGACTAGAAAATCAACCCAGTCGCTGCCCGTCTCCTGGCCATTGAAGCTGAAGGTCCCATCGTTGGCGCCAAAGTTGTATTGGGTGATCTGATCGTAGTGGGCGCTCCCGCCGAACTTGAAAGTGTGGGTACCCTTCACAAGGGAAAAGTTATCCATCAATTGATAGGTGTTGTTGTACTGGCCCGAGAAATATGCGGGAACACCGATGCTGAAATTGTTGAAGCCGATCTGCGGGACGCCCTCGAATTGCTTGTCCTGTATCACCAGGCCCAGCGTGCTGGGGCCGGTGACAAAGCCCAGAGAATCCAGGGTAACGCCTGTTCCCTGGCCCGGGAAAAAGCCATCCGTCATCCGCATGTAATGCAGGCGCAGCTCGTTGACTGCGGTTGGGCCGAGGGTCTTGGTGTCGGCAATGTTGGCCATCTGCGCCCGCCCGATGTTGTTCGGTGTAAAGCCGGGGAGATTCACTGAGGCATAGGGGTTGGCCTGAGTAAAATTGTCGATGAAGTAATAGCCTGATATCAGGCCGAAACGGCTGTTGTAATCCAGACGGTAGCTGCCCTTGTCGTCATTTAACGTCTCGTTAGCCGATGATGTGGAGAAATACTGACCGGAATTGGCCGCCGGGATGTATTTCATGAGTTTCTGCGACGGCGTGGTGATCACCGATTGCGGAATCACGGCGTTGGGGAAAACGCAATCCGAGCTCAGCGCACATCCGGGAGTATAGTAGTGCTCGCCCGGTGTGACGGTGTAGCCAAGTTTTTGGGAAAGCTGGTTCGCCCAATACCCGCCAGTGACGGTTCCCGTAAGCTGGCTCGCCAAGTCAGAAACATTGCCCTGGCGGTCCGCGGCTGAAGGCACCAGGATGTCGCCGGTGCTTTGACCGACGATCTGCCGCGATCCCTGGTAATCCACAAAGAAGAACAGCTTGTCCCGGATGATGCGCCCACCACCCGTCGCGCCGAACTGGTTCTGGATGAACTTGCCGAGGTTGGGGCTGTAGAAGTTGCGGGCGTCGAGATCGGTGTTACGGAGAAACTCGAAGACATCGCCATGAAAATCGTTCGCGCCGGATTTGGTGATGGCGTTGATCTGACCGCCGCTATAGTTGCCGTATTCGGCATCGAAATTATTGGTGATGATGCGGAACTCGGCAATGGAGTCGAGGTTGGGAATGATCGTGGTGCCCATATATGCTCCCTCCTCGACGTTTCCGCCGTTGACCATGAACCCATTGGCGGCCTCCCGCTGGCCGTTGACCGACAGGCTGCCGGCGTTGAGATTGCCCGACGGGCTCAACACGCTGTACTGCCCCGAGGAGGTCGGTGTCACGCCCGGTTGCAGTGCCAGCAAGTCCGTGTAGCTTCGGCCATTGAGCGGAACGGTCGTCATTTTGGTCTCGCTGATCACCTCGCCCATCTGGGTATTGGTAGTCTCTACTTGGACGGCGGCGGCATTGACGGTGACCTCCTGGCTGGCCTCGCCGAGTTGCAACGGAATATCCACCTGCAGCGCGGTGTTGACGTCCAGTGTCAAGCCTGTCTGCTTGAAGTCCTTGAAGCCTTTGGCGCGCACGTCCAGATCGTAGCGGCCAACGGCAAGCGCCGGAAACGAATAGAAGCCCGCGGAATCAGTTTTCGTGACTGTTTTGATGCCGGTCTGTGTTTCGATAGCCGCCACATCGGCTTCGGGTATCACAGCACTGGTCGGATCTTTCACCGTGCCGGAAACGCGGCCGGTGACCGCACCGAAAGTCGCCGGAGTACAAAGGCAAATCAGCAACATAGCTGCGGCTGCGAAATACGACGGTAGTCTCATCGGACCCCCCTCCTCGTTCGGATCGGCCTAACAGCCGACTTTTCGATGAGCACAAAAATATCACGCACCTAGGGCGTTTACAAGTGAATTCAACAAAAAGTCAAGATCCTGGTGCTTGAGCGTGGGTGTCACAGGCCCGAGAAACACCTCCGGCAGGAATCCTGCGTTAGAATCCACGAATGCCTTCCAGTACCGTAACGGGGTCCCGACCCACGCTTGCCCACGGCATTCTAGCCCTTGTAGTGCTCGTTGAAATCGTTGGCTGCCGGAAGGCCGGACCTCCGTACAGCGTCGACCAGGCCATCAGTACGTTCAAAGTCGAACCTGGTTTTCACGTCGAGAAATACACCTCCGAGCCCAATGTCGAATCGCCCGTGGCCATGGACATCGACGAAAATGGCCGAACCTACGTGGTGGAGGATCGTGGTTACCCGCTCAGTACCGACAATCCGCTCGGTAGGGTGAAGCTTCTCGAAGACAGGAACGGAGACGGCATCTTCGATCGCGTGACCGTTTTCGCGGACAAACTCGTGATGCCCACGGGCGTCATGTGCTGGAAGAAAGGCATCCTGGTAACTGACGCCCCCAACGTCTGGTATTTCGAAGACACCAAGGGCGACGGCAAAGCCGATGTGCGCAAGTTGGTGCTGACGGGATTCGCCGTTACCAACCCGCAGCACACGGTGAACAACCCCATCTACGGTCTCGATAACTGGATTTATCTGGCGCATGAAGGTCCGGCCACCGCCATCATTTACAAAAAACAGTTCGGCGATCGCGGCTCCGATATCCGATTTCCGGACCACCCGGAGGCGCCCCTTCTCAAAGAGCACAACCGCAACGTGCGCTTCCGGCCGGACTCCCTTCAGGTCGAAGCCCTTTCCGGCAGTTCTCAATACGGACAAGCGTTCGACGACTGGGGTCACCATTTCACCACGAACAATTCCGACCACGCGCGCGAGGAGGTGATCGCGGCGCGATACCTGGAGCGGAATCCGGACCTTCCCGTCTTCTCCGCTATGCAGCAGATCCCCGATCATGGAGCCGCAGCGAAGGTCTATCCCATCACGTTGCACCCGCGTTTTGAGATGCTCACGGAGGTTGGACAATTCACGTCCGCCTGCGGTATCACTTTCTATCGCGGATCACTGTTCGTCGCCGAGCCGGTGCACAACCTGGCGCATCAGGACCTGCTTGCGGATGCCGGCGCCACATTTGTCGCGCGGCGCGCTCACCCGGATGTCGAGTTTCTAGCTTCGACCGATGCCTGGTTCAGGCCCGTGAATTTCTATGCTGGGCCGGACGGCGCGCTCTACGTGATGGATTTCTACCGGCTGGTCATCGAGCATCCGGAATGAATGTCCACCGAGGCTCAGAAGTCGCCGGACCTGACTAAGGGTATCGATCGCGGCCGCATCTATCGCATCGTGCCCGACGGTGCGCCTGCGCCGAGGCCAATCAAGTTGGGTAAGGCATCTGACGCGGAATTGGTCCGGGAGCTGGAGAATCCACTCATCTGGTGGCGGCGCACGGCGCAACGGCTATTGGTAGATCGCCAGGCCGTTGATGCCGCGCCGGCTCTCGTGCGCATGGTGCATGAAAGCCAATCGCCCGTGGGGCGCCTCCATGCGCTTTGGACCCTCGAAGGAATTGGCAAGCTCGACCCGGCAGAGATTCAGACTGGTCTAGCGGACCAAACTGCCGGCGTGCGGGAGAATGCCATTATTTTGGCCGAGCCCCGTCTCAAAACCTCGCCGCCATTGGTTCGAGCATTGATCGCTATGGCCAAAGATCCGGACGCCAGAGTGCGATTTCAATTGCTGTGCACTCTGGGTTCGCTAAATTCGCCTGAGGCCCGCGCGGCACGTGACGAATTGCTGTCGCGCGACGTGGAAGATAAGTGGTTTCAGATCGCTGCTCTGAGCTCATCATCAGATGAGGCTCCGCGTCTTTACGCCAAAGCCATTGCGAGCGACCACGAAACGCCGGGGCGTGTGAGCTTCATTCGCCAGGCTGCTTCCGTAGTCGGTGCCCGGCACAAGCCAACAGAGGTACAAAGCGTAATCGAGAAGGTTGCTGGTACTACCGCGGCCAATGCCGATTGGTGGCGCGCCGCGAGTCTGGAAGGGCTGGCGCTGGGCATGCGCGGCATTGGACCAGGTGCGTTTGGCGCTGGGCAGCAAACGCTGCTCAAACTGTTCGACAGCACGCAACCAGCCATTCGCCGCGCTTCTCTGCGCCTGATCGAGATGGGTGGTCTTCCCCCAAGTAGCGCGCCTGCGGTGCAGCACGCCTCCAAGATCGCAGCCGATCGGCAGGCCGACCCGGATCTGCGGGCGGATTCCATCGGCCTTCTGGCCAAAGCGGGTCCGGAGACGCAGCAAGCACTCCTGCGGCAATTGATCGATCCGCACGAGCCCGATCAGGTGCAGGCCGCCGCGGTGCGTGCCTTTGGCAAGATCAAGGGCGACGACACTGGCAAGTTCCTTCTCTCAAAATGGCGCGCGCTGACGCCAGCCGCCCGCACCGAAGCGGCCAATGCCATGTATCTGGAACCAAGCCGGGTCTGGTTGCTGGTAAACGCCCTTAAGGCTGGCGACGTGCAGCCATGGACCCTGTCATTCACTCATCGCCGCCGATTGATCATGAACGTTGACCCAGCCATCCGCGACGCAGCGCGCCCTCTTCTTGACGAAAGCAAAAGTGAGCGCGAAAAAGTCGTAAAGCAGTATGAAGCCGCGCTCGATCTCCCGAGCGATCCCGCGCGTGGCCGTGAAGTGTACAAATCCATCTGCATCAAATGTCATCGATTTGCCGGTCTCGGCGTGCAGGTGGGACCGGACCTTGCGACAGTGCAAAATCGGCCCAAGAAAAGCCTGTTGGAAGACATCCTGATGCCCAACAAAACCATCGCCCAGGGCTATGAAGCCTACGTCGTCGAGACCACTAGTGGAATTCTCGACGGCGTTCTCGGTGCGCAGACGCCGACAACTATCGCTTTGCGTCACGAGGACGGTAAGGAAGATATCATCCAACGCAAAGACATCAAGCAGATGTACGTCACCAACGTTTCCGCCATGCCGGGTGATTTGGAGAAACAAATCACGCAACAACAGATGGCAGACCTGCTCGAATTCCTGAAGACGACTCACTAAACTACATCAGAGCGTCTTCAGAAAAGCGATGAGCGCCCGCTTGTCCTCAACAGACAAATCCAGGCCATAACGGTGACCCTTTACCGAACGACGGCGGCCGTCAGATCCTTTGAAGCCCGTTGGCACATAATCATCCCGTAGCCGGGCGGGATCGAACCAGTCCTCGAGCGTGAGAACGGAGCCATTATGCTCGAACGGGCCGCGATACCAAACTCCTTTCAGTGACGGCACCTTGTAATAGCCCGTGCCCTTGTGGGTCTCTAGGGAGTAGCGCGGGTCGGTACCGATGCGCGTTTCCATCAGATCGAACAGGTGCTTGTGGTCTTCCGGGGGCTCAAAGCCGTCCACGGGGATGAGCCGGTTATTCGTATACAGGGGGAGCGTGTGACAGGAGGCGCAACCCGCGTGTTCGAACACCATTTTTCCGCGTTTGGCCGCGGACTCCCAATGATTCGGGTTCTGCGGCGGATGAAGCGAATATACATAAAGCGCCAGCGCATATAGCTGCTCGTCGCTGTAGCGCTCGGTGTGACCGCCTTCGGCTGCCGGCGGCGCCGAAACGCCGTAACGATCGAGTTTGAAAACATCCTGCACCAACGAGCAGTAGCGCATGAGATCGCCAACGCCACGGTGTCGCACGAGACCGGTGTGATCCAGATAGTGCCGGTCTTGCACACCAATCAAATCGGGAATCTGCGGGGGCAGGAAGATGCTGGTATTGCTGCGCGCAGTCACGCCTGGCGGAATCGCCTCTCCGGCCGCGATCAAGTCATCGAGCGACATGGTTTGCGCGCGATGGTTCAGGTCATCTGCCAGCCATGGCATCTCAAACTGCCGCGCGAACCCACGGATGCGATCCAATACTTTGGCGGGATCGCCAAAGTGGGCGGCCCGGCGAAGCATCATTGCACCTTCACGATCGCCGGGATTGTTCCCCTGTGCACCGGGAACCACCGTTCCATCCGCCAGCACCCGTGTGTGGCAGGTATTGCAGCCCATCGAACCTAGCTCTACCTCGCCTTTTCGCCGGATGATCCATCGCGCGAATGGAACCGTACCGTCACTCGCGACCGGCATGCCAGAGTTCTTGTAGAATGCGGGATCGCGCACCTCTGCGGCACCGAAGAACACGGGGCTGTATGCGGTCGGTGCGTTAAACACGAGAGCACCAGCGCTGATCCAATCCGCGGGCGTCTTCGGTTGGGCGGGATCGAATGCGACCTCAGGCTCCTGCCGCCGGAGCCAATCCATATAACCGGCCGGTTCCCGATCCGGGCGGTAAACCGGATAGCTCTTATAAATGGTGCGTACCGGTAACCGATAGTACTCGTCTTCAGAAATGTGGATGGGCGAGTATCTCGCATTCGCGAGCGGCACCTCAAGCGTATCAACGTCCGATTGTGTCCACGTTTTCGGCACGTCGGCCGAAATGGCCAACATCACCGGGAACATTACCCACCAGGTCACAGAAGCTCCGTTTCCAACAATGGATTATTTCATGACGCCGACATTCCCATGCGGCCAAGGCTCAATCCGAGTCCACAGCCAATTTGATATCATCCCTGGGCAGCGTGGTCAAACGAACGTTTCTCCAATTGCTCGCGGCCGCGATTGCCGGCCCGGTGATTGCTCCTCTATGCTCTTGGGTGGAGAAGCAAAAGCTGACCAACTGGGCGGGCAACCTCACCTACAGCACGGACCGGGTGCACGAGGCCGCATCGATCGAGCAGATCCGCTCGGTTCTGCGTTCAGAGCAGAAAGTGAAGGTGCTAGGCACACGGCATTGCTTCAATTCCATCGCGGACAGCCGCTATAACCTGCTTTCGGTCATCCCCATGCACGAGGTCGTTTCGCTCGATATCGGGGCCCGAACCGTGACCATCGACCCGGGCATCACATATGGACAGCTCAGCCCGTACCTCGACAGCAAGGGTTTCGCGCTGCACAATCTCGCGTCGCTTCCCCACATCTCAGTGGCTGGCGCGTGCAGCACCGCGACCCACGGTTCTGGCGACAAGAACGGAAACCTCGCCACAGCAGTCTCAGGACTCGAAATGGTCACTGCCGGAGGGGACGTGGTGAAACTCTCCAGGAAGCTGGACGGCGATCTTTTTCCGGGCGTCGTGGTGGGCCTCGGCGCGCTCGGTGTCATCACGCGGATCACTCTCGATATTCAGCCTACGTATTCCGTGCGGCAGTACGTGTATGAAAACCTGCCTCTCGCGCAATTAAAGGAGCATTTTGACGAGATTCAGGCGAGCGGCTACAGCGTCAGCCTGTTCACCGACTGGCAGAAACAGCGCATCAATGAGCTTTGGATCAAGAGTCGTGCTACAGACGGGCAGGATTTCGCTGCACCGCAGGAATTCTTCGGAGCGCAGCTCGCGACTCGAAACCTCCACCCGATCGCCGAGTTGTCTGCCGAGAACTGCACCGAACAAATGGGTGTGCCGGGCCCCTGGTACGACCGGCTGCCTCATTTTCGTATGGGCTTCACGCCGAGCGCCGGCAAAGAGCTGCAGTCGGAGTATTTCGTTCCCCGGCGCAACGCCATTGACGCCATTTTGGCGGTGGAGCGGTTGCGCGACCAGGTGGGCCCGCACCTTTTGATCTCGGAGATCCGTGCTATCGCCGCCGATGACCTCTGGATGAGTACGTGCTACAAGCGGCCCAGCGTTACTATCCACTTCACCTGGAAGCAGGACTGGCCGGCGGTCAGACGCCTGCTGCCAATAATCGAAAAGGAGCTTGGCCCATTTCTGCCACGCCCTCACTGGGGCAAGCTGTTCACGGTGCCGCCGGCCGAGCTGCGATCGCGGTATGAAAAGTTGCCGGATTTCATCCGGCTGGCAAACGAGTACGATCCCAAAGGGAAGTTTCGGAACGACTTCCTGTACGTGAACCTATTCGCGAGTTGATTGTCACTGAGGCCAAAATGACCGCGATCATGAAAATCCGCTGTCCCCTTCCAGTCGCCCTGCTGGTTTGGATGGTGCTGCACGCGCTTCCGCTCGCAGCGCAAGGTCCGCGACATTTGCCCGAGCATATTCCGCCACGAAGGTCATCCCAGATGCAGGATGGCCCAGGTGGTGTGAACACATCGCTGCCTCGTCTTCCATACCTGCCTTGGGACCAGCAGTGGTGGACCCGCATGTTCGACGCAGGCATCAAGTACGTGCGCATCGGTCAGTACGAGGACACGTCGGACATAAGCGGCTGGGACTGGGTAGAGCAGGAAAAGGGGCGGTTCGCCATAAAACCGGAGCTGGACCTCTATGTCGATTCGCTGGTGGACAACGGGACAATCGTCCAATTACAGCTTCTCTACGGCAATCCTATCTACACGTCTCCGGCCAGCATTCTTCCGCGCTCCATCACGCCGACACCAGCTTCCGTGCACAACCGCGACCTGGGACTGTATTCCATCTTTTGGCCGCCAAAAACGCCCCAGCAGATCCAAGCTTTTCTGCGTTACGCAACGTGGATGGTGAACCACTTCCGTGGCCGCGTCCGTTACTATTCGTTATGGAACGAGCAGGACGGAAGCTATTGGAATTTGAACCCCGATCCGGAAGAATATGGACGCCTGCTGGGCGCGTTTGTAAAAGTCGTGCGCGAGACCGATCCCCAGGCCAAGGTTGTCTATGGCGGCCAGGCAAGCCTGGACACGGAGTTCGCGCGCCGGGCGCTGAGCGCCTGCCAATGTGCCGCCGGAATCGATGTCTTCGCCTATCACACGTATCCCGGCGGCTATGTGTCCAATGCGGCTCCCGAGACCATGGATTCTGGCGCCTTCGGCGAACACACAACCATAGCGCTGCGGAAGGCTGTCACTTCATATCCCGGTGTCCGGCCGGACATCCAGTTCTGGGACGACGAGTATAACTCTCTGCCAACGTTTTCAAGTGATATGAGTGAATCCATTCAGGCGAAATACGTCCCGCGCACCGTGATGTACAACTGGGCAGCCGGTGTTCCCACTTACTTATGGGAACTGGTGAATGACACGAGCACCAGTGAGGGCGACAATTTCGGAATCATTCACGGCATGATGCACCGGTCCGAGGACTTTCAGCCGAGGCCGGTCTTTTACACGCTGGCCCGCACCAATGCGCTATTCGGCGATACCGTCCGCGACTCTTCCATAGGGGTCAGCCTAGCCGACCGGGCTCCTCTGGAATCCGCCAGCCTTGCGCCTTTCTACGCCTACGGATTTCGCTCGCGTCGAGGCAAGGTCATTGTGGCTTACTGGCTCGCCGAACGCACCCATCCGAAGCACCCTTTCGAGCCAATTTACGTCGACCTGACTCTGAACAGTACAGGAATTGTTCACCCCGTGCTGATTGACATCGATTCCGACAAGATTTCGCCGCTCGCGTGGGAGAGTTCACCAGCCTCCACTCTGCGTCATGTCCCCGTACGCGATAGCGTGATGGCTATCGCCGACGAGAGTTATTTCGATTGGGACGTCTTGCCGGATATCCCGGCGCCGTTGCGTGCTGAGATCCACGGCGCAGACGTGAAGCTTACTTGGCCGCCCCTCCACAGCGCAGATATGCGTATCGTTGTCGAACGCCGCGTCGATCGGCAGAAGGGCTGGGTCGAACTCAAAACACTACCGGGGGACACCTCCTACGAAGAACGTGAGGACGCCAAAGTCTCGAGCGTCGCGTTTCGCGTCCGCGCCGCCAATGCGTACGGGAAATCTGGCTACTCGAACGTTGAAACCGTTGTGGTATCGGGAGGCGCTAAAGTTAAACCAAGAGACCGGTGATCAGGCGGCAATGCCGAGGATCCACATCTCTTGCTCTCCTCGACCTAGTGGCTCTGAACAATCGAAACCGACGAAGCGGCCTCGGCCGTCGACTTATGCCGCGCAGCTCCAGTGGGGAGCCTCTCATGGTATGCAAGAGCGAAATGATATCCGACGCGTGAAACAGCTCGTCGCGATCCGGACCTATGTCCGAGGGCACATCCGATGCACCTTCGCAAGAAAAGGGCCGGCAAGATGTTTGGCGACATTGTTTCGCGAACATCTTTCGGCCCTACTAAAGTAGGCGTGACGACTTGCAGCCGCATCCGCTCTCGATGGCGATTGCGAGAATCACTACACCCAAGGAGTGGCAACGGTGTTCTTCAGTTGCTTAGGATTTCGTAAGTGGTGACCATTTCTTCCTTTCCGGCCAAGCCGAAGTTGCACGTCTTCCACGATTCCTGCGTTTTCCCCGGGTACAGACTTCCGCCAAAGAAGGCGCGGCATACATGCAGCTGAGCTCCATTGCTGTCGATACCGGCCGGGAAATCAAACTTCGGGATCCCCAGCCAGTTCGGGCGAAACACAAGATACGAAGAGATCGTGTGTTCCACTCCTGCGTAGGAAATGTTGCAGCCGCCGAAGCTCGGATGCAGTTTCCCCGGATGGTTGACCCCGGCGAAGATGGCTGAACAGACGTAAAGAGGGGTGCCGTCCACATCGGTCCCGGCGTGAATGGCGTCCTGCGGCACGAAACCATTGCTCGCGGGGTCTATGGCAAATCGGCATCGCGGGATTCTCGGCGACCAGAACCTGATAGTTGGCCAGCAAGAGCCCTTTGCCGGAATAGGGTACGAGGCAGCCGCCATAGCCCGGCCCGATCTCCCCAAGTTGCAATGAGATCGGTCCAATTGGAGGCGCCCCATGCGGACCCAAGCCAACCTCGCCACGGCAGATGTACAAGGACCTAGGGGAAATACCCCCGCCGACGACAGCATTAACCGGGATCACGCCGCCGCTCTCGGCTTGCCAGCTCGTCACCAGAAACTCGAAATCCGGAAGAGAGATCTCTAGCCCTCCATAACTAAAGTCACAAGTGGCGGCACCAGGAGTGTACCGGCCGATCCGCAAACCAAAGCCTTCGCGTTCGCCGGCGCGGCAAGTGTACAGCGGGGTTTTGACGCCCGTAGGCGAACTAGGAACCACATAACCATCAGCCAGCGCGTCGAAGGGTATGACAGGGGCGCCGGACGATCCGCTCGAAACCCAGTTTTGAGCCATTGCGAAGTTGCAGGCAAGCAGGAAACCCGCAAACGGCCCATAGTAACGTCTCAATATCGAACCTTGCTTGAACATTTTCTTCTCCAATGGAAGTAATTTTGAGGGCACTGCCCTCGCTTCCAAGGCGAAGAATAAGGCTGAATAAGATGTGAGTCGTGTGAAATTCGTAAAACGTCTGTAAATCGCACCCCGACGACTCCGTTCCAATAGCCTGGTCCCTTGAGGCCGCAGCGGATGCCGCGAGCCGCCAAGTATGGTTAGCGGCGCACGCCGGCCAATTTACAATTCTTTTACCCACACCCCACGATTTCTAATGCCCTCCAGCCTCAATATCGCCTTGTAACGAGGGCGGGGCCCTCCAAAAAACTTGAATAGGAGAGAAGACAATGCTAAAGCAACTCTGCTAATCCTGGCGGCGCCCGCCGCCCTCAACCTGTTGGTAACGGTTTCTCCGCTGATGGCGGATGGGAGAAACGAAATCAGCTTCGACCTGGTCGCCAATCCAAAGTTTGCGGCCTGCCTGGTGGCCGACCCGAGCGGGCCGGCGCCTTCAGCCAAAGTGACTGTCAGCCGGGGCACGGCCAACGACGTGATGATCGTCGAACTGCAGAATTTCAAGCCTGAGGCGGCCTTCGACCTGTTCACAGTGCAGCGTAGCCAACTCCAGGCTGATGGCACCCCCGATCCCAATTTCAAGGGTTTCGGTCTGTCCTGGTTCCAGTCTGAACTTCACGTGGGTAGCGACGGAAAAGCAGAGGCCGTTGTAAAGAGTATTCTGCTGGATGCCATCTTTGGGTTTGATGGCGACGCAATTCCCGGTTCCGTTCCCCCCAAGTCGCTGGTCCCACCGACCCACACGTTCCACGTCGGGTTCTGGTTTGACAGCCCGCAAGACGCCGCGGCCTGCGGCTTCGATCCAACCAAATCTACGCCGTTCAACTCGGTTCAGAAGGCCGGCCCCACTGCCATGATCAGCTTGCCCAACGCGGTTTCCGGCCTGGGTCCACTGTCCACGAACACGGGCAGCGCGGCAGGCAACGCATATTGACGCTGGTTGATAACACTGCTGGTAGCTCTGCCGGTGGCATGTGCGGAAGCGTACCGAGTTAAAGGCGGATTCCATCCAAAGTGTGCGAGGAAGCAGAACGCCGCTTCCTCGCACATCTGACCGGTAGCCCACCTGGCCCGGCCGCTTGATAACACCCCTCCTTCAGTGCGTTCTCCATGACTTCTGACGACCGCTTCAGCGTTCAAACGAATAGCAGCGGACTTCGCATTTCCCTTGGGGTGAGCTCAGGTTGTGTGAGGACTCACTGACGCGTCTGCGTTTCGCATTTACTGCGGCCGCGACCCACCGCCTCCCATCGGCGTCCGGCTTCACCTGCCAGGCCACTTCGCCAGTGTCTACGCGCTATCCGGAGGTCGTGTCGACGCTTCTCCGCCTATGCCCAGCTCTTGCGAAAGCTACACAGGAAAACAGAGGCACGCAAAATCGAGGCACAGGTTGAAGGGCTGCACGCAAGCTGATCGCGAGAATCCAGGAAGATTCGAAGTGGATTGGAGAGACTTGCAGACCCGAGGGAATTAGCAAGAACGTCGGGCACCTTCCCAGCACGCGCCTTGGCTTCTCCCATGCCGGTGCGTACATCCCAGATTCGCAGATCTGCAATCATTGCAAGACTGCGGTCAAGAGCTTTGAATTAGCTGGGCTTAGGTGAAACCGCGACCAGGACCACGCTTAGTGCCCCCGACCGGTCGCGCAGCCCATAGGCGGACGGTACGACCGCCGCAACATCCGCGCGCATCCGAAAGTTCTTATCCCGACTGAAAGGACAAGTGTCGAGTGCCGGTTCTTATTTCTTGCGCTTCTTACGCTTGTCGGACTTGTCAGCGGCTTGGTCTTCGGGGCTGAGGCCGAAGCGTGGACTGAGCTTATTTTTCTTCGGAACTGGCGGCGACGGTGGTTGCCGCCCCTTCCGGGATGCCGAAGCTTGGGAGGCTATATCCTCAGGACTTAAGCCGAACATCGGGCCGGGCTTGTCTGGTCCGATGGTTCGCTTGACAGGCTTACCCTCCTTCAGCGTTGCAAACCGGGCCGGCACAGCCATTCGAGTGGGAAGCGTCTTGGCAACGACCGGTTTCGGCGCTCCAGCGGCCTTGGCCGCCGATGCGCTAAACGGATGCTCACCGCCCAGCGCCGGATTGGCTTCGTTACAGTGGGTTTGGATGCAGGCTTCCAGCGCGGCCAGGTTTACGCCCTTTGCAGCTAATTGCTTCGCGAATTCGCCGCCCAGGACCTTCTGGCTGAGAAGACATCTAAGGACTTCGCACCAGCGATCTTCACCAGGGATCTGCCCGGGTTTATCACCACCGGGGAACACGACCGCGGTCAGTTTCTGCTCACGCTGGAATGGCTGACCCTCCAAGGTGGTCCCTTGAGCCCGGACCCGCACGGTGTAGACCCCGGTAATAGCAGCAGTGAAGCCCGTGCTAAAGCGGCCGGGATCTGTTTGAGTTAGAGCGAGCGTGGAGCTAGAACCGTCCGGGCGCCGGACCTCCGCCCAGACTGTGGCGCCCTTATCGAGCGGCACGTCGTATTGATCGATTGCGGCGAGCACGGTGATTCCGGCACCCGGCTCGAAGCTGTTCTGGAGCAAGCTGGCTTTAAAACGCAGGTTAGAGTAGGTGTGAATCAAAAGGCTGTAAGGTAACGAGGCCCCCTTCAGAGTCGCCATCAGATTCCTATCAGCGTTCTTAGCGCGGGCGTTTAAGCCGAGAAGAACGTGCCACTGGCCGGCATGGGTGCCTACGATATCCGCGGCGAGCATCGGCAGCGATGCGCGATAGTAGCTCGTACGCGGCGTACTGACGAACCGGGACGTTGTTCCGGCGTTGGCTCGGGCGGGGTCGATGATGGTGCCGTCGGGGGCCTCGAGCCGAAAGTCGATGTAAGAAGGCGCCGGGCTCAGCAAAACCACATCAACCGAGATGTCCGCCTGGGTCAGAACGTAGGGGATGCGATGTGTGGTGCCGAACACCAGGTTGCCACGCGGATCCAGGACGGCGCTGGAGTTCTGAATTCCAGCCTGTATTTTCAGGAAATACTCGGTCAATGCAAAGGTCTCATCCGGAGTAATTGGTCCCGTGACCACCAAGTAGCCGCCATGGCTTTGAGTGATGTCATTGAGCGCGGCGGTGCTGATGGCGGCCGCCTGACCGAAGCCGATCGCAAAGGTATTCGCAGTCAGGCTCCCACTTACCTCACTGATCAAGGGGTGAGTGTTTTCCAGGCCGTCCGTAAGAACCACCATCGCGTTGACGGTATAGGTTCCTGCCACGGCGTCCAGCGCAGCCTTAGCGGCTTGTATACCACCTCCAATGCATGTCGAGCCACGAGGATCGAGAGTCATCGCGGGATCGGAGGCGATGGTAGTTGACGGAGACGATATATGAAGAGCCTGTGTCCGGCCCGCACCTCCCGGAATGGGGCCAACGTTCTGGACCGGCATGAGCGTGTCCACGAGATTATCGAATCTCACGATGCCGAGGCCGTCTCCGTCCTGCATGACATCGACGAACGTGGACACCGCGGTTCGCAATAGCTCGACGCGCGGATGTCCGTTGCCGGCGTCGATTGCCATGCTTCCCGATCGATCGAGGACCAACGCTACCGCGGACGTCTGCCGGGGCACGGTGTTGGCCTGCAGATTCACCACCCAGGGCCCAAATATTGTCCCGGTGCCGGAGTCGACCGCCTGAACCGTCACGCTGCCCATGGCGCTAGATGGCGCAGGAGTGGACGTGTACGAAATCCAAGCGGAGAACGCTGATCGCTTTCACAGGAGAACACTGATCGGTTTCCCAGGAGATTCAGTGATCGGCTTCAGAGGAGAACGGGTGATCGGTTTGGTGGAGAATCCGCAGGCCCACGTCGCGCGCACGAAAGGCTTGGCGTACAGGAACTTTCCATTAGTGCGATCCAGCGCGTCAAGATGGCCGTTACGATCCGCGTGTACCAAGCCCTTTATGATTTGTGAGTCGATATGCAAATCAACCAGCACCATTTCGTTGACACCGTCAAAATCCCAGACATCATGTGGCGTGAACTGGTAATGCCAACGTAGCTTGCCGGTGTCGGCGTCGAGCGCCACAACACAATCGGTGTACAGATTGTCGCTCCGGCCGCGCGGCTCGGGATGCCGACTGAGAAAAACCCGCTCTCGGCAACACGACCAAGACCACGAGAAGACACTCACGGACTTTTTTCAAGTTTCGCATCCGATCCACCGTACCACCCACCTCCGTGGTGCGGCCACCGGTCGATGATTACGATCCCGAAGGCGACCGATCCCTCTAGCGCCGGCCGACAACGCTACTGCGAGAGTGATGAGTGCCCAAGTAAGTTCAAGAGCTGCAACAAATCTATATCCGTTGTTTCTGTGTGGCGCAACGTCGTTTCAGACAGCCACAGGCGGACTAACTGGCGCTTTGGATACTTCCTCTAGCGCCGCAACCAAGCTCTTCTCGATCAGTTCACACATCTCATCGAGTTCCGCGTCGGTAGCCACCAAGGCGGGCGAAACGGCGAACCAGGAGGGATCGACGCGGAGAATGATCCCATTCTTCAGCGCAGCTTTCTTCATCGCTGTACCTAGTTCAGGGAACGGTTCGAGCGTCCCGGTAT
>Ga0116217_10000906_pt1 | contig 29733 bp, 19 predicted proteins | sample Sb_taG_6_FD_89697 | JGI IMG/M metagenome (GOLD analysis project Ga0116217, IMG submission 89697) | Peat soil microbial communities from Weissenstadt, Germany - Sb_50d_4_PS metaG | ecosystem: Environmental > Terrestrial > Soil > Wetlands > Peat | place: Germany: Weissenstadt | collected 2010-09-21 | reverse complement strand
TCGGCGCGTTTCGGCGTCACGACGAATTATCTGATCAACGCGGACGACCTTCAGATCAAGATCGCTCAGGGCGCGAAGCCGGGCGAAGGCGGCCAGTTGCCCGGCCACAAGGTGGACGACGTGATCGCCCGCGTGCGCCACTCGATCCCCGGCGTGGGCCTGATTTCTCCGCCGCCTCATCACGATATCTATTCGATTGAGGATCTGGCGCAGCTTATTTTCGATTTGAAAAACGTCAATCCCCAGGCGCGAATTTCCGTGAAGCTTGTGGCCGAAGTGGGCGTGGGGACCGTCGCGGCGGGCGTGGCGAAGGCGCACGCCGACGTGATCCTCATCAGCGGCTACGACGGCGGGACCGGAGCTTCGCCGATCAGTTCGATTCGTCACGCCGGAATTCCCTGGGAGCTCGGGCTTTCGGAGACGCAGCAAGTTTTGGTCATGAACGATCTGCGCAGCCGCGTGCGCGTGCAGGTGGACGGAAAGTTGCAAACCGGGCGCGACGTCGCCATCGCCGCTCTCCTGGGCGCCGAGGAATTCGGATTTGCCACCACGCCGCTGGTCACGATGGGCTGCATCATGATGCGCAAATGTCATTTGAATACGTGCCCCGTGGGGATCGCGACGCAGGATCCGGAGCTTCGCAAGAAATTCGCGGGCAAGCCCGAGCACGTAATTAATTTCCTTTTCTATGTCGCCGAAGACCTCCGCCTCATCATGGCGCAGCTTGGCTTCCGAAAAGTCGACGAAATGATTGGCCGCGTGGATTGCCTCACTCAGCGCACGGATGTGGAACATTGGAAAGCGAAGGGGATCGATCTCTCCTCGGTGCTCTACAATCCGCCGATGCCGAGCCACGTGGGGCGCCGCTGCACGCAGGCGCAGGACCACGGACTCTACGACGCGCTCGACGGAAAGCTGATCGAGCACGCGAGCGATGCCATCGAGCGGCTGACGCCCGTGTCGCTCGATTTGCCCATACGCAACGTGCATCGCACCGTTGGGGCGATGCTCAGCGGGCACATCGCGCGCCGCCACGGCTCCGTCGGGTTGCCTGACGACACGATTCGCATCCAGTTTCACGGCTGCGCGGGACAAAGTTTCGGCGCGTTCCTGGCCACGGGCGTGACGCTGACGCTCGAAGGCGAAGCCAACGATTACGTTGGCAAGGGGCTTTCCGGCGGGAGGATTGTAATTTACCCGCCGCGCAATTCGCATTTCGTGCCGGAGGAAAATATCCTCATTGGCAACGTGTGCCTCTATGGCGCGACGAGTGGCGAAGCGTTCTTCAACGGCATGGCCGGGGAACGATTCGCGGTGCGCAATTCGGGCGCTACAGCGGTCGTCGAGGGCGTCGGCGATCACGGCTGCGAATACATGACGCGCGGCCTGGTGGTGGTGCTGGGAAAAACGGGCCGCAATTTCGCTGCCGGAATGACCGGCGGCGTCGCTTACGTTCTGGACCAGACTGGTGACTTTGCTTCGGAGTGCTGCAACCGGGCCGATGTGGACTTGGAGCCTGTAACGGATGCGAAAGACGTCGAAACGGTGCAAGGTCTGGTAGCGCGCCACGCGGAATTGACCGATAGCCCGCAGGCGAAATGGGTTTTGAAGCACTGGGACGCGATGCTTCCCAAATTCGTCAAAGTGTTCCCGCACGAATACAAACGCGTCCTGGGCATTCCGCGAATCCCGGCGAGCGTCGTGGCGGCGCAGGCCGGAACGATTCACGCGCAAGGCCAGGTGATTCGTGGGTAAGGTCACCGGCTTCAAGGAATACACGCGTGAAATGCCGGCGCGGCGTCCTGTCGCGGAGCGCGTTCACGATTATTTCGAGGTCTACCAGCCGTTCCCGGAAGAGAAAGTGCGCGTGCAGGGCGCGCGCTGCATGGATTGCGGCATTCCGTTCTGCCACACGGGGTGCCCGGTCAACAATATCATTCCGGACTGGAACGACCTCGTGTATCGCGACCGCTGGAAGGATGCGATCCGCGTCCTTCACTCCACCAATAATTTTCCGGAGTTTACCGGGCGCATCTGCCCCGCGCCATGCGAAGCGGCGTGCGTCCTGGGAATCAGCGAGCCGCCCGTTACGATCAAATTGATCGAAAAAACAATCGTGGATCGCGCGTGGGAAGAAGGCTGGATCAAGCCGGAACCTCCCGAGACGCGCACCGGGAAGCGAATTGCCGTCGTCGGCTCCGGGCCATCGGGCCTCGCCGCCGCGCAGCAATTGAATCGCGCGGGCCACGAAGTCACCTTGTTTGAAAAGAACGACCGCATCGGCGGCCTGCTGCGCTACGGCATTCCGGACTTCAAACTCGAAAAGCGAGTTCTCGACCGGCGTCTCGAACAGATGATGGCCGAGGGAGTCCGTTTTCAAACGAACGCTCACGTGGGCGGCAGCATTCCCGCGCAGGACTTGCGCAAGGAATTTGATGCCGTGGTGTTGACGGGCGGCGCGGAAGCGCCACGCGACCTCAACGTTCCGGGACGCGAACTCAATGGCATTTATTTTGCAATGCAATTCCTGCCGCAGCAGAATAAAGTGGTCGCCGGCGACACAATTCCGGAACAAATTCTCGCCACCGGCAAGCGCGTCGTGATCATAGGCGGCGGCGATACCGGCGCGGATTGCCTGGGCACTTGCCACCGCCACCAGGCGAAATCGATCCACCAGTTCGAGATCATGCCCATGCCGCCGCTGGAGCGTTCGCCGAGCACGCCCTGGCCGCTCTGGCCGTTGCAACTGCGCACCGAAAGCGCGCACGAAGAGGGCGGCAAGCGCGATTGGGCGCTCAATACGGTTAAATTTACTGGCGATGAAAACGGCAACGTGAAAGAGCTCCACACCATTCGCGTTGGCCCGCCGCCGAAATTCGAGGCCATTCCTGGCACGGAATCTGTGATGGAAACCGATCTCGTTCTGCTCGCGCTGGGTTTTCTTGGCCCAGTGAAAAATGGAATGATCGAGCAGCTTGGCGTAAATCTCGACGCGCGCAGCAACATCGCTACCGGCGCGGACTACATGAGTTCTGTTCCCGGCGTCTTTGCCGCGGGCGACATGCGGCGCGGCCAGTCGCTCGTCGTGTGGGCCATTTCCGAAGGCCGCAAAGCCGCCGTCGCGGTCGACAAATACCTCATGGGAAGTTCGGTCCTGGCGTAGCACAGGCATCCGCCGCGGCGGACCTGTGCGATTTTGCAGGCTGTGTAATTTGTCGACGCTGATTACCGTTGCAGTGCCGGAGTTATGCGGCGAAGTACGGCCCCAGTGAATCGGTGGTGCATTAGCGATCTAGAAAACCGCACAGGTCCGCCGCGACGGATGCCTGCGCTACCTAAGGCAGCGAAACAATCCCCATCCAGAATAAGTTGCGACTGCCCACATTCAGGTCGTATTTGCGCACGAATTCGAGTTTCCCATCGCTTCGCACGCGGAACACGGCCAGGCTGGCCGGAACGATCTTCACGCCGTCCTTGTCGCGGACGGAGAGCTGCATCATGTTGCCCGCGACGAGAATCCTGCCGCTCGGGTCGAGCGCGAACGTGCGCACATGAATTCCCTGCGTATTAACATTTTGGATCAGCGTCGGCTCGCCTGTGTCCTGGTTGATCGCGAACACCGCGATATTGTTCTCGCCGCCCGCGAAGACTGGCTTTCCCTCGAAATCCGTGGTGCCACTGGCCCGGTTGGCCAAATATACAAACCTGCCGTTCGGATGCATGTGGATTGTTCCGAGAGCCTGCCCGGGCCGAACGTTGCCGGGATCGGCCAAAGTATCCTTGGAAAACAAAGGGTCCCTGCTCAGCGTCCCATCCTTCAGTTTCTCGAAAACGTCGAGCTTGTTTTGCCGCTCCAGCGAAACAAACACCCACGGCCGGGAAGGATGAAAATCCAGATGCCGCACTTGAAAATTGAATCCTCCTCCCGGCGCGATCGAACTCCGATTCGCCAACAATCCATCCTTGTAGCTGAATAGTTTCAGTGCGCCCGGGTCTTCCGGCTTGGTGGGTGTCGGCCCGTTCCCGCGAGTCATGAGAATTACCATGTCGTTGGAAGGCTCTACACGTACCTGATGGCCGTAGATTCCCACGTCCAGCGGTTGAGGTTGCTTTACCTGCGAACCAATGGTCCCATCCGGCTCTATCCGATGAACGGTCACGCCGCTGGGACCGTTGTACGCGGCGAGCAAATGCGTCCCGGGGATGTCGGTGGTCACGTGAATCGGGCGCGACGGCAGCGCCGCGGGTTGACCGTGGAGAAGCAAGGCCCCGGATGCCGGATCGATGCGAAACGCGCTCAAACCGTGTTGGCTGCCGCTCGGTGCGGTGCTGTCCGGCGGGAGATTGCTGGGCCCGCCATTGCTCCAGGCCACATAGAGGTACCGCTTCGAAGGATGCTGCGCTGCTTCCTGCACATTGGCAGGAAGCGTGAGAGAGCCTCGCTTGACAAGAGCCGCGCCATCGACATCCACGTCATATTGGGTGAGTTCTGCGCCCACAGCGGCGTATAGGACCACTTTGCCCGATTGCGATGCTTTTACGCCTGACTTGCTCTCAATGCTTGTTTGAGTTCGAACAATTCCTGTCACCAGTAAAAAGAGAGCTGCGACCTTGAGCAGGGAGAGGCTCCAGTCGCGGATCGTGGACGGAATGTTCATTATCAATCCTCCTGCAGTTCTAAAGTTCCAGCGCCGCTAATTCGGTAGGGGATTGCGGCGCAGCTTGAGGTCTTCGGTTCTGTAGGCCACACCCATCCCGCCTCCGCCGAGCTGTGACAGGATGCGATAGTGCGAAATGGTTTTCCCGATCACGGTTGCAGATTCATCCGGCGAAGAAGATCGGCGAAGCGCGGGTCGGAGCGCAACGGGTCATAGACTGGGTCTAGTTTCATCATGGTAAATGAACTTCCTATAGAGCGATCCTCATAAGCCTTTCCCACCCATTCGAACGCCTTTTCCTTGTCTCCGAGGCCCACATAGACTCCAACTTTGGAAATCGCTGGAACATACTTTTGCTCTGAGATCGCGTTCAACTGGTCAAGCACCTTCTGCGCCTCGGCGCCCCTGCCTGCCACCGCATAGGCGTATCCGAGTCCCGATAATGCGTAGGGGTGGCGAGGAGACACCACCAATTCCTTTTCAAACTCCGCTATGCCTTCCCTGTACATGGATTTTTGGAGATACGCCTCGCCCAGCTGCATATGTACGAAGGCGAAGTTCGGGTCCATCTCAAGCGTCAGCTTCTCTTGCTCGATGGCTTGGTCATAGCGCCGCGCATAGTAGAAATCGACTCCTAGAACCCTATTGATGATGAGCGAGAGAGGGTCAAGTTCCAGGGCTCGTTTCTGCTCCGCGATGGCTTCTTCAGAACGTCCCATGCTGGCGAGAGCTAAGGAATGCCAGAAATGGGCGGTGGCATAGGCCGGATTGAGCTCGATGGCTCGTTTGAATTCTTTCTCACCGCCTGACCGGTCCCAGTCATAGAATGTTTTGACCCACGCAAGCGAGGCATGGGCTTCGGCGAGCGTGTCATCTATTTCCAGCGCCTTCAGTGCGGCCTCCTTGGCTCTCGGATAAGACTCCTTCGGAGCGACAAAACCGTACTCTGCAAGTAGACTGTAGCTATCGGCCAATCCGGAATAAGCCAGGGCGTAAGTTGGATCTTTTTCGATCGCCTGCTGAAAGTATTCGCGCCCCTTGTTAAAACCATCCTCTTTTCTCTTGTTCCACCAATAACGCCCCTTGAGGTAGTCCTGATAGGCATCGGGGTTCGCGGTGTAGCTTTTGGCCATGCGCTTCTCGTCATCTCCGGTCAGGCGCACTCGCAGCGCGGTCGTGATCTCTTTGGCAATGTCTCCTTGAAGCGCGAAAATATCCGACGCCTTCCGGCTGTACTGCTCGCCCCAGATGTGGTCGTTGTTTCGGGCGTCGATGAGTTCCGCGCTGATGGCCAGGTTGTCGCCCACTTGCGTGACTCGACCTTTGAAGACAGCTCGTACACCCAACTCGCGCCCGACTGTCTCAGCGTCGGGGTCCTTCCCCTTGTAGTGAAACGCGGAATCCCGTGATTTCACTTCCAGCTTCGGCAACCGGGACAAGCTATTGATAAGGCTCTCCGTGATCCCGTCGCTGAGGTATTCCGTGTTGGGGTCGCCGCTGCCATTCACAAAGGGCAGCACCGCCAGTGAATCAATCGTCTCGCCGCCCGTGCGAGATCGGTAAAACCAGCCCGCGCCCGCCAGTGCAACTACCAAGACGACCGCCGCAATCACTATGGCGGTTCTGCCGCGCCACCATTCGTGAACGGGCGCTTCGGCGCCGGGTGCGGCAACGACTGAACGTCCCGAATCTGTGTCGCGCTTCAATCGCTTGAGATCGGCTCTCATCTCCGATGCGTGCTGATACCGCACGTCCCGGTCCTTCTCAATTGCTTTACTGATGATGTCTTCCAACTTAGCCGGGAGTTCAGGATTCAGACGCGCCGCCGGTGTGGGCGCTTTCGTGAGGATCGCGCTCAAAATTACTCCTGAGGTGCTGCCCGAAAACGCCAGCCGCCCCGTCGCCATTTCATACAGAACCAATCCAAACGAGAAGAGGTCCGTGCGTGCGTCCAGCTCCTCTCCCCTCACTTGTTCCGGTGACATGTAAGCCACTGTGCCCAGCGTCGTCCCGGGACTCGTTAGTTGCTCCTCAGGAACTTCCGTCGTTCCTGCAGATATTGTTTGTCCGATTCCTGGCGGAGCAGACTTCGGCTGGGTCGTCAACTTCGCCAATCCGAAGTCCAAAATCTTGGCGTGTCCGCGATCCGTAACGAAGATGTTCGCTGGCTTCATGTCCCGGTGCACAATTCCTTTGCTGTGCGCAGCATCGAGCGCGTCGACCACCTCCACTGCCAACTCCAGCAACTGTTCGATAGCGAACGGCTTGCCGCTGAGCCGATGCTTGAGCGTCTTTCCTTCCAGCAATTCCATGGCGATGAAGTGCTGGCCGTCCACTTCGTCGATCTCGTAGATCGTGCAGATGTTCGGGTGATTGAGCGCGGAGGCAGCAAACGCTTCGCGCTGAAAGCGTTCACGGGCGGCGGGATCATTCTCCATTTCGGGAGGCAAGAATTTCAGCGCGACATGGCGGCGCAGCTTGAGGTCTTCGGCTTCGTAGACCACACCCATCCCGCCGCCGCCGAGTTGGGCCAGAATACGATAGTGCGAAATGGTTTTTCCAATCATGGCCACAGGAATAGAGAAATTTTCAGAGCCTTGCCGGGCCTACTTTAGCGTATCTTCCTGCTTTGTTGTGGGCATTGTTATCTTCGGGCTAGTCCTGGTGGCGCAGGCTTCAGCCTTTGGGTGTTCCTCCTTGCAAGGACTAAACCCCACAGGCTGAAGCCTGTGCCACTGGTATAATCCTGCGACCAAAGTAAACTCTTAGCATCCAATCAGGCTATCCTGGCCCCGAGTGAGGAAGAACCAAGCTCGATCATCGAACAGAGACCGACCATGGCGAAACCGATCTTATTAAGCGTGGATGACGACGCGGATGTCTTGCGGGCGATTGAGCGCGACTTGCGCTCGCAGTACGGCGCGGATTATCGCGTCCTCGGTAGCGGATCGCCCGAGAGCGCGCTCGATCTTTTGAAGCAGTTGAAACTCCGCAGCGATAGCGTGGCCTTGCTCCTCGCGGACCAGCGCATGCCGCGTATCGACGGCGTGCACTTTTTGCAGGAAGCCATGCGGATTTACCCGGACGCCAAGCGCGCGCTGCTCACTGCTTACGCCGACACGACCGCCGCGATTGGGGCCATCAATCAGGCGAGCATCCATTATTTCTTCATGAAGCCGTGGGACCCGCCCACCGAGCACCTGTATCCGCAACTGGACGATCTGCTTGGTGACTGGCAGGCTTCCTACCATCCGGCCTATTCGGGAATTCGCGTGCTCGGCACGCGATGGTCGCCCCGGTCGTATGAGTTGCGCGACTTCCTGGCGCGCAATCACGTCCCCTATCAGTGGATCGACGCGGAAATTTCCGCGAGCGATCCGGAGACCAAACTTTTGCTGGAGACTCTGGGGCCGGAAGCCACAAGTCTTCCGATCGTTCTCTTTCCTGACGGGACGAAGCTCCTCGAAAGTACCCCGGCGCAAGTCGCGCAGAAAGTTGGTCTCCGGACTCGCGCGCAAACGAGTTTCTACGATTTGGCGATTATCGGTGGAGGGCCGGCAGGCCTCGCTGCCGCCGTGTACGGAGCGTCGGAAGGCTTGCACACGGTGATGGTTGAGCGCGAAGCGCCGGGCGGCCAGGCCGGGATGAGCTCGCGCATCGAAAATTATCTTGGCTTTCCGGCGGGCCTCAGCGGCGGCGATCTGGCCCGGCGCGCGGTGGTGCAGGCGCAGCGATTCGGCGTGGAAATTCTGGCGGCGGAAGCGTCCGAAATTCGAACGGAAGGCCCTTACCGGATCATCAAGCTGGCCGATGGAAGCGAGTTTTCCTGCCACGCGTTGATGATCGCGACGGGAGTCCAATGGCGGCGCCTCGATGCCCCTGGGATCGACCGCTTGCAGGGCGCGGGGGTTTACTATGGCGGAGGCGCGACGGAAGCGATTTCCTGCGCGGGAGAAACGGTCTACGTGATTGGCGGCGCGAATTCGGCGGGGCAGGCGGCGATGAACTTCGCCAAGCACGCGGAAAAAGTGTTCATCCTGGTGCGTGGAAGTTCTCTGTCGAGCACCATGTCGCAATACTTGATCGATCAAATCAAGGAGACACCCAAAATTCAAGTCTGGGCGCACGCCAGCGTTTCCGAAGTGCACGGCGAAATGCACCTCGAGGAAATTTCCGTTCTGTGTTCGGACACGGGGAAGATCGAGCGCGTCCCGGCAAGCTCCGTGTTCATTTTTATCGGCGCGTTGCCGCGAACCGATTGGCTGGCAGGTATGGTCGAGCGCGACGATCGCGGCTTTCTGCTGACAGGGCCCGACCTCATCGTCGATGGACAGCGTCCCAAAGGCTGGACGCTGGAACGCGATCCCTACTTGCTCGAAACTAATGTTCCCGGCATTTTTGCCGTGGGTGACGTGCGGCACGGCTCGGTCAAGCGCGTGGCTTCGGGAGTTGGGGAAGGGTCGGTGGCCGTGCAGTTCATCCACCAATACTTGAGCAAAGTCCAATGAGAAGAATTCAAGCAGCACAGCCACTCTTGGCTGTGCGGTTTTACACGCTGCCCGAACGCCCCTGGCGTAGCCACGATTTGCGAAACCCGCACTGCCAGGGGTGGCTGTGTTACAAAAACCGGAAAGTCCAATGATCGAAAAAGCGGAACTGCTGAGTGTGCCCGCCTTCGCGGGCTTGCCGGATGACCAGATCGCATGGTTCATCAGCCAGGCGGAGGAACTGCGCTTTAAGGCAGGCGACACTCTGATGACTCCGGGCGATCCGGCCGACGCGATGTTTGTTCTTCTCGAAGGCCAGCTTCAGGCGCGCGGCGAATTCGCCGGCGAGACGATGATCATTACCGTGAGCCCCGGCCAGGTAACCGGGCGGCTGCCCTTTTCGAGAATGAAGACCTTCACATTCGGCGCCCGTGCGCTGAGCGACTGCCGTATCCTGCGATTTCCCGAATCGAAGTTTCACGACCTCGTTCAGAAAATGCCCGAGCTGACCGAGCGCCTCGTCGGCATGATGACCGACCGCGTCCGCGAGACCACGCGCAGGGAACAGCAGCGCGACCGCCTCGCGGCTCTCGGAAAACTTTCCGCGGGACTCGCCCACGAACTCAACAATCCCGCCTCCGCCGCCAGGCGCGCCTCCAGCCAGTTGCGCGACATCCTGCAAAAAATCCGTGATGCTGCGCACGAACTCGGCCGGCGCGACCTCACGCCGGCACAGAAAGCGGAAATAGAGAGGCTGGAGGCCTGCATCATCCAGCACAAGGATCCCCCGCCTGACACCTTGACCATGTCCGACCTCGAGGAGCAATTGGATTCGCTGCTCCGAAGTCACGGGCAGAACGATTTGTGGCAGCTTGCGGCCGGCCTTGCCCACCGCAACATCCATCCGGACGTGCTCGAGTCTCTATTTGCGGAGCTTGATCCCGGCACGGCCCGCGCCGCGCTCGTCAGAATTGCAGCTGTCGCCGAGGTCTATAGCCTCCTCGACGAAATCGAAAGCAGCGCTGCGCGCATTTCCGACCTCGTCCTCGCAATCAAGGAATACACGTATATGGACCAGGCGCCCGTGCAAAACGTGGACATCGTGAAAAGTCTGGAAAGCACGCTGACAATCTTGAACCACAAGCTCAAGAGGGGAGTGACCGTGCAGCGCGAGTACGAGCGCATCCCATTGCTTGTAAATTCTTTTGGCAGCGAGCTCAACCAGGTGTGGACCAACCTCATCGACAACGCCATCGACGCGATGGGCGGCAAGGGCGAGCTTCGCGTTCGCACCCGCCGCGACGATTCCTGCGTCGTCGTGGAAATCGGCGACAACGGCCCGGGAATTTCGCCCGATGTGCAGACCCACATCTTTGAACCCTTCTTCACGACCAAGGGTGTAGGCGAGGGAACCGGCCTCGGCCTCGATACCGTGCAGCGCATCGTGAAAAAGCACCGCGGCAATATTCAGGTGACCTCGAAGCCCGGCGACACGCTGTTTCAAGTGTGGCTGCCGCTGGCTGATACGCCCTCCTAGAATCTCGAGATAGTTATAGTTATGGATTGAAATTTAGGGACCAAGTCGCCTGCGCGCGATAGTTCAAGTAGCACAGGCACTCCTGCCTGTGCGGTTCTTGCGACCACATCTGGATCGGCAGAGTACATGCAATCTACAAAACCACACAGCCAAGAGTGGCTGTGCTACTCGAAACGCAGTCCGCCATTGAGTTTGCTCCCGATTCCCGATAGTCTCGCGGTGGCGAAAGGGCCGCCGAACAGAATCCGTGAGCGATAAACTTCTACAACTATTGCCGCCGGAAGGCCTGAAGATTCTCCTCACGCTCTTCCTGTGTTTCCTGATCGGTCTGGAACGCGAAGAACACCGCGCCGCGGGCCAGCGGTACAGCTTCGGCGGCGTTCGCACATTTCCGCTGATCGGGCTGATCGGCTATGCGCTGGCTCTGTTGTCGGGCGGGCAGCTGGTTCCTTTGACGTTTGGATTTGGCGTCATCGGCGCATTCCTGTGGCTCTCGTACCGGCACAAACTCGAAACATACAACGAAGCCGGAGTGACCACGGAAATTTCGGGGCTGGTCACGTACGTGATCGGCGCGCTCGTGTCGCGCGATCAATTGTGGATCGCCACCACGATCGCCGTGGTCAGCATGCTGCTGCTCGAGTTGAAAGAATTTCTCGAGAACCTGACGACGAAAATCCCGGCCGTTGAGATTCTGACGTTTACGAAATTTCTCCTGCTGACCTTCGTCATTCTGCCGGTCGTGCCGAACAAGGATTACGGCCCGTTCGCCGTGAATCCGTTTAAATCGTGGCTGGTCGTCGTGGCGATCAGTGGCGTGTCCTACGGAAGCTATCTGCTGGAGAAACTGTCGCAGGGAAAAGGCGGCGTGAGGCTCTCGGCGCTGCTCGGAGGACTGTATTCGTCGACGTTCACGACCGTGGTCATGGCAAAAGAAGCCAAGAAGGCTGCGGCTCCGCACACCTTTGCGGGCGGCATCCTGATCGCGTCTGGTGTGATGTACTTCCGTTTTCTTGCCCTGATCGGTTTTTTTAATCTCCAGCTCATGGATCGCCTGCTGGTTCCTTTTCTAATCCTAGGAGCCGTTGGCGTAGCGGTTGGATGGGCGTGGTCCACCTTGTCCGACGTGCCCACGACGGAAACGAAATCGGGGTATTCCACAAAAAATCCGCTGGAACTGAGCTCCGCGTTTTTGTTGGGGCTGGTGTTCCTGGTAGTGCTGGTGGCTACCAATTTTGCGCTGATCCATCTGGGCAACGGTGGAATTTACGGGATGGCTTTGATTTCCGGCCTCGCCCCCGTGGACCCGTTCATCATGGGTCTCACGCAAACCGCGGGAAAAATGACTCCCATGGCTCTCGCTGTGGCGGGAGTCATCATCGCGGCGGCAAGCAATAATTTTGCCAAGGCATTTATCGCGCTTGTGCTCGCCGATCCCAAGACAGGCAGACAGAGCCTGATCCTGATGCTCGGGCTGACGGCGCTGGGCCTGCTGCCGTTGATTTGGATTGTCCGGTAGGTGAGAGAAATGGACGCAGCGGAAGCCATACCGGCGCATTCGGTTTCCGCGTCCACGGTTTTTCGTTTGACCGGTGTGTTGATTCTGGCCGCGATGCTCCTCGCGCCGATCTGGATCGCCGCGTTCCCTCCTCTGCTCGATTATCCCAATCATCTGGCGCGCGCGTTTGTGCTTGCGCATCTGAACGATTCGCATTTTTCATTCCAACAGTTTTACCGGGCCGATTGGGGCGCGTATCCCTATCTGGGGATGGACGCGTCGCTCGCCGTGCTGGGGCGGCTGTTTCCCATTGAGACCGCGGGGCGCTTGTTCCTAAGTCTTTGCGCCCTCGCGCTTCCCGGCGCAGTATGGTTTTTTCTTCGCCAGGCGCAGCCGGAAGCGGAACTGGCTTCATTGTGGTCACTGCTGATCGCATACAATGTTTTTTTTCTGGAAGGGTTTCTGAATTTCGATTTGAGCCTTGCGGTGGGATTTCTCGCTCTGGGGTTATGGCTGCGATGGCTCGCGATGCTGGGAACAGGGCGGTGGATTGCGGCACTCGCGGCGTTCACAACGCTATATTTCACGCACCTTCTGGGTTTCGGAATTTCAGGGTTGATTGTTGTAGCGTACCTTTTGCTTTCGCGGCGTCCAGTCCGTGACTGGTTATGGAGTGGCGCGTTGGCATTGCCAGGCTTGGCCTTCTATTTGCACTCCTCGCGCGTGGGGCTGAACGCGGGCAAAATTGTCTTTCACGGATGGGAAGACAAGCTGGACTCGCTCGGCATAATCCTGCACGGGTATTGGCCCTGGCTGGATTGGATTTCGCTGGCGGCGCTGGCGATATGGTTTTTGGCGGCGTGGTGGCGCAATCCCGAATTTCGCTGGGACAAAAAATGGATAGCGATCGCCGCGTTTCTCTTTGCGCTGTTCTGGGTGATTCCCTGGATGTGGGGGGAAGGTTCGGACCTCGACATTCGCGTATTGCCTTTTTTGTTTGTCGCGATCCTTGCCACGGCGCGTGTGGGCCGGCGCGCAAAAACGTTCGTCGCGATTCCGATTTTGCTATTCGCTGCGCGTACCGTGAGCGTGACTCTGCATTTTGAGGAAGTGCAGCCTGAACTGGCTGGTCTTGCGCGCTCATTCGATGCCGTGCCGCGCGGCGCGCTCGTGCTGCCCATCGTGGAAGGAGACGAAGACCCCATCGAGCGCCCCTTCACGCATTTCTGGGCTTACGGAGTGATCCGCCAGGGTTGGTTTTCCCCGTACCTGATGGACGCCCCCGGCGAGACGCCCATGCGGATCATCCACGAATCCTACACGCCAGACGGATTCTGGAATCTCGTGTACGAGGACCCTCCGGATTGGCGGCAGGTCCAGAATGATTACGATTACGTCTGGGCATACGATGTGCCCCGATTTTCCGCGCCCCTCGCAGGAATCGGCGAGCGAATCTACTCTTCAGGCGCACTCGAGGTTTACCGCATACGGAAGTCCCCGGAGACGAATGAGGCTTCAGACTCACTCCCCGCACACAAAAAATAGATGGCTTTCCATAAGATGCTGCTGAGTTGCGGGAGATTGGGTTTTGGTAGCGCCGGCGTCCCGCCGGCGATTTTGTGTCGCGCTGCGATAATAGAAAAGCCGCCGGCGAGACCCGGCGCCGCAAATCATCAATCTGTAACAAGAAATCGAATGTGACAGGTGTAATCTTATCCTGGTACTGTGCTGCTGAATGACGTTCCAGTAGCACCACCTGGTGAGACATAGGATGGGAATGATGAGAAATCGCAGTGTATTGTTTGCGATCGCGTTAGCTATTGGACTTGTGTCGACGCCGCAGACTGCGAGCGCGCAACAACCGGCCACTGAAGCGTGGCGTTTCCTGGCTTCGGGCGACTCCCGCAACTGCGGCGACGTCGTGATGCCCGGGATTGCGGAAACGGCAAGGAAGAATCAGGCCGCGTTTTACTGGCACCTCGGCGACCTGCGCCGGACCTCCGGTGTCGATGAAGATATCGCGCACCAGCCCGACCGCATCGCCAAGCCGCTCGACGTCGCGGGATACGAAACTATCGAATGGCCCGACTACATCGAAAGCCAGATCAAGCCGTTCGGTTCCATACCGTTTTTTCTGGGCATCGGGAATCACGAGACCATTCCTCCCCTTAAAACCCGCGAGGATTTCCTGCTGCAATTTGCGGATTGGCTCGATTCGCCGGTCTTGCGCGCCCAGCGGCTGAAGGACGATCCCAACGACTACCGCATGAAGACTTACTTCCATTGGATCGACCGCGGCGTCTCGTTCTACTACCTGGACAGCGCGACGGCCGATCAATTTGACGACGCTCAATTGAGCTGGTTCGAGCGCACACTTTCCAAGGACCTCGCCGATCCGGCCGTTACTACGATTGTGACCGGAATGCATAAGGCGCTTCCTGAAAGCATTTCCGCGGGACACAGCATGAACGAGTCGCCCACGGGGACCGAAAGTGGGCGCCGCGTTTATGCCGATCTGTTGCGCGCCCGGGACGAAGCGCACAAGCATGTCTACGTGCTCGCGAGCCACTCGCACTTTTACATGGACGGAATTTTCAACACGGAGTATTGGAAGCAGCACGGCGGCGTTCTACCCGGATGGATCGTGGGCACGGCCGGAGCCGTGCGCTATCCGCTGCCGCCAAACTCTTCCGATGCGCACGGGGCTCTAGTCAACGTGTACGGCTCGCTGCTCGGTACCGTGCAGCCCAACGGCGAAATCAACTTCGAATTCGAGCAGCTCCAGGAGAAAGATATTCCTGAGTCCGTCACCAATCGCTACGGCAAGGATTTCGTGCACTGGTGCTTCGCCGAAAATTCGCAGGCGAAGTAATAAGTAGCGCAGGCTTCAGCCTGTGGGTTTTTGTCCGACGAACCAAGACTGTCTTTGAGTCTGCGCTACTAAGCCCTGAGATAATCCCCCTGCCAATCCTTAATCAATTGCTTGATGGCCTTGCGATTGTCGAGCTTTTCGTCCAGAACTTTGCGCGCCAGGGCCGGAAGCTCCGCGTCGCTCGCAAAGCGCAAGGAAACCAGTTGCGCAACGTTGAACTCCGGGATGCGCGGCCGGAGATCCACCGGCAAGACTTCGGCAAGGCGCTGCCGCATTTCGAGGCGAATGACTCGATCCTGCACTGTCAGCGCAAAAACACGCGCGAAGAACGCGAGCACAAAAAACGCCAAGGCCATCAAGACACCGAGAACGGACCCATACGAAATGCCTGCTCTTACTAGATGAACGATTGACCCGACTAGATTGATGAGGAACACCGGAAGGACGAACATGTGAAAAAGCGGCACAAGGCGGACGTGATTCTTTAAATTCTGCGGTTTCTGGTTCGCCATACTGGGTCACCATCCTCTCGTCTGCGAATTGGAATCTCAGCGCACGGGTCCGGGAAACGACGAAATCAGCATGCACCGGATTCTAGCAGAGCTATTTACGGAGCGGGTGCCGGAATTCTGCGGACCCCTGGTAGGACAGTCCGCCGGGGCGGACTGTCCTACCAGGATCGCGACCCTCAAGTTAATTTAGGGAACGGCGGGCAAAGTTACCGCTTTTGAAATTCCGGCGAGCCCAGTACCAGGCCGGTAATCAGTCCCACGTTCACCTGGGTCACGGGATCGTCAAGCTTCGCGCCCAGGATTCGTGGTTCCACCATTTCCTTTTCCAGCGTCGCGCGGGTCGAGTCGGAAACTTGCCCTGCGAGGAACTCCATCTCGACCCGATCGAGCGCCAATTGAGGGTTCGCCCGAACGTCCGCGCCCACCAGGGAGTTGATGTCCACTTGCGCGCCGCGCACCTTGTTGCTAGTCAGAGCGACCGCAAAATTCACGCGATTCAAGAGCGCACCGGTGCTGACCCACGTGACCGCCTTGTCCGAATAGCTGTTGGGCGGCAGGCACTGATACAGCGGTTCACCGATGCGCGCAACCCACTGCGCGAGTTGCAACGGCTGGTCCACGTCCGCGCCCAGCGCGCGCGTTGTGGAAGCCACGAGCTCGAACGGCGTCTTCACTTTGGCGCGGAACGCCGCCCGCGACCAGAACTCCGGCGAATAAATCATCGTCGTCATGACGGCGCGGATGTCGCCTTTGGATTTTTCAAATGTTTTGGCCATGCGCGCGACAAGCGCAGGAGGCGGATCGTCCGACACAAAATGCTCCGCCAGTTGCAGTGAGATATGGCGCGCCGTGTGCTGATCCTTCACCAGCAGATCGAGGACTTGCTCGCCGTCCTTCAACCCGCCGCCTTTTATTTTTTTCCCGAGCACGAGTTTCGGGTCGGGATCGTGAATTCTGTCCTCAAAATAAAACACGGGATTTTCGCGCGGCGACTCAATCGTCCATCCCGTGAACGCGCGCGCGACTTCGATGACGTCTTCCTGCTTGTAGCCGCCATCCACGCCCAGCGTTTGCAACTCCATCAACTCGCGGCCGTAATTTTCGTTCAGCCCGCGTTTGGGTCCAAGAGGCGGCAGTTTTTCGCCCGGCCGCGCGCGTACCGGATGCTGCTTCAAACGGTCAAAGGCGTGCGGGTCCGCGCTCGACGAGTTATCGAGATAGAGCAGCATCGCCGGGCTCTTCGCGGTGGCTTCCAGCAACTCGCGAAATTTTCCGAGCACATGCGGGCGGATCGCGTCCCGTTCGTACGGGATCAGATACCAGCGGTCCGTGTCCTTGTAGATAAAAATGTTGAAATGGTTAAACCAGAAATCGGAAAGTTGCTCGGCGAGCTGCCGCTCGCTGTAAACTGCCCGGATCACTTTCGCTTCCATCAATTCGTTTACAATTTCATTCTGGTCCTTGAGGGGCAGGGAATTCATTCCGCCCGGCTGTTTGGCCAAATCCCGCAAGTGTTTCTGATATTCGTCAACCTTCATCCCCAGCCGCTTGGCTGCAATGTCCTGCGGCGGATATTGTTCGAGCAGTTCCGCGGCGCTGAGCCCCAACGCCGGGAATTGCGCGAGGCGCGCATCCACCACAGGGTCGCTGATATTTTCCGGATGAAGCTGCGACTGAATCCAGTTCTCGAGACCAGTTTTTTCAATTTGTTCCACCTGGCCGGGCCGAGGCCCGAATCCAAGCCGGTTGAGGGCGTGCAGGATGGCTTCCTGTTGGTTCAGTTCGCGGATTGGAAGTTTGCCGGCGAAGTTCGCATTCCCGCTGCTTTTGTCGCTCCCGCTCGGTGGCAATGGAGGCGGATACATTGCCGCAACGCTGCGGCGAGGGCCGGCCCAGGTTAGCGTCGCCAGAAACATCGCGGCCAGCAGTCCCGAACCAATGATTTCAGCCCATCGCTTCATGGTTCAATCATACGATTCTCAACCCCAAACGACGCAAAAAGTTCCGCTCCCCCGCGAGCAAACTCCCACCATGAGCGTGATTTCTCCGCGCCCTCGCTTTTCTCAGCGCCCTCTGTGTTAACGCCTTTGACTTAGCTTTTCGGCCGTAAAAGCTCAACACAGAGTGCACAGAGAAAATCGAGAACACGGAGAAAGAAGCGACGCTACATGGTTGACACAATCCACTCGCAGCCATACGATTTCCTGTAAATTCAAACAAAGCGCACCGGCGAGCCGCATTGCGAAATCTCGCCTGCTCGAGAGGTTCGGGCGACCGGAGGTAGGGCATGAGACTTAACGCACCAGGCATGGATCGTCGCAGCTTCCTCAAAACGAGCGCCACTGGCGCAGCCGGATTGCTAATCGGCTTTTATTTTGACGGCGATGTCGGATCGTTGGCCGGGACTGCTGATGCGCCCGTCGTACTCAATGCCTGGATCCACGTCGGCACGGACGACCTCGTAACAATCCTCATCGACAAGTCGGAGATGGGCCAGAGCATCTTGACCGGCCTTGCGATGATCGCCGCGGACGAGCTCGATTGCGACTGGAAAAAGGTCCGCACCGAATTCGCACCCGCCGACAAAGTTTACTTCAATCCCCGGTTCGGCGCGCAGGGCACGGGAGGCAGTTCCGGCACTCCCACGTCGTGGGACCCACTGCGCAAAGCCAGCGCGACGGCGCGCGCCATGCTCCTTGAAGCAGCGGCGCAAAAGTGGGGCGTCGACGCGTCGCAGTGCAACGCGGAAAACAACACGATCTTGCATGCTCGCACGAAGCGCCGCCTGACCTACGGCAGTCTCGCGGAATCAGCGGCAAGACTGCCCGTTCCTCAGAACGTGCCGCTCAAGACTCCGAGCCAATACACCCTGATCGGCAAGGCCACGAAGCGCCTCGATACACCGGACAAGGTGAATGGCAGCGCGAAGTACGGGCTAGACGTGCGCCTGCCGGGAATGGTCTACGCGGTGATTGCGCGCTGCCCGGTATTTGGCGGGAAAGTCGCAAGCTTCGATGCGGCCAAAGCGAAGGCGATTCCCGGCGTGAAAGATGTTATTCAGATTTCGAATGGCGTTGCCGTGATTGCAAACAACACATGGATGGCGATGCAGGGCCGCCGCGCGCTCGAAGTGCAATGGGACGAAGGGCCGAATGCAACGCTCACGAGCGCCCAAATCAGCAAATCGCTTGCGAATGCCGCCGCGAAGCCTGGGGTGGTAGCCCGAAAAGAAGGTGACATCGATGCGGGGCTCGCCAGCGCGGCGACAAAGATTGAAATGGACTACGAGGTTCCATTCCTGGCGCACGCCACGATGGAGCCGATGAATTGCACCGCGGATGTCCGCGCGGATCGCTGCGACGTATGGGCGCCCACACAAGCTCAGACCAGTTCCCAGGCTACGGCGGCGAAAATCACGGGCCTCGACACCGGCTCCGTATTCGTCCACACAACTTTTCTCGGCGGCGGATTCGGACGCCGATTTGAAGCCGATTTTATCGGCGAAGCGGTGGAAGTTTCAAAGGCCATGGGCGCTCCGGTCAAGGTGACCTGGTCGCGCGAAGATGACATGCAGCACGATTACTATCGCATGGTTTCCCATATGCGAGCCACGGCTGGCCTCGACGCGGACGGCTGGCCGGTCGTCTGGTCGAGTCGCGTCTCCTCTCCGTCTCTTCTGGCCCGGTTCGGGCCGCTCAAGGACAATTTCGATCATCGAAGCGTCGAGAGCCTGGACAGCGTTCCTTACGCCATTCCGAATATCCTTGTTGATTATCAACTGGTAAACACAGGCGTCCCCATCGGCTTCTGGAGATCGGTGGGCGCCTCGCAAAACGGTTTTTTCCTGGAGAGCTTCATCGACGAAATTGCCACGGCTGGGAAGAAGGATCCCTACGAATTGCGCCGGCGCCTGCTGGCGAAATCGCCGAGACACCTCGCCGTGCTGGAAACCGCCGCGGAAAACGCGGGATGGGGCAAGCCGCTGCCCGCGGGCCGGTTTCGCGGCATCGCCCTCGTGAGCTCGTACGACGGCTACGTAGCCCAGGTGATCGAAATATCGGTGAATCGCAAGGAACGCACTCTGAAGGTTCACCGCATGGTTTGCGCCCTCGATTGCGGCCGGATTGTGAATCCTTCGAGCATCGACGCGCAGGCTCGCAGCTCCATCGTTTACGGGTTGACGGCCGCGCTGCACAGCGCCATCACCATCGACCGCGGGCGCGTGCAGCAGACGAATTTCAACGACTACAAAATGTTGCGCTTCGACGAAATGCCCGACGTGGAAGTCCACATTATTCCCAGCGATCTGCCGCCCACCGGCGCCGGTGAATTCGTTGTGCCGCCGGTTGCCCCCGCGCTGTGCAATGCGATTTTCGCGGCGACCGGCAGACGAGTCCGCCGCCTGCCCATCCGACTCGAGGATCTGGCCTAATCAGGAATCTTGTGGGACAGCCACTCTTGGCTGTCCGGTTTTGGCTGTCCTACAAAAATCCAAACCGTAAGCAATTGACTCGGTAACCGAGGTTGACACCAGAATTCGGCGGGTCTACCGTTTTAGATAGTGAAGAATAACTGAATTTAGGGCTTAGGAGGTTCCATGGAAATTGACCGAAAGACTTTTCTCGACAGTCTCGGCGGTCCCGAAGCCGCCAGCCGGATGGACTCCGAAGCGCGAGCGGACGCCCTGGAATCTCACATGATGGCCCAGTTGAACCGGGCGAAAACGGGCGATCCCGCGTGGGACCAAATAAAACCCGAGAAATATCCTACCGTTGCCGAAGTCGAGGCGCAGATCGAAACGCGGAAATACCGCGAAGGTGTCGGTTTCATGTACGTTCCGCGCACGGGCGAAAATGTAAGAAGACTCCCGCCAATGCCCGCCAATCCCACATTATTTGATTTTTTCAAATTCCGTTTCATGGACACGTCCAACCACGTTCTGCAAAGCGCAAACCTGGCGATGAAGAACGGCATGAAGGAAGAAATTATTCTTGCTTGCCTGCTTCACGATGTGGTTCAGGAAATTATTCGCACCGACCACGGCTGGTGGGGAGCGCAACTCTTCGAGCCATACGTCCCGGAAAAAGTCAGTTTCGCCATTCGCTACCATCAGGCGCTGCGCTATTATCCCGACCCGTCCGTTGGTTACGAGTATCCGGATCTCTACCGGCAATTATTTGGCGCCGATTACGTTCCCCCGCCCTACATCGAAGCGACCTACCAGATGGTTCGCAAGCACCCGTGGTACATGGACGCGCGCCTGGTCACGGTGAACGACTTGTACGCCTTTGATCCAAACGCCGTGGTTTCCATCGAGCCATTCATCGATATCATCGGACGCCACTTCAAGCAGCCGAAAGAGGGGCTGGGAAATGACGGCAGCCCGGTCGCTCACATGTGGCGAACAATTGCCAGACCTGATCAGCCTTTGTAAGCGCGTCTCTCATAGAGATGAGTTTCAGTGGCGCCGGCGTCTCGCCGGCGTTTTTGTGAACTGTAGAAATCGGAAAAATCGCCTGCGGGACGCCTGCGCCACAGAATACCCGCGTTTGATGAGCCGCTGGTTTCCTTTCCATCGACAAGGTTTGTTGTGATACATAAGGGCGAGAAAAATGTGGAGGAATATGTGATTAGGAAAATCAGCATTGCAATCACACTCGCCGTAGCCATTCTGGCGCTGAGTGCCAGTTTGTTTAGTTTATTTGCTCGCGGGACTTCGGCGCAAACCACTGCTCTTCGCGTGCTGGTCTCGGACGGCATGAAGACGGTCGTGGAGGAACTCACTCCGCAAATCGAACATTCGACCGGACGAAAACTTGCGGCGCAATTTAACTCCTCGAAAAATTTGAGGGATAAAATCCAGGCCGGCGAACCATTTGACGCCGCGATTCTAACCTCCGATGTGCTGGACGATTTGATCAAGCAAGGAAAAATCGCAGTCGCCGGACGCGCCGAAATTTCCCGCACCGGAATGGGAATGGGCGTTCGCGCCGGAGCCCCGAAACCCGACATCAGCACGCCTGATGCGCTGAAGCGAACTTTCTTGGCCGCAAAATCCATCAGCTTCAATCCGACCGGCGCAAGCGCGGCGCACACGTACGATATGTTTGCGCGTCTCGGAATCACGGACGCCGTCAAATCCAAATTGATGCTCGATGCGGAGGCAGGACGCCCTCAGATGAACGTCGCCGGAGGCAAGGCGGAACTCGTCATTTCGCTGATTCCCGAGATCAGGTTTTTTCCGGGAGTGGATCTCATCGGCCCGATCCCGCCTGATTTTCAAAGTTACATAAATTTCGCCGCCGGCATCGCAACGAACGCGCAGGAGAAAGACGGCGCCAAAGCGCTGATTCAGTTCATTACTGGAGCAGCAGTCGTGCCAGTCCTGAAAGCCAAAGGCATGGAACCGCATAAGTAGCACAGCCACTCTTGGCTGTGTGGTTTTGGCAAGTACAGCAAGAACCACACAGCCAAGAGTGGCTGTGCTACCAGCCCCAATCACGCGCGAACAGCGGAGCCTCGCGCTGCGACGTATTCGCGCATATTGGCATCGAACGCCCGTTCGAGCTTCTGCACGAGCGGCCCCATCACGACGGAATACCGGTGCCCCGAAATTTCGCTCACTCCAAGCAGGCTGCGGTTGGTGGAAGTAATGAACACTTCGTCCGCGGCGTAGAGATCCTCCAGCGTCTGTGTTTTCTCGCTCATGGGCACTCCTGCGCGCGGAGCGATTTCCAGAAGCACGCTGCGCGTCACGCCTTCCAGGCACCCCGACGAAAGCGGCGGCGTAAAAACCGCGCCATCCTTCACGCAAAAAATATTTGCGGAAGTGCACTCGGCCACCTCGCCGCGTTCGTTCAGCAAGATGACTTCGGTCCAGCCCGCCTTTTGCGCTTCCGCCAGATGCCACACGTTGTTCAGCCACGCCGTAGTTTTCACGCCCGCGAGCGGCGAGGCCGCGTGGCGGCCGTTTTCGGCAACCCCCAGGCGCGCTTCCCCTGAATAGACCGGAAGTCCCGCCGTGCAAAGTATCAGGTCAACTTCGGGCATTGGCTCACCGCTCTGCCAGAACCCGACGCGGTTGTAGATCATGTAGATTCGAGCCGTGCCTTCCACCACTTGATTGGCGGCCAGCAGTTCGCCCAGGTGCCGCCGCACTTGCGCCGGATCGAAAGCAAAAGGCAGCCGGATGCGCCCCGCATCTTTTTCAAGCCGACGCCAGTGCCGTTCGTAGGCGAAAGCCTCGCCCTGAAAAACACGCATCGTCGTGAATAGGCCCCAGCCGTTCGTGAGTCCGGCCTGGCCGGGCGAAAGTCGCGCCTCCTCGACGGGAACAATTCGGTCATTGTGAAAAATCAGCCGATGGATCAAGTGGACCTCGTGCGCGCCTGTCGCAAAGCGCCACGGTATTCTATCTCACTCCGGCCAGATGACGTTGCCCTCGCAGAATACTTGGTGATGAAGGAGGCAATCATTTCACCGGGAGTCGTTAGCGTGTCACCCAGCTGTGATGCGATCTTCCGGCACTTCGACCTCTGTAACCCCGCGGAAAGAGAAGAGCAGCTTGATCAGATATTGCGGAGGATTTTCGGAAGTTTGGCGCACGATGTGGCCGACTGCGGCAGTTACAGCGGCGTGGAAGAGAACGCTTCCAGCCTGCAATCCGGCAAGATTCACGCGCACGGCCTGTCCCGGCTGAAGGGAAGCCACAACTCACCTCGCGTCAAATTGTGTGCTTGTTTCCCGCCGATTGCAAACCAGCTTGCTGTCGGGATTTTAGTAGGACAGCCACTCTTGGCTGTCCCTGCGCGCCTGGGTGAATCTGTGAGGGACAGCCAAGAGTGGCTGTCCTACTGCAAACTGCCCTGCATTGTCACTTAGGGTGGCGGGGGATAAGATGCAGCGCCGCGGCCATTTTTTCTGTTCGCCGCCGCGATGGAGACGTCCATGCGACCCGTGAGAACACTGCATCCTTTGAAATCAATTCTGGCTGTCGCGGCAATTGCTGCGCTCTCCGGCTGCTCACGAGGACCGAGTCCTCCGACAGCTGCGCTGGCATCGTTTTCGGGCGATCGCATCCTGAACCATATCCGCATTCTTTCTTCGGATGAATATGAAGGGCGCGGGCCGGGCTCCAAGGGCGAACAACTGACGATAAAATATGTCGAGGACCAGTTTCGCTCGGCGGGCATGGAACCCGGCAATCCGGATGGAACTTATTTGCAGAGCGTTCCTCTCGTCGGCATCACACCGGATAGCGGGATGAAGCTCACGCTTACGGGGCACGGGCGCACCCTCGAACCGAAATTTCAGGACGATTTCGTCGCGTGGTCCAAGCGCGTGACCGACACTTCTGCAATCGACGCCGACATGGTCTTCGTTGGCTACGGCGTGCAGGCTCCGGAATTTCAATGGGACGACTTCAAGGACACTGACGTAAAGGGCAAGATTCTCGTTGTGCTCATCAACGACCCGCCCGTGTCCGATCCGGCGGATCCCTCCAAGCTCGATCCCAAGACATTCGGCGGCGTAGCCATGACGTACTATGGCCGTTGGACCTACAAATTTGAAAAGGCCGCTCAGCTGGGCGCCGTCGGATGCGTCATCATTCACCAGACCGACCGCGCCGGCTATCCCTGGGAAGTGGTGCGCAATAGCTGGAGCGGAACGCAATTCGACCTGGCCACGCCCGACAAGAACATGGGGCGCCTCGCCGTGGAAAGCTGGATCACGGCGGACTTCGCCACGAAATTGTTTCATGCCGCCGGGCAGGATCTCGACAAGCTGATCGCTGCCGCCGCCCGCCGCGATTTCAAGCCTGTCCCGCTCGGCATCCACGCCAAGCTGGCCATCCACAACACGCTGCAAACGATCGATTCACACAATGTAATTGCGAAACTTTCAGGGAGCGATCCCGATCTGAAGAATACGTTCGTCATTTACACGGCGCACTGGGATCATTTCGGCATCGGGCCGGAAGTGAACGGCGACAAAATTTATCACGGCGCGGTCGACAACGCTTCGGGCGCCGCTGCGCTTCTCGAAATGGCGCGCGCGTACAAAGCGCTTTCAAGGCCCCCGCGCCGCACAATTCTTTTTCTCTCCGTTACGGCGGAAGAGCAAGGCCTGCTTGGCTCGCGATACTACGCGGAGCATCCGCTATATTCGCTCGCGCGCACCGCGCTGGATATCAACATGGACGGAATGAACGTGAACGGGCTCACCCGCGATATCGTGCAAATCGGGCGCGGAGCTTCCACCCTGGACGATGTGGTTGAGGCCGTCGCGGCCGAACAGGGCCGCGCGGTAAAGTTGGATCCCGAGCCAGAGAAGGGTCTCTACTACCGCTCCGACCATTTCGAATTCGCCAAGAACGGCGTTCCCGCATTCGACCCGGAAGTTGGCGTGGAATTTATCGGCAAGCCGGAAGGCTGGGGACTCGAGGCGCGGCGAAAATTTACCGCCGAAAGGTATCACAAGCCCGCCGACAAAATTCAGCCGGACTGGGACCTGGCTGGTGCGGTCCAGGATTCTCAGCTGTACTTCCTGGTCGGATATCGCGTCGCCAATGACCCGCACATGCCTGAATGGAAACCCGGGGCCGAATTCAAAGCCATAAGGGATGCGTCACTGAGGGCAGCGGGAATCTCTCAGTAATCCCATCGCTACACTGAGATACCTATTGACTTATTCGTAGCACGCCCTTATTTTTATCTTGATTGATCCAGGAGGTGACGGTGCACAAAATCGGTACCGCCTTTTTGACCGCAATTTTAGGGGTTATTTTGTTGCAAGCGCCTGTGATGGCCGCTCCTCCGGGCACACCATCGGCTCCTCTTGGCGTAGTTCTGGCGGCTGAAAACGCGAATGCGGGAGTGGATGCTACTTACAGTGGAGCGACAATTTACGACGGCGACCGCCTCGTGACACAGAACATCGGAACAATGCGCGTTCGGCTCGGGACCGGCCAAATATTTTTGCACCAGAGCACCTCCACCCAAGTTCACGCAATTCCCAATGGATTTTCAGCAGACCTGGACGTTGGAAGTGTCTCTGTTTCCTCATCGGAGGGACAGACCTTCCAATTGCTCGCCGACGGCGCAACCATTAGCCCCGCGAGTTCGCATCCGACCACCGCTCAAATTTCCAAAATTAGTCCGACCGAAGTGATCTTGACTAGCACCCGTGGGGCCCTCCTGGTCACAATGGGCGATGAAGTCAAGACGGTTGAGGCCGGCAGCAGCTACAAGATGGAAGTGGAATCCGAAGAGTCGGATCCCCAACAAAAACGGCGGCTTCCAGTTGCTACGGCTCGAAATCATTTCATCCTGATTGTCATCGGTGCCGTCGGCGTTGCGACAGGTATTATTATTTGGCGCGCTGTCGTCAGTCCAAATCACCCGTAGGAGTAGGCAGAGCCATTGGGATGATTTCCGCGCAATTCTCCCTCGCCATTTGCGCATGAGTTCCCGTCAGATTTTCCAATCAAAAGGGCGCATCCAAAACGCCGCACGGCATTTCATGCCTCATTACACCGTGAGCATCATCGCCCCGGCAGACAGTAGCGCTGCTTAGACCCGAAAAGCGAAACTCTGGCGAAACTTCAATCGATCCGGGACATGCCATTAAGGGCCACCAGAACGGTTCCACGAGAGGGCTAGGACAACCCGGAAGCGGTTGATTCTTTGTGCTTTCTCCCCTCTACCTTTGTGGTCCTTGAGGGGGTGTATTTTACGCGTCCAGAGTGATTCCCGTGTTTGACACGTTCTGTCCTTCTTCCTACCCTTATAGCGCAAGCCCTCGTGGAGGTTTTCGTGCGCATATTGTGTACCGCTATTTCGATCGCAATTCTGAGTTTTGTGTTGATTGAAACGCCGGTAATGGCAGCGCCTGCAAGTTCGCCCTCAGCTCCCTTGGGGGTTGTCGTGGCTGCTGAGAATGGCAATCTAGGCGCGGGCGTAAACGCCAGTGGCGCGACGATTTATGACGGCGATCGCCTCCAGACTCCGTCCAATTCGACCCTTCGAGTCCGGCTCGGAACTGGACAAATGGTCCTGCGGCAGAACACCATCGCCGATGTGCATGCCTTCCCGAACGGTTTTTCGGCAAACCTGGACAATGGAACCGTGATCGTTTCCTCCGTAGCGGGACAGACTTTCCAAGTCATCGCGGACGGGGCAACGATTCGCCCCTTGAACGCGCAGCCCACCTCCGGCCAGATCAGCATGGTCAGCCCGACCGAATTAATTTTGACCAGCACGCGCGGAACGCTGGAAGTCAGCATGGGCGACGAGGTAAAGACCTTGGAAGCCGGCAGCTCTTACCGGCTGGAAGTGGAAGCCGAAGCTCCTGGACCGGATCCAAATCCACAGTCTCCGCGCGCGACTGCGCGCAATCGCTTCCTCTGGATCGCGATCCCGGTCATCGGAGCGGTGGCTGGCGTCGTGATTTGGCGCGCTCTAGTCAGCCCAAGCGCACCTTGATAGCGAGCTGGCCAGGGGCAGCCCTGCGCTCGAAAAATCTGCCAAGAATATTTACGGAATTTCAGGGCGGCCCAAATTGGCCGCCCTTTTTTGTGGCTTCTCAAAGGTTTCCTTACCTTTTTTGATTTTGAGTTCTCCAGGTTATACACCTCACCAAAGCGATTTTTTCTCATCTCCATGAAGCGAGAGAATGCCGGCCTTCTCGTATCCGCACAATCTGGGCGACACTTCAAATCGTATGTAGCTGGATTGGGCATCAAGCCGCAACGTGCGCCGGATGCCGACGACCCTTCTTGGTAAAATGATGTTATGCGGTCTCCCGCGGCGCATTCCCTTCGGTTCTTCGCGGTCTTGTGCCTTGCCTCAGCTATTCCCGGCGGTGTATTTGCCGATACGATTTATCTGAAGAACGGAAGAAAAATTACCGCCACGCACGTGGTTCAGGAAAACGGCCAGGTGAGTTACGAAACTTCCGCGGGGCGGCTGAGCTTTCCTCTTTCCATCGTCGATCGAGTCGTGCATGACGATTCCTCGCCGATTTCCACCGCTGGAACCGCCGCGGATCGCGCCGCGAACCTCCCCATTGCCCCGCCCAACGAGTTGGCTGCTCCGTCCAAGGATGCCGCGGCAAGCGCGGCCGTGCGAGACGGCACGATCGACAGCAACCTGCTTTCGAGACTTGAATCCGAAGCAACCGCGAATCCTAGTCCGACAGTCGTCGCCCGCGTTGTGGCTGCGGAAAGCGCTGCGGCGCAATTCGAGATCAGCGTCGGCGATTTCGAACGGGCAGTCGATCACTATAATGTCGGTCTCCGCTTTGACCCCAACAACACCGCTCTGTTGCTGGAAGCCGCCTACCTCCATTTGAGGCGGAGCGAGTACTCCGCGGCGAAGGATTTGCTGGAGCGCGCCCGCCGCCTCGATCCGGACTCAGCCGAAGCCGCCAAGCTTTCCGGCTGGGCCTATTACGGGTTGAACCGCGCCGCCGACGCCGTCACGGAATGGAAGCACGCCATGGAGCTCAAGCCCGATGCGGAGACCCAGCACGCGCTCGAAAAGGCCGAGCGCGATGCCCAGGAGGAGGCCGAGTATCACGAAGGCGAGACGCTCCATTTTCGCCTCAAGTACAACGGCGGGGCCGCGCCGGAACTCGCTCAACAAGTTCTCAAAACTCTCGAGTCCGAGTTCCAGGAGATTTCCGCAACCTTAAACTACGATCCACCCGAGCCCATCGGCGTGATCCTGTACACCAATCAGACGTTCATGGACATCACGCGAGCGCCGAGCTGGTCGGGAGCGCTCAACGACGGCCGCATCCGTGTGCCTGTCGAGGGCCTGACCAGCATGACCGATGAATTGGCGCGCGTCCTGAAGCACGAGCTGACGCACAGTTTCGTCGGCCAGAGGACTGGTGGGCGATGCCCCGTCTGGCTGCAGGAGGGCATTGCGCAATACATGGAAGGAAAACGCAGCCGGGTCAATGCTGGAACTCTTTCCGCGGCGTACGAAAGCCACATGGAATTTTCTCTTCTCTCTTACGAAACCTCGTGGCTGAATCTGCCGAGAGACGCGGCGTCCAACGCCTACGCCTGGTCGCTCGCGGTGGTGGAGGGGATCGTCACCGTCGATGGCATCGATGACCTGGAACGAATTCTCGAGCACATCGCCGCAGGTTCGTCCGCGGAAGACGCCGCTCGCGCCGTCCTTCATGAGGATTATTCGGAATTGATGCTGTCCACCGCGCAGTTTCTCCGTAAGGCCTACGAGTAGGGCTTCGTTAGATTGTGGCCAATAGAGTCGCAAGCAGTGCGGCGCGCTCTGGTAGCGCGCGGATCACGATGTTCTCGTTCGGGCTGTGCGCGCCCTCGCCGACGGCGCCCAGGCCATCGAGGGTCGGAACGCCAAGCGCTGCCGTAAAATTTCCGTCCGATCCGCCGCCAACGTAGGCTTCACCGAGCGTGAAGCCCATTTCCTTTGCCAGGGCCCGCGCCTTGGCATACAGCGCGGCGCTGCTTCTCCGCTCCATGGGCGGGCGGTTGAACCCGCCGCGAATTTGCAGCTTAGCGCCGCGCAGGATGGGCCGTAGTGCGCGAAACTTCCGCTCGAGCGCGCCCATATCGCCGGCCCGCACTGCGCGCACATCCACCAGGACTCGAGCATTCTCGGGAATCACGTTGGTGCGCGTTCCACCTTCCATCAATCCGGCATTCACGGTGATCCCGCGGCTTGGCTGGTTCCAGCGTGAGACGCGCGCAATTTGAAGCGCGATTTCCTCGATTGCGTTGATGCCGTCTTCAGGGTTCAGGCCCGCGTGCGCCGCGCGTCCTGTGGCGATAATCTCGATCTCCCCGACGCCTTTACGGGCCGTTTTCACGCGCCCATCGAGTCCCGCAGCGGGCTCAAGGACAAGCACCGCATCGCTGCGCCGCGCTACGCTTTCGATCAAGGTTCGCGATGTCCCGCTACCGATTTCTTCATCACTCGTCCACAAAAAGACGATCCTCTTTTCGGGAATACGGCATGCCGCGGCAAGAGCGTCCACAGCGAAGAGGGCGATCACCAGCCCGCCTTTCATGTCGAACGCGCCAGGCCCATAGGCGCGCCCTCGCGCCAATCGAAACGGCATCCGTGCCAGCGTCCCCAGGCCATACACCGTATCCAAATGGCCCAGAACGAGGATCTGCCC